>Ga0182747_1002056_pt1 | contig 14523 bp, 19 predicted proteins | sample eDN3rd30CBELigBY_FD_128526 | JGI IMG/M metagenome (GOLD analysis project Ga0182747, IMG submission 128526) | Enriched backyard soil microbial communities from Emeryville, California, USA - eDNA 3rd pass 30_C BE-Lig BY (version 2) (version 2) | ecosystem: Environmental > Terrestrial > Soil >...
ATCCACATAGGGACGTTATACTTTCCTACAAGTATCCTTCTAATTACTTTATTAGTTTTAGTAGGTTTTATTATCTATTTTCTTAGTAGAAGGAAAAGAAATAGAGATCACACGATTCATTCAAATGAGAATAGGCTAAAGGGGAAGAAAGGAAAGGACAAAACCCTGTAAATAATCTAAAAGAAGAATTCATCTATTTCATTATTAAAAAGAATTGCAGTATAAAGTGAAAATAAATTATCTTAATCCTACAGTTCCTGATACAACCTTACACTATGATTTAAATAAATGCAGAGAGGGCCCTTGAATTCATTTCCAAGGGCCATTTTTATTTTTATTATGGTTTTTTAAGATCTTAAACAAGCAATTGAATCCTTGATAAATTTGAAATAGTAGTCTAACCTTCATATTAAGGAGTGAAAATTATGAATGAAAACATTTCGGGTATTGATTATCAGCAAGTCATTGAATATGCGTTAGATCCACTCATTATTCATTCGAATCATAAGATTATATATGTTAACCACGCAGCTGAACATTTTTTTAGAGGAGAAAGGGAAGATATCATAGGTGCAAGTCCTTTAGATATCTTTCAGGAAACATCTAAAGCAGCAATAAGGAAAAGAATCCAATCTGCCTATGAGCGCCCAGCAGAGCTCATTGAGGAAACCATATTTAGAATGGACGGGACAACTGTTAATGTTGAATTATATTGTCATCCCTTGCTGTTGGGAGATAAAAAAGTAATTCAAACCTATGTGAGAGATATTACGGTAAAAAAAGAGAGTGAAACAAGACAAAAAGAAATAATAAAGCAAATAAATGAACTGTCTACAACCCTTGTTCCTCTTTTGGAGGGAATCGCTGTACTTCCCTTAGTAGGATCCATAGATGAGCAAAGAGCAAACCAACTTTTAATGGCTGTTCCAGTAAAAGTGCAGACGCAAAATATAAATTGTTTAATTATAGATTTTTCCGGTATTTATACATTGAATTCAATTGTAACGGAGCATCTTTTTAAAATTAATAGAGTTATGTCACTACTTGGAGTGCAATGTATCTTAACAGGATTAAGGCCAGAATTATCTCGCTCTGCTGTACAGCTAGGTATTAATTTAGATTCTACCCGGACAATGGCTACTGTAAAAAACGCACTTCATTTTTTAGGAATTACTTCTAGTAAATAACCTGTAAAATGAAAATAACTAAAGTAACTTCTACGTTTTTAAAGATACATATGATATGAATCTTTAGATGGTGCTACCTTCAGAGGAAGTTTCTGATTAAAGAAATAGTGGCATCGTCTTTATGGTTTCTTGTTGTTTTAAATATTTTTAAATGGTTTTTTAAAATTAGATTTGTATCTTGTATACATTAGAAAAACAAAAGAAACTCCTGAACATATACCAGGAGTTTCTTTTGTTTAAAATAACATATTGTGCAATCGCACGTTTGTTAAATAAAAGATAGAAGAATCATTGAATCGCTTTCTTCAGTTTAAGATCTTGTATAAAGCTTCAGAAGCGTTATCTATATCATAATCGTTATAATTTAAGGTTTTTTGATCCGTAAGTGTAGTGATTTGAAAAATCTTAGATGTTTTACAATACGACAGTTCCAGTACTTGAGGAATGGTATGAGTAATAGCACTATCCTCATATTGAATCAGAGTATAAAGCGTCTTTTTTATTTCAAGTATATTCATAAAAGTACCTCTTTCCATTATAAGGAAACCCAGGGTACAAAGAGACCATATAATTTTAATTTATGTTCTTTCTCTATTGTAACATATGAACGTATAGAAAAATACCTGTCGAGAACAGACAGTATGGTAACTGCAATTGTAAATTCTATGCACTTCTAATTTTGCTAGCTGGTCAGTTAAAAAGGTGACCATTAACAGAACATGTTCTTCTTATAATAGAATTACCTTGAATAGATTCAGTAATAAAAAAGAGTAGATTATTAATCTACTTTATGGCTTTATAAACAACTGGTGAGGAAAGTTTAATCAATGTAGATGGCTGCCCAAAAGCCATAGATTCATCACTGAATGTTTCAAGAGATTGAACGGAATTAGTTAAAACTTTTACTAAGTAGTTGTATTGACCTGCCAGACGATGACATTCGATAACTTCAGGGTGTTCTTTGCAATATTCTACAAATTGTCTGCAGTTTGTATTGCTGTATAAAATAAAAGCAGTTACAGGTTTGTTAAAATTTTCAGGATTAATTATTGCTCTATATCCATCTATTATATTTTTTTCTTCAAGTTTTTTTACTCTTTCATTAACAGCAGGGGTAGATAAACCAACCAGCTTTCCCAACTGTGTAACGGACAAACGAGCATTCTCTTGTAGATGTAGTAATATATTTTTATCAATTTCATCCATAAAACATACCCCGCTTTAAATTATAAATTAAAATAATAGGTTTTCCGTCAATATTAAAGTTATTACTTAGTAATACAATAAGAAACATATGTAAAAATAGAAATTTATAGAATACAATTTAATTATATCAAAAGGAGGGATTTAATGGCTTTAGAAATGAGAAATACATGCGAAAAGTGCAATAAGAAACTCCATAATAGCTCTGTTGCTTATATCTGTACACATGAATGTACATTTTGTGATAAATGTAGTGAAAACGAGATGTATATTTGTCCTAACTGTGGAGGAGAACTAGTTAAAAGACCAAGGGGTAAAGAACATTCGTTAAGTTGCTCACTGAGCTTGTCATGAATTTAGATGCAACACTACATAGATAGTGCAGTCAAAACAGCTACTATCAATGAGGTGGGCATTCAACAGCGAGCCGCAACAGGTTTAAGTACGGAACAAATTATAAAGCATCATAGTGAAAGTTTACATGGTCATTGCAATGTTGCACACTTTCAATTGTCAGAAATGCAGAAGAAGACTTGCTTCGTCTGACATATTATTCTTATAGGTAATTAATTGCACGAAGACAAAGATTTTTAGAGTACTGAAAATCGAATTCAGTAATCAATTGATTTATAGATAAAACAAAAGGTAATAGCACATAACTAAAACAAAGCCCTAAAAGTGTCTAATCGACGATTCTTAGGGCTTTGTTTCTGCCAATCATTGGGGCTCAATCGGTTTGTATTAAGCAGGAAAGCCTCCTGTTGGCGGTGGCCATGCTCCGTTTAACCTTCTCATAATGACAATTTCACCTAGATGATAGCTGTTGTGAGAAGCAATATTACGCAGTAATCCCCCTGGGGTTTCACTTGGCCAAGCATCCAGAGGTTCTTCGATTGCTAATGTATCAGCTAAGTGACAAGCTTCGTCAATTCCATCACAAAAATGCTGGATTGTCTTTTTCCATTCTTCCTCATCAACCGGAGCAGGGTGTTCAGGCCAGCTTTCACTTACACTTTTCGGTCTTTCAGGGTTTTCTCCTTTAGCAAGGGCAAGTAAAAAGTCTTGCCAATAGCTCATATGCTTCACTAATTGATAAATAGAATAAGGTAATTCTTCTTGTTTATGTGAAGCAAGCTCCATATTAATATCAGTTATTGCGTTAATCGACGGAAGATGGCCTCTGTCACCTCGCAGTGATTTGATAAGCGCATCACGAAATGCTGTATTCATTTGTGTCATGTTTTTTTCAGCCTTTCTTTTTCAAAGTATTAAGCTTGTAACAGTCTAACACAAATCAGTTTAATATATGTACTTCTGTGATTAACGACTTACTATAACAAAGCCACTAAAATAAATAGTATCAATCACAATTTTTTGTTTGTAAGTCACCTTTATATGAAGAAATATGGTTTAATATAAAATATATAGAAATAAGTAGAAAAAGGTACCCTTTATGGAAAGTGAAAAAGATTATGTGATTTTGAGAAAGACGATAACAACTCTTTCTACAAGCTTTATTTTAGCTTACCTTTTGACAATAACAGGTCTGGTTCAACAGCTAACTGACGGAGAAGAACTATCGTATCATACTGGAAATGACATGGCAGGGTGGTTCCTTGTATATCTTTTTTATGTAGGGGCAGTTATTGCTGTATACGGAAATTTTGTCTCAGTTATACTGGACGCTATTCGAAAGAAATGGCTTCCCAACATGAGATGGCTATTTGTCTTCTTCCACGGCATATTAGGCTTAATTAACGGCTTGTTTTTTCAAGATACATATTTGGCTTATTACGGGATGGCAGCTGCTATGTTATATGCATGTATAGATTGGTGGGTAGAAAGAAGAATTGACAGGGAAAAAAGTACAAAAGTATTGCTAATTATACCTCTTATTCTTTTACTTCTCAGTTGGAGTATACTAGAAGCAATATCACCTAGTCTTCCGCCATTTACGAAAGAAGATGCCATAGAGTTTGCGACAAGTGGTGAAGGAACGGATATTGATCTATTTCCTGATAAAGCGGGAACGTGGAAAGGAACGTTTGAGGGATATCACGTTCAAAGAAGCACCCGTGCTAAAAAGTTAAATAAAGAGTTATACCTTGTGACCTTTGAAGAAAACTGGACCAACGGGAAACGAAAAGGACACTATGTAATGTCTTATAAAGTAAATCGCAGCAGTGTCTCAGGGTATGGCGGAAGTGGTACAACACCTCCTTATTATGAAAAGGTATTAGAACAATAAAATAGTAAAAATTAAGTTTATGAATAAAGGAGCTTTGATCTATGTCTAAAATTTCCCTAGCAGAGGCTGTGAAATTGAAAAGTGTATTATCAAAACGAATACACGAATTAGAAGAAGAGATGGATCGTGTTGCATTTGTAGAGATTGAAAAAGGGGAGAAGATTCCTCCTCAGGCTCGATCACTATCTGATGTTGAACAGGATTTAGAGGATATTCGAAAGGATTTGCGCCTACTTGATAAATTAATGTATCAGGCCAATATCCAAAATAATATTACTTATAATGAACACAAACTAACAATTGTAGAAGCGATTGAATATGCCACTCAATTACGTGCTAAAGCAAGAAAATACAAAGAGTTTGGATCATCGTCTAAAGAAGAATATCCCTACTATGGAGAAGGGGTATCCATTATTAAAGTGGCTACATTTGATCCTGAAGAATATCGTCTAAGAGGGCTAGAGGTTGAAAAGAAAGCAAATAGATTATCAAATTTAATTAACGCTAAAAACTATCAAATAGAGTTAGAGTTTGATGGAGATAAATATTTTTAACCCTTGAAGAGGTGAGACTCCCTTCAAGGCATAGAAGGAGAATGTTTAGTGTACTCAAAGTACTATTGTGATGGCAAGTGATAAAACCAATAATCCAATGACCCATTACACTGTTACTATTTACCAATAACCAACTATAGCAATGGACGGTCGATGACCAATACCTCCTTGTTTTTAACTCCTTCTATGGTGCCCTTACTTGTAAGTTAAGTAAGGGCCTTATTTATCTTATTTTTATTAGAAAGCTTTCAGTATAATAACACCTGTAATAATAAGAGCAACCGAGATAATCTTTCTTTTGTTTTTTGATTCCTTAAATATATAAATACCTAACAGCGTTGTACTAACAATCGTCAACCCTGCCCATATAGCAAAAACGATTCCAATTTCAAAATAGTGCGTCGTTAGAGAAATAAAATAAATACAAGCAATGAAGAGTAGAAATGCGCCTATCGTGGGAACAGTTTGTCTAAAGCCTTTAGATAGTTTTACACACATTTGGCCTGCAATGCCTAAAACTAAGCCCATCGTTAAAAATACGTATCCCATTACGCTGTCCTTCTTTCTTTAGAGCTCCCTTTAATGTTAAGAGAAACTGCACCGATTATAATAAGAGAAACTCCTAAAATTTTAGAAAAAGAAATAGTTTCATCAAAAAAGATAATACCTGTGACAACAACAAGTACGGTTGCTCCTCCTGCATACAAAGCACTTGCTACTCCTACTTCACCTTTAGCGTTAAGTAGCATATAAGCAGCAATTGAAGAACAATAAAATAGTATGGCGAGAACAGTAGGAACAAAGTTTGTGAATCCATTTGTAAGATTAAGAAAAAATACTGCGATTACCTCCAAGATGATGGCAAGAAACAATAGTAAATAAAACAATCAGATCTCCTCCTTTCAGTCACCTGATTTTAAGAACTTTACGTAATTGCTACTAAATAATTGCAATAGCACTCGGATGTCATTATTTTATCTAGAGCTTGATATCTTGTAAAATAATGATAAATGATTATAGATATCACTATTATTAATACCTAAATGAATGTAAGTGGAAAGGAGGATGTTTATGGAAGTAGAAGATATACGCATATTTATGGCTGTAGCAGAATACGGCAGTGTAAGCCTTGCCGCTGATAAGCTAGGCTATGTCCAACCAAATGTAACAGCACGTATTCGGTCTCTTGAACGAAAAATTGGACACCCATTGTTTCATCGTCACAGACGAGGAATGACATTAAATGTAGAAGGTCGAAAACTTTTAACATATGGAGAACAAATGATGCGGCTGATGGATGAAATACAGAAAGCATTTCAAGATGAGCGTAACCTTGTTGGATCATTATGTATTGGATTAGTTGAAACGGTAGTAGGGTTTCCTGAAATCATTTCTTCCTATCATAATAAGCACAAAAATGTGGATATTTCTCTAGTGTCAGGAGTAAGTACACAATTAATAGAGAAAGTTCTTAAGTTTCAGTTAGACGGGGCATTTGTAGCAGAACCAGTAAATGTGTCAACGCTTGATCAAATTCCAGCTTTTGATGAAGAAATTGTACTTGTATGCAGTGCAAATGAAAAAGGGAAGAAGCAGATTCAGTCTGCCAAAGAGTTGCTGCACTTACCATTCATTTTATTTAATGAAGGCTGCCAATATAGAGAAAGACTACAGCAGTGGTTAAAAGACGAACAAATAGTATCACCAAAAATCATGGAATTTGCTACACTTGAAACGATTATGGGGACAGTAGTTTCTGGTCTTGGTGTGACACTTATAGCCCGGTCATTAGCGGAAAGATATGAGCGGGAAGGGTTAGTACAACTCTTTTCAATACCTGAGCCTTACAGAAACCTCAGGATTGTGTATGTTCGTCGCTCCGACTCCTATCTAGGAGTAACTGAGGGTGAATTTATAAAGACAATCAGCGAAGTAAGAGAAGGGAAAAAGCAGAAATAAACAGACGGTTTTTTCATACAGAGCTTTTTTATTTACCCTATGTTTAATATGAATGCACCAAGTGTTAACTAGAAAGGTAAAAGTGAGTTTTTTAGCTCACTTTTTATATGGCATAAATCATAAATGCTTTTAAAGGAGCCAGCACAGTGAAAATAGAGGACCAAAAATTTGCAGAACGAGTGCTGAAACACTTACTTATTGGCAGTCAAATAGACGGCCTGAAATTTGGGATTAATAGTTCTACAACTCTATTGTATTTTACTAATTATAATAGAAAAGATGACGGTGATTTTGTTTTAAACATCGAAACAAATTGGACTGTATATCCTGAAGCCTGTGATACATACCCATCATCAGAGGGTGAAGTGCCCTTTAATACAGAAGAGCAACATTTTAAGCATATTTGGGATATTAGGAGACAAAAAGTAGTAAACGTTCAGCTAGATACTGTATCGCCTCATCTTATCATTTCTCTAGAATCGGGGAGAGTTTTATTTGTGAATGGCTACGATCCTACCTACGAATGCTGGCAATTAGGAGACCCTTTTGGAGGAGTTGATTGGCTTTTAGTTGCAACTCCGGGCGGTGACATAGCTATTTGGTGTCCTAGTGAATTTGAATGAGCGTTATGTTAACTATTCTTGTATATAGTGTACAAAAAAATCACTTAGGAAAATGGTAAAACATATGGAGGAAACATGCATGAATACTATCTTAGAGAGCTTTTATGATTTAAAGGAAATAGTAAGTTCTTTTAATAATCTCCATGAGAAGTACAATTGGTTGTTGAGTGATTTAGATGGATCTTTTCCAGATAAGTATCTTCATTACTTTACTGACTACAGAATTTACAACAACAGAACGAACACTAGTACATACTGGATTACAGGTGAAAAGCTCACGGAGCTTGCTAATAAAGAGGATATCTATTTTATATGGGGAGTTTTCTCAGCCTTTGATAAGAAAGAAATTATAAATTTAGATGTGCTTAAAGAAGAGCCTTATGCTGATGGTAATCCGGATTTTTGGATTGAAGCACCAATAATTCAGCACCCTAAAGCAATTATAGAATTAGTTTTTTGGGACTCATCTTTAATTTTACTTCTGAGCAAGGACGAAGAAATATCTAGGTATTTTAGAAACAAGTTTGCAAAATGGAAAGACCTAGAGGAGTACAATAACGAGTAGTCTTATAACTTATATATACTATAAAAGAAAAAACATCTATCGGAACTATCCTCAGGAAACAGCCACGGATAAATGGATAAATGACGAAACAGTTGAAATCAGTGACCATACATTAAACGTTAAACAAGATACATTTAATGCTAATGATCGGAGTAACTAAATACTATTTTTAAACAATTAAGAGCTTTTGGTATTAATTATTTAAAAACGGGCTTAATAAACAAGCAAAGCTGAAGCATCAAGCTACACTTATTTACTGTTGCTAAAATCGTTTCCTAGCGTTCGTCTAGAAAACAGCAGAGTAGACATTATTTACATGTAAAAGAATAAACATTGGTAATTGGATTATGTATTCAAAAGGGGGGAGAACGGAAGAGGCAGCTGAATATGCTTTACATATTCAATGTTCTTGGCGTATTGCCAAAGGTAATAAAATTGAAGATATAAACGAACACACGATTGTAGAAAGAGTTGACTCGGACGAAGTAGGAGGGCTAAAGATTTTTTTACCTCAAGGTTATTTATTAGAGGTGTTTCCAGATACGTCAGAAGACGATGAATACAGCGAGTTCTCGAGACTTTTCAAACAGAAGGAAGACAGCTCTCACTTTGTTGTCACAGGAAATGGTCTTAAAAACGAGTAATCCTATAATTAAAGAAATGAAAAAAGCACAAACCCGTTGGAAACGAACGTTTTTGTGCTTTTTTCTTATTTTATAGTGAGTTACATATAATCATAAGCGGAATCATCAAAATAGAGCCAGTGATAATATTCAACCTGCGGATCTGTCATCTTCGAAACTTCTTCTTCATTGAATTTTTGATACTCAACTAATTTCTGCACTTTAGAATTTCTTTCCACTTGGCTCATTTTAAATCCTCCTTATAGTTTGAGAAGTAACAATGTATTTAAATGTAGAAAGCGTTTTCTTTTTCTTGTTTTTATTATATATCTCAATATGAGATTAAAACAATATCAATTATAGATGATTTTTCAAAAAACAATATAGAAATGGTATCATGGCGTCGGATAGGGACAACAAGGCTTCTGCAATCGAAATTAAATAATAGGTGATTCCCAATGGCAAGGCTAAAAATTTTTTGTTAGTATCGTTGCTTAATCCCTAAAAAACATTATGATAACTAGCTCTATAAATTAGAAATAAAGCTAACTGTGTTAAGCTAGCTTTATATTTTTTATGCTGTTTTCCAGAGCTGTAAATTTTCAACTATCGTTCACTTTGTTATAAAAACTCTTTAACATTTTCATCATGTTACGCCCTGAAGTTCTTGACATTTGATTATTATCTTCATCATCATGAGAACTCAGGTACCAACTTCCTTTGTTATCTTCATTTAATCTATATACCTTATTCGTTCTACTATCTGTATAAAAGTTTCCATCCTTCAGTCTCACACAATCCCCCCTCTACCAAGTGTCTATCCTGTATTATGCCCAAGATATCAATTTTATGAAAAAATTCATATACACAAAAACAGCAGATTTCTTAATACGCTTATTATTTTGTAAGTAATATATACAGGCGCAAAAAAGGATAAGAGCTATGAGTGAGAAAATATTTAGTGATGGAGAAATAGTAAATAGAAGAGTATGGAATGAATTAGTGACAATTTTAAAAAGTCATTATGTAAAAAAACACGAACTATAATTATTGATGAATAAGTGTTGATATAAAAATCTTTTTAAGTAAAAACAGACTCTGAAAATAGAGTCTGTTTTTTAGTATGGTTTCTTATGCTTTATTTACGTTTGTCGCTTGTGGTCCACGTTGTCCCTCTTCGATATCAAAAGTCACTTCTTGCCCTTCATCCAAGGATTTAAAGCCTTCACCTTGAATAGCTGAGAAGTGAACAAATACATCTTCTCCACCTTCGCGCTCAATAAATCCAAAACCTTTGTCAGCATTAAACCATTTCACTTTACCATGTTCCATTTTTTGTTGCCTCCTAAAATGTAGAAAATAAACCAGATTATCATTAAATCTAGCTTATTTATATATTATCCCAATGGAGACATCTTAAACTTAAATTAATTTGATCTTTTTAACTTTCTTTATCATCACTCATTCCATTAAAATGTAACAAGTGTATGACTATAACATCATAGTGAGGTTCTCGTGCAAAAACTTCAAATAAACATGGAAATGATAGAAGTCGAGTATTAGCCACTGTTCACACAATCATTAAGGGCATTGCATTCATAAATATGAACCTCAATTAGATACGAGAGCATAATGGGAGCTGTCTGTCCAAAAGAAAGGGAAGTTCACTCAAAAAATTTTTGAATAGTGGTGTAAAAATACATTCGATTAGATAGAAATCTATATACCTTTTTCATATAAATACAACCTTCGCACTAGAATCCGTAAACTTGTTTCCAAATAAAAAATGACGCCGTTTTAGGCGCCATTTTTTATAGAATAGAGAAGGACACACCCTATGCACGGGCGGTACTCTTAACACATCGTCTTGATTTGATAATACCCAGCGTTTAAATTTACTAAACCTTTGGTTATGATGCTTTATGCAGAATATCTACGTTTACCTATTAAAATTATTTATTAAATTTCTTTGGAAACTGCTTCACAACTCCCGCAGATATAGTATCTGCCATTAAGATAATATGTGATACTCCTTCATCAATTGCAACGATTCTCGCCTCCCAATCTCTTTCTAAGCTTGCAGATAAATCATTTGTCACTAATTTTAGATGCATATACAGTAATTTTTTCAAATCTTCATTTTTTAAATAAGGGTTGGCCTGGCTAAGGAACGCTGCTATATCATCAGCATTTCTATACCATTCTTGGTTTAATTGATTCACCAAGGCTTTCTTTCCCGTTTTAGCCGCATCTACAATCTTGCCAGCAATCACAATATGTTCCTTGAGCAAATCCGTAAGTTTATTCCCAGCTTTTTCTCCGTATATCGGCTTCACAGCATTCCCGATATCTTCTTGATTTTTTAATAACCTTGTCAACACTTGTTTTTGGTCTTCTGATCCTGCTGTTGTTGCACTTGTAATATAATTGCTTGTCCACAGTACATGATCCATCCAAAGTCTTCTGAATTCATTTTCAAACTTTACCTGAGATTGACTAACACGATGTTCTTGTGTTTCAGCACGAGCACTACTTGGTTCAACTAGCATGTTTAGCGAAAATAACAACATAAATCCCATCAATAATAATCTTTTCATAAAAACGCTCCCTCCAATTTAAACGAGTATGCGCCTTATTATTTGTATATGGGATTTTTCACATTCCTCAAAATGTTACATTCTAATAGTGATTTTTTATAGGGTATCTCCATACTTTCAATCAGCCAACATAGAGGAAGGGGGAGAGAGGATACCTTTTTGTAAGGTTAGAGCAGAAAAAATAAAGCTTTTTTTGTTCACTAACAAAGAAACAATCATTGAGGTCTAATTTCCTTCCAAGTTTTTTGACTCATTCAATTATTTATACATTCTCTAAAAAATGTCTTTAACATAAGAACCTAATGGCAACACTATAAACAATAGTTAGTGAATAGGATTTCTTTGCATAAATTTGGGGTTTTTTCCAGATGAAACTCAAAAAATGAGATAAAGATTAATGAGCTATTCCTTTCACATAAGCTTGTCAGAATACTATCTAGAGAGAGGTCGAACAATATGAAAGTGACGGATACACTTGTTCAATGTTTAGAAAATGAGGGAGTTGAATATATTTTCGGAATACCCGGTAAAGAGACCTTGGATTTTATTGATTCTTTATCCAACTCTAAACAGATTCAATTCGTGAATGTGAGGCATGAGCAAGGAGCTGCTTTTATGGCAGATGTATACGGAAGGTTAACAAACAAAGTAGGGGTATGTTTATCAACATTAGGCCCTGGAGCTACTAATTTATTGACAGGTATATCTAGTGCAAAGCTAGACCATTCTCCTATTGTTGCTTTAACAGGACAGGCTGCTTTGGGAAGGCAGCATAAAGATTCGCATCAGTATATGGACATTATCAAAATGGTGGAACCGGCAACGAAGTGGGGTGTTCAGATAAAAGATGCACAAACGATTCCTGAGATTATTCGAAAAGCATTTAAAATTGCACAAATGGAAAAGCCAGGACCCGTAGTAGTAGAATTGCCAGAAGACTTAGCAACTCAAATCGTTCCCATTAAACCTATTTCACTTACATCTATACCCGTAAGTATACCTATAATGGAGTCCATTCAGGCTGCCAATACTCTTATTGAGCAGTATGAGAGACCTTTTGTTATTATCGGTAACGGCGCTATTAGACAGGAAGCCGTGGATGAGCTTCAACGATTTATTGAACGCCTTCAATCACCGGTTACCCATAGTTATATGGCTAAAGGTGTACTGTCTAAAGATCATCCACAAAATTTCTTTACGTTTGGATTTAATGAAAAAGATGAAGTGCTCGCAGGCTTAAAGGAAGCTGATCTACTTATTGTAATTGGGTTTGATCTTGTCGAAAGGTTACCCAAAGAATGGAACACAGAAAAAACACCAATTTTACATATAGATACTTTACCGGCAGAAGTAGATGAATATTACCCTATAGAGGTCGAATTGGTTGGAGATATAAAGCAGACTTTACGAGTATTCAATCAGCTTGATATTCCTTCTAAACCATGGATTCCCTCTGGTAATCTCCAGAAACAAATTAAGCAATCTTATCACATTGAAGAGAAAAAGATAGATAGCGATTTGCTGCCTTTGACAATCGAGAATATCTTGCATATTATTGACAAGCTCTCTTCAGAGAAAACAATTGTGATTTCAGATGTGGGAGCTCATAAAGTATCTATAGCCCGAACTTATCAACCTAAAAACCCTAACAGGCTCATTATATCAAATGGTCTAGCTGCCATGGGTATTGCTCTACCAGGCTCAATTGGAGCTAAGTTAGCCTGCCCTAATGATCCAGCTATTTGTATTACTGGAGATGGAGGAGTTTTAATGAATTTTGCTGAAATAGAGACGGCAAAGCGCTTAGGGCTTTCATTCATCATTATTGTTTTAAACGACTCTACATTAAAAATAGAGCAGGAAATGATGAACAAAAAGTTTGGTAAGAGCTATGGAATAACTTTTACAAACCCAGATTTTGTTCAACTGGCAAAAAGCTTTGGAATTAAAGGCGAACAGGCAAATAGTTTAGTTGGATTTGAAAATATAATGAAAAGAGCCTTACAAAGTTTAGATGAGATTGTCCTAATTGACGTTCTTCTAAAAAGCTGATTGCGATTTCTCCATTATTTTAACGAGTTATCTTTGTTAAGGGATTAATTTGTAGATTCACTAGGAAATAAATGTTTTTAATTTTTTGAAATAAGCTAAGCTGAGTTCAACCCAAATCCAACTATAAAGGAAAGTAAATACAAAAATTAAACCAGTAGTAGAAAGAGAAAAATTTTTAGAAATCACGGGACCTAGTACTGGGAATTTGAAACCGTACAATAGGGTAATAATCCCAACAGTTAATAGAGTGGCCCCACTTATAATAATGTACAATCTCTTTTTAAAAAAGTAAAAAGCGGCTCCTATGCCCATTCCCAATATTCCTGTTGTAAAAGGAAAAATAATAAGTTCACTTGGCTGGATAATCAGAAGAAGCAGATTTGTTAGTATATAGGTAATAAACCCTAGAGGGAGCGAAAGTATAAAACAAAAAAGAATGGGTGCAGTAGAGAATGGACTAATAAAAACTCCTATTCCTGGTAAGAAACCTCCTGCTGATTGAAAAAGGGCTGCTAAGCTGGCGAAAAGAGCGCCTGAGACAAGCTGCTTAGTTTTAGATAGTCTATTAAAAAAAAGCTGCGCAGATTTTACTTCACTTGAAAGAGACTTTAAAAAGTACATGAATTTCACCTCGGTTAACTGTTTTTACATTATAAGGGGTTAAAGAGAGATTTAGATCATTGCCTGATATATCAACTCTTACATGTAATATATAAAGAAATTAAGCGGGAGGACTAATAAGTCGCATTTACTTTTAAAGGAATAGGCCATATCCGTTAAGATAAATTTCTTTATCTTTCTAAAGGTATGTACTGTAGCCCATAAAATGAATCTTTTATGGGCTTTATTGATTAAAGGATTTCTTATTTTCTAAAAAGTTCATTTGCTCATTCCTATAAAATAGCTGTTGGA
>Ga0182747_1002057_pt1 | contig 14517 bp, 13 predicted proteins | sample eDN3rd30CBELigBY_FD_128526 | JGI IMG/M metagenome (GOLD analysis project Ga0182747, IMG submission 128526) | Enriched backyard soil microbial communities from Emeryville, California, USA - eDNA 3rd pass 30_C BE-Lig BY (version 2) (version 2) | ecosystem: Environmental > Terrestrial > Soil >...
GGCGCCATCATGGCGAAATCCACTGCTACCTCTCTCCTTAACCGGCGGCGGTGCCGTTACCGGCCGGGTTTGTCCGCATTTCCGGTGGAGCCATAACGGATGACACGATCTTCCCTCCTGAACCAGATTTGCCGGCGCCGCGTATACGAGCCGAAAGATGCGCGCCCGCACCGAACCGTTCAACGCGTCAGCCCTGGCGGCGCACTGCCTTCGCTCATTCACCGTTTTTCTCGGTGGAATAACCGGTTCGAATAGGGCGACGTCAACTCCACTGACTGACGTGTTGCGCTGCGGGCCTCATCTCCTGTTGCCCCCGGGATTCGTCGACCGCTCATGGTCGGGCGCCCATTTCACCCGGGTGAACCGGCTCCGAAGGTGATGACTTCTCACCCGGGCCGCCGACAGGCTTTTATCGAAGCGTTGCGGGCATTCTTCTGCGCTGAAAGGTGACATGACTCTTTACTCCCATCCGATCCGATTGCTGCTCGCCGATGTCGACGGCACCCTGGTGACCGGTGACAAGGTCCTCACCGAACGCTCCGTCGCCACCGTCACCGCGCTGCGCGATGCCGGAATACTCTTCGCCGTAACCAGTGGCCGCCCGCCGCGAGGGATGTCAACGCTTATCGAAACACTCGATCTCACAACACCGATCGCCGCGTTCAACGGTGCACTGTTCATCCGCCCCGACATGTCGGTGATCGAACAACGTCTCATCCCGGACGAGGTGGCGGCGGCCGTGATCGAACTGCTGGACGTCCAGGGAATGGGTGTGTGGGCCTACCGTGACATGGACTGGTTGGTGCCGGATATACGGGGCGCTCACGTCGCCCACGAGGCCTCGACGGTCGGTTTCGAACCGACGCTGGTGGGCGAGATCGAGTCGATCACACAGCGGGTGGCCAAAGTGGTTGGGGTCAGCGACGACTACGACGCGGTGCAGACGGCGACGGCCCTGGTGCGCAAGCGTTTCGGCGACAGCGTGTCGGCTGCCAGATCCCAGCCCTACTACCTCGACATCACCAATCCGCGTGCCAACAAGGGCGCTGTCGTCCGTTACCTGGCCACAACCTACGACATCGCTCCCGAACAGATCGCCACGATCGGCGACATGCCGAACGACGTCCGCATGTTCGAGCAGTCAGGACTCAGCATCGCGATGGGTAACGCGAGCGACGAGGTCAAACGTGCGGCACGTTGTGTCACCACGACAAACGAAGATGACGGCTTTGCGAACGCCGTGGAGCAATTCATCCTTGGCCGTAACCCCTGCGTCGCTGAAATCACATGAACCACTACATTTCTGATGCCCTGATCGGCGATGGCCATGCCATGGTCGATGCGATTGTGAAGGCGTCGGCGCTGTTCCTGACGGCGACCGTGCTGTTCCGGTTCACCGAGCGGCGCACCTTGGCGGAGTTCGCGCCGTTCGACTGGATCGCTGCCGTGGCCGCCGGCGCGATCGTGGGACGCTCTGCGACCGCCACCGACACCTCATGGCTCGCCGCAACGGCTGCGCTGATGAGCTTGCTGTTGACCCATGCTGCTGTGGCCAGGCTGCGGTTGGTTCCCGGGCTCCAGAAGTTCATCGATCCACCGGTGCAGGTGCTGATCCGGGACGGCCGCATCGAGCGGCGCAATCTGCGCCGCTGCGGCCTGAGCACAACCGACGTACAAGCGGTGCTGCGCCAGCACGGACACTGCGGCATCGACGACGTTCACCTGGCCGTCTTCGAGTCGAAAGGGGCGATCTCCATCGTGCCGTCGTCCCGCGGCCAGACGCACTGAGGCGGGTCGCGCTGCGGAGGTATCGACGCATATCACCCGGGTGAAGTACCGGAGCGGATGATGCCAACCCACCCGACCGTCACCGAGGCTGGGGTTATGGCCCAGATGACGACGCCGGTCTTCGGCGGCTCCGCACACCGTGCTTGGTGATCAGCGCGGAGAGTTGCGGTGACTGAGCAAGGCGTGCCGAAGGCCGACTCACACGGCGCCCAAGCGCGTGGCCGGGCCGGGCTCACCGCCGTACCGACAAGGTTGAGCACCGGCGTACCACCGCGCGCCGCCCGCAGGAGTCCATCGCAATCAGTGATCGGGGCCGGCAAACCTGAACGCACGGCGCGCAACCCGGCCTTCGCCTTGCAGGCGGTTGAGCTTGTGGATCGGACCGGTTCGCTGGGGCGCAGCCATGCGGTTCTGACACTCGCCAGGCTGGAAGCCTTCATCGCCGTGGTCGAAGAGGGCACGGTGTCCGCCGCCGGGCGCCGGCTCTACCTCAGCCAGCCGGCCGTGTCACAGACGGTCAACGCCCTCGAGCGCCAACTCGGTGTGCAATTGCTGTTGCGCAGTAACACCGGTGTCCGAACCACCGCGGCCGGAATGGCTCTGCTGTCGGAGGCGCGCGCCATCCTGACGCGCCACGATCAGCTGGTGCGCACGGTGATGGCCGCCGCGGTCGACTCCTCCGGTGTCATCCGGTTGGGCATCCCCGATGAACTGCCCGCGGGTCTACTTCGTGCTGTCGCCCGATTCGCCACCGACCACCCGGGCATGCGCGTGATACCGCGCCACCTACCGATGACGGCACAACTGGACAACTTGCGCCGCGGGAATCTGGACGTGTCGTTGATGCGCGAGCACCCCGCCGGGAACGAGTTCGACACCATGTTGGTGGCCCGGGAGAACCTCGGCATCATTCTGGCCGGTGAGCTCGCCGCTAAACTCTCCGGGCCGGACGGTATCCGCCTCAACTCGCTGGCCGGGCTGCGATGGATCGGCTTGCCTCGCTCGGGTAGCCCCGCCTGGTACGACGAACTGGCTGCGACACTGCGTAGCCACGGTATCGACACCGGCAATCACACAGACGGCGAAACGTTCGTGATCCCCTCCGTCACCCTTACCGCACTCAGTGCCGGCCACGCGTTTGCGTTCGCGTCGCAGGAGTGGTCCCAGCCTCTGCCAGAGACTGTGGTGTGGCGTCGGCTGGCCGACTACCCCGTGGTGCGCCGCACCTGGGCGGTGTGGCCGGCCGAAAGCCGTAACCGCGATGTCGCCCAGTTGATTGCCGCCTTCGATTGGTGCCCGACGGATCCGGCCTAGCCACCGCCAGCGGATGCGCCGATCCCGTCCGAGCATCGCGTGGTGCAGGCGGTGGTGTCGGCTAAGGCTCGACGCTGTCGGAAGCCGACGGCGTCGCGGGCCGCGACAACGGGCGGAGCAATACCCGGTATTGGTCGGTGACCAGGTCCTGATATTCGGGATGATGCAGAATGTAGTTCGCCGTGATCTTGCATCGCGGGATGACCGTGTGCCCGGCACCGCGGACCAATGAGAGCACCCCGTCGATCATCGCCGAGGAGACACCCCGGTCACGCCACTGGGTATCGACTTGGGTGGCCATCAACACGATGTGGTCGCGGTACCGGCGGTAGGGTTGCCGACCGATCACCTGACCGTCCACGGCCGCCTCGAAGTGCGCGAGTCGGGCGTTATCGCTGATGATCATCCGTAGTCCGTCGTGGGCACTGCGTTCGACAGTGCCCATCGGCGCCGGCGATTCACTCATCATCACGTATCCCTTCCTCGTGGCATCACGGTTTGCCGATCCGGTGCCTCGATGACATGGCGGTTATTGCGCCTCAGGGTTTTCCAGCACTACCGCAACCGCCTGCCCGGAGCCGATGCACACTCCGATCACGCCGTAGCGTGCGCCGCGCTCCCGAAGCTCGAGGGACACCGTCAACAGATACCGCGCCCCGGTCGCACCGAACGGGTGCCCGATCGCCACCGCACCACCGTTGGGTGTGAGCTTGTCGTCGGGCACGAAAAAGCCGTGGAGTTGATTGGGTAACTCGCGCAACACCCCCAGGGCCTGCGCACTGAACGCCTCGTGGATCTCCCAGATATCGATCTGTTCGGGGGTCAGGCCCGCGCGGCGGATCGCCGCCGGCATCGCCCATGCCGGAGCGATACCCATGATGAGTGGATCGATCCCGTACACGGCGCTGGAGACCACCCTGGCCAATGGCCGTACGCCCAATTCGGTCGCACGCTCCTTCGAGCCGATCAGTACCGCGCTGGCACCGTCACTCAAGGGCGTGGAGTTCCCCGCCGTCATCTGGGTCGTCCCCGGTTGGACGGGAAGTGCCGCCAGCACCTCGGCAGTGGTGTCATCCCGGATGAACTCGTCATGCTCGACCACATGCGCCGCTGTCTTCCTGGTCGCCGCGATGGGCACCGGCATGATCTCGGCGGCCAGTCTCCCGCGGTCCCGAGCGGCCCGGGCATTGCGCTGTGAGCGCAGCGCAAACTCGTCAATCTCCGGTCGGCTCAACGAATAGCGATTCGCGACGTTCTGCGCGGTCTCGATCATGCCGATGTAGGCGTTGCGGGCCAGCAACGCCGGATTCGGCGGGCCACCGGCACCGCTCCACATGGTGTCGAGCATGAACACCGGACCTCGTGGGCTGAACGGCGCGTCGCCTTTCATCAGCGCCCAACCCGACCGCGACATCGATTCGACCCCACACGCGATGCCCAGGCCCAGGTCTCCCGCCTTGACCGCGTGGGCGATGCTCACCGCAGCACTCAACGACGAGCCGCAGAACCGATTCACGGTCGCGCCCGCGACGGTGTCCGGGAATCCCGCGGCAAGCACGGCCCATCGTGCGATATCACCCATACCCTCGTGGGCGGTGTTCACGCACCCGGCGAGGACGTCTTCGACCGCGTCCGGGGGAACGCCCACCCGTTCGCATGCGCCCTTGAGCGTCATTCCCAACAGGTCGTCGGGACGGATCGCCGACAGCGCGCCGCCGTACCGGGCAAACGGAGTCCGCACTCCGCCGAGGACGTACGCCTCACTCATCAGGACACCTTCCACCGAAGCAACGCAGACTGGCTTCCGCCCAGGCTGCCGCGGCACCGGGTGAATCGTCATCACCCCAAACGCAACTCGCCCGGGTGATTTTCCTGAAAGTCGTGCCCAGCGCGCCGAGGTGCACTCAGCGGGGTATCACCGCACGCATCGTTTCGTCGCGCAGGCCGAAACGGCGCGTCAGAAAAGAAGATATTGTTGCGCCATCAGAACATCGGTGGCCGGCGCGTGCTCCATCAATCGCCGTCCACCCGCACCGCATTGGTGTCCGGGTCTTCTATACCCGCATGGCGGTTTTCTCCGGCAGATCCACCTCGCCCACGTACCTTCTCGGTGTAGGTTCTCACGTTGCGTGTCATATGCCGATGCGCTGACCTGCACTGGCGCAACGCGTCTCACGTGATGTCATCTGGGTTTGTCTCAAGTTCGTGTCATTTCCTGGGGCACATCCCGGCACACGCTCTGCCGGCAGCATCTCCGGCGGGGCGAAAGCGCGGCTCCGCCGCTCAGGTCCGTCGCGCCCGCCTCACCAGCAGCGGAATCAGACGATCCCGCCAGTTCGACAGACAAACCTGACCGCTGGACATACCGCCGCGAGCCGACTTACCCCGATAGGCGTTCTCGGCTAACTCGGTCCGCAAGTCCACACCGACGACTGAAGCGAAGGCCGTGCGGAACAGATCTTCCAAGGTGCACTCCACGCCGCCGCTCCTAGAGGTCTGAGTCGGCGTTCGGTTCTACGCTTCGCAGCAGGGAGACCACTCGCCGCCGATCCTGCTCTGTGCCGCGGTCCTTTCCACTTGGCGCTGTCAGTGGCGTCCGGCTGGTCGCCGCGCGGAAGAGCTCCATGGGAACACGACATTGCGCAGCAAGGAGGCCGGCATCGACGTCTTCGCCCTCCAGCAGCTCAAGTGCGCGTGGCAAGAGGGAGGGCTGCTCGAGCACCTGAATCTGACCAGGCTCTGCTCGGCGCCAACCACGCGCTGAGACCGTCGTCATCGCGTTGCGGTACGAAACATCGCCCAGCACGCCCAGCTCCCTGGCACGGAAGAGGAGCGCCTGCATGCTGACACCCCACTGCTCCTTAAGCCAAGCCAGAGATGCCCAGCTGCTGCGGTTGATAGCGCGCGGCAGCAAAGGCGCTATCTCCTCCGCGGGCATCAGCAGTTCTCCCGCGAAACGGTGAGCCTGCGACTCGACGATGCGTCCACCCGGCTCAGCGTCAGCATGCATCACCAAGTGACCGAGTTCGTGCGCTACATCGAAGCGCTGCCGGTAGTAGTCGCGCTTGAGTGGATTTAGGACCACGACAGGGCGCAAGCGGCTATCGAATGAATACGCATCGACGGCGGCAGCTTGCGGCGGGCTGAACACCACGAGCACGCCCTGGTTCTCGATCAGACGAACCAGGTGCCCCAACGGCCCGTGTCCAATGCCCCAGGTCTCGCGAACTGCCCGAGCAGCTTCCTCGGGAACCTCGTCGGTAATGCTCTCCACGTCGGCGGCCATCCGTGGCAGATCGACTTCTGGAAATTCGACATGCCGTTCAAGCTCTGTGGCGATATCCACGGCGAGCTGTCCGTACGCCTGCGCTTGGTCCCGTGCGAGCTGACTCGTCGCGCGCAGCGACCGAAAATGCGGTGGGCTCGTCAAGCGCGAAACATCTTCGCGGGCTACTGCGAAGAACGCCGGGTCGACGCCCAGGCCGAGCGACAGCTCGGCAACTGTAGAGGCGGTGGGCCGTTTGTTGCCTGTCTCCCACGCGGCCACAGCTGTCGGACTCTTGCGGATCATTCCTGCGAGATCGCTCTTGCGCTTGCCCGCTAACTGGCGAGCAAGAGTGAGGCGGGCGCCGTCGAATAGCGCTGCGGCGTCGGCTGCCGACATTGAGGTCGTCATCACTTGTCTTCAGCCCGAGGCTGTTCTGCCGGGCGCCGACGAAGCCGAACAGCAGCGTCAGGAACCTCGTCGGGGGCGGCGGGTGTTGGCGACTTAGGACGCTGCGACCGTGACGGCGACGGCCCAGCGAGTACGTCAACGTACCAGTGCCATGCCTCGCCACCGCCGTCGTTGAGACGCGGAAGGCCGAGGACCAGTTCGCGCCGCTGGCTGACCGCGTCGAGTGAGTGAGCCGACACGAGCGTCGTAAGGTCCAGCGCGTCGTCGGCAAGCTCAATCAGGCCAGCGGCCTCGTCGTCAGCCAGCCCATCGAACAACGTCGGGTCAGGATCTGGATTCGGCTGCTTAGCAACGCTCTGCTTGGTGGGACTCTTCTGCGGCCACGGGAGCGTGTCAATCTTCCCGAAGGCGGATGAGGCCAGCAGGAATCGAAGGTCACCCAGGCGCCAACCGGGGCTGTGATTGAGGTCCGACCGACGAACGAGATCCGGTGGCAGGAGAGGCATGGTCGCGATCTCTCGCTCGGAGAGTTCGGCATGGACCAGGTCGATGCCCTCGCCGGCATCGGCACCAGCCTGCAGGGCGTACTTGCCGCACGAGGTAACTCGATCGAGCCGATCACGGAACAAGGTAAAGCGGGTGTTGCCCAACCAAGCGGCGTCGTACCCGGCATCCTCTGAGTAGTCGTCGAGCGTCCGGGTCACCGCTGAGGTGTACGCCCACGCCAGGGCGCCCATGAGGCCGCTGTCCTCGAACTGCTTCACGATCTCACCTTGCTCGCTCACAAATCAGAATCTACACCCCTTGGTAGTAATTCATGTGTCAGAATGAACTGATCGGCGAGTCTTTCGTCGAGAACCCGACTATTCGGCGACTTTGCCGGAGCATGAATCAGGGGGTCGACCCGGTGGACAACGAGCGTCGGGACGAGGTGAAACGGCTGGGGCGTGCAGTCGTATTTGTCCACCAGCACGACCACAAGATCACTGAGCCCTTGGTACGAGCTGAGGTCGAGATCCTGCTCCTCACGGGCAAGGCGATGGACTTCGCCGCGCGACTCAAGGGCCACCAGAGTCTCGTCGTACTCACCCACGAGCTGGTCGTCAGCTACGCCAAGCACGCAGGTCTCGGTGGGTTGGAACTCACAAACACCGTGCTGCCAGCGCTCAAGAACGTCGGGCTGATCGACTACCGCATCGACGCCGCCAACCGGATCTCGAACCTCGAGGAGTACGTCGGGGTCTCAGCCACCGTGACGGAGCAGACCGTCGCGTTGCTCAACTCGCTCGGGCCGCAGCGTTCCGACCTGGCGTTCCTGCACTCCGTGGAGATCGGGGCGATCGCGCCGTTGGCCGCGACCCAGCACCTGGACCAGATCGTGAAGCGCGGGTTCACCGAGCAGGAAGCCGAGGAGGCCCTGCGCCTCGCCCGTGCCGTTGGCCTCAACCTGGACGCGCCGTCCGACGAGCTCAACGAGCTGGTGGTCTTCAGCCCCTACGTCTGGGGCACGAAGCAGCTCTCGCTCGCCACCTTCCTCGGCAACTTGCCCGCGAACGAGCGCGAGGCCCTGCTGGGTATGAGCGAGCAGGTGCTGTCCACCCCAGGCCTGCACCTGTCGAAGCTGAACGCCAACCCGGCCATCATCCGCAGCGCGCAGAACGCCGGGCTTCTCCAGGCTGCCACCGTTCGATCCGCAACCGGCGCCTCCTCGACGTACGTTTTCTCGCCGCTGCTGGAGGTGGAGGACAACACGTGCACGACGACCGAGGCCTTCCACCTTCGGAAGCTGTTCGTCGCTCACGTGCTCTTCGGTCGCGACTCGGCCGCCCTCGGTGGCGGGCGCATCGAGGATCCGAACGTCCTGGTGGGCGCCCTGCTGAGGAAGGGACTCGTGGGGCCCGCCACCAACATCGGAACCGACTACCATCTTCTTGAGGCCGCCGGCGTCGTCGCCGTCGAGCCGAACGACCAGGGGCGCGCGTACCTGAGACTCGTCAAACCAGAAATCGCCGAGTCCGCGCTGACCTGGATACGCCGAATCACCGACACGTCGGGGACAGCAGACCTGAACCGCGGGGAGCGGCCCGCTACGTTCGTCACGCCGGAGGACAGCCGGACCACGGAGAGCCTCGGGGCTTCCCACGAGATCATGGTCGCTTCCATCCACGAGCTGCGGAAGGAGATGCAGCGTGCCGCGCGCCGAGACGACCCCTGGGTTTGATGCCGGGACCCTGGCCGAGATCCGAGTTGCCCAGGCTTGGTTCTGGGACGGCTTCTACGTACGCCGTGGAGTCGATATCCAGCACCACTTCAGCTCCGAGGTCTCGACGATCACCGACCTCGACGTGCTGGGGTATGCCTTCAGCCCGGCGCTAACCCACCACAAGCAGATCGGTGAGGTGAAGACGGGAACCTCGAAGAGCGCCCCCCGCCCGCTCGACCGGGCCCTCTGGAGCCGTGGTCTGCGAGAGCTTGTCGGCGCCGACAGGGGGGAGATCACGACGGCCTTTAAGACGTCGACCGCAACGCGCGATGCCTGCCGCCGCCTTGGGGTCACGATCCAGCACATGGATGACCTCGCCGCACGCGAGAAGAGACTCGCGATCAGTGACGTCGATGACGTGGGCTCCCAGGGCGTCACGATCGCCACGCTCCGCAGGGATGTCCTGGCCTTTGTGAAGTCCGAGCTCATGCTGGAGCGCGGCTACTGGTTCCTGGTCTCGGAGGTCTGGTTCCTCGACCCGTTTGACGCCGTCAAGCGCACGCTCGGTCTGATCCGCGAGCTAAGTAAGGCGTGGCCGCCCGACTCCCACACCGATGCCACCAAGGCCGCCCGCTGGTTCTTTGCCGAGGCCATCTCGATCGTCACGCTCAACCTCGCAGTCATCGCCAGCGAGGCGAACACCATGGATGCAGCCACCTTCCATGAGGTCGCTACGGCACGCCTTGCAACCGGCGACGTGCCGTTCTACGCCATGCGCAAGCAGGCTGAGCGGGTCGACGAATACGTCGCGAAGATCCTCAACTCTCTCGACGCTCCCGCCGACGTCCGCACCGGAGCCATGGGAGCGTTCCTTCCGTTGGCACCGGACTATGCAGAACCGCTGCTGGAGCTCATCTCCCGCCTCGCGGCAGAGGCCGCGACGACGGCCAGCCTCCCCCGCCAGATGGATGCACTGCTCTTTGAGCGACTCACCCGTCGTCGTGACCTCACGATCGAACTCCAGAGCCGCCTGAATATGAACCAGGCTACCGAGCGCCAGATCCACGTGATCGGTGCGTTCCTGCGCGGCCAGTTCAATGTGCCGGCGCCCGTCGACAAGGTACTGACAACAGCGCTGTCACAGGTGAAGGCGATCGACGGTGTCGAGCGGGCCGCACGGTTCGGTGCACCGGCGGGTTCGCCCGAATAACCTTGAGCTACGTGGCGGTGCTGCCGGCAATCTTGCGCGCCGACAGGACGGCGTTGTCGCTGATGACCGTCACCGACCGTGAGCCGCGCGACAAGGCAACGTAGAGCTCCTGGGCCGAGTAGCGCCCCGGGTCCAAGACGACGACGTGGTCGTACTCGAGTCCCTTGACCAGCAGGGGCCGTGACACGACCCGATCGCTCGATCGCCGCCCAGCGACGCGGGCGTGGTTCCGTGTCAGAACGAGTGCCTCGGCAACGCTGCACTCATCGGTCTCCGCAACGGCGACCGACCGAGTCACCTCGTACCAAGCCTCACGGCAATGGATGGTTACGCCAGGTAGGTCAGCAATCTCCCTCAGAGCGACACGAATCGCGGCAGGCGTGCAACTCGAGCGCACATCGTTGATCGCGGCGTAGGCGGCCCTCAGCTCGTCCTTGGTCGTCGTGAAGGTCTGGCCGTTTCCCAGTCGATTTCGCTTCGCGCTCGGGATATGCGTGGCAAGCCCAGCCGTTGCGTTAACCGCGAACTCAACCAGGGCCTTGGCGGCCTGGGCACCGAGCTTGGAGTCGACGATGTCGGCGAGGCGCGCAGGCACCTTCTCATCGATCGCTTCCATGACCGAGTAGGCGCCCTGCAGATTCGAAGCCGCGCTCACGCAGTCGTTGCGGAATTGACCTAGCACGGCCACCGAACCGTCGAGTTTGAGCGCGCGAAAGCATATCTGTACGAAAGTGCGGGGGCTGTCTCTGCGAATCCAGGTGATGGGGCCATTTCCGAGATCGACAGGCCGTCCCTCGATGAGGTTCTCGCGGAGCGCGATCAGCCAGGTACCGAGCTCCTCGTTGTGTGGCCAACGTCGGGGCCGATATCCCACCTCGACGTGTGGAAAGTTTGGGCGTACATGCGCGTCCCAATCGACTGGTTCGTTTCCTCCGAAGTTGAAGAGGCTCTGCAGTGGATCTCCTAGCACAGCCGTCGGGACCGCCTGGGCAACAGCCATGGCCAGCCCGTGCTGGTCGACGAGGCAATCTTGATACTCGTCGACGAGGACAACGTCGTAGCTGAGTCGAAGCATCCTGACGACCGCCTTGGTCGTCGCCACGCGGGCTGCTCCTTGGTGATAGGCCTTCGCCTGATCCCAGTCGGGCGCCGATTGGACCTTGAGTTCAGCCAGCTGCGGGAAGTGACTGATCAGGTCAAACGACCACGCGTCGATGGTGCGGATCACGACCTGCTCGCGCGGAACCTCAAACTTCTTCATACGGCGCCGTAATGCATCGACACCCGCGTGAGTGTGTGTCAGCACAAGCGCCGTGCCGCCATCGGCCGCGGTTGCAGCGACCAGACCCGCGATCAGCTCGGTCTTTCCACAACCCGCTGGCAGTGTCACCGAGCCTGGCAGCGAGGCACGGAGGGCGGCCACGGCGTCCTCAAGCGGCGGATCGTTAGTCATGTGGTTGGCCAGTGACGTCGGCTTCTGGCGGCGCCTCGTCAGCTGGGGCGGGTTCTTGGCAGAAGGCGAAGGTCCGCGTGCGGTCGATCACTCGCATGAGTTCTGTGCCCTCGAGTCCGGCGGCGTGGACCACGACAACCGCGGCCAGCGCCTCCCCGGCGTCCTCACGTTTGAACCAGGCGTTGTTCTTCTTGCCCTTCGCAGCGCCAGCAATGGCTGTGCGCAAGGTCGCGTTGTCCGTGTCGACATCCGCCTGCCATTGGGAGATGTCCGTACCCGTGAGTGGCTTGTCGCCGAGGCGGGAGGAGACCGCCGCCTGCACCGACTCCTCTCCACGAAGTTCGACTGCGAGGTCGACCAATGCTTGGAGGCCATCGGCGCTCAAGGCCTGAACGATCTCGTCCTCGAGCGCGTTGCCCAGAGTCCATCGCTCGACCACCACTCCAGCCGTACTGGCGGCTGCGGCTTCTGCATCAACCGCCCGGTCATCGTTGTCCATGAGCAGCAGCGTCGGATAACCAAGGCGTCGGAAGGCCTGCGCTCGCTGGGTTGGTTGTGTTCCGCCACCACCATTGACGATGACGGTGCCAACCGCCGACACCAGTGGCTCGTCCGCTCCAAACCGATCCTCGTCCCAATGACGAAGCAAGCCTCGCAAGAAACCGACTTCAGTGGCGCCCTCGCCCACCAGGATGCGGCGCCCCAGAAGCGCAGAAGGCGCTGACCGGAAGGCACCTTGCACATTGTCGAGGTCGTCCGGAACGGCCAGGCAGGTTGTGGTCTCGCGGTCGATGCGCACGACCGCCAAGTCCTCAGCGGCCAAGGTCTCGACGGTGATCGGCGAATGGGTGGTCAGCATGACCTGGAGTTCTCGCGCATCGGCGCGCATCTTCAAGTAGCGCAGCGCGTGGGCGAGCCGGTGGGGCTCCAGCCCGTGCTCCAACTCATCAATGGCGATGATCGCTCCGCCGACCATGGCCTGATCCTGCACCGACAGGCTGGTGAGTCGCCGAGTGCCCAGTCCGAAGCTCGATAGCGGCACCTCGCCGTCGTGGAGGATCAAGGCGTGCGCGGAAGCAGCCGACCCAGGCTCAAGTCCTGGCCTTAGCTTGGCGAACGGTGCGCTCCCCAGTTTCCTTGCCGAACCATGAGCTGTTTGCGCCGCGGTGTGAAGCGCATTCGGGCCCGCGTCGAAGACAGCCTTTCGGGCTTCTCGCTGGGCGTCCAAGATGACTGACGAAGCACCATCGGTGCCCTCGGTCAGTCCTGACAGCGCAGAGCCGCGCCCCCAACGCAGGTGGAAATCTGGACGTTCACCGAGCCGGAAGAAGCCGAGCTGGCGACGCTGCGATGCAGAGATCAAGCGAGTCTCATCGGAGCCGGGACGGACGACTTCCCAGTGGGGCTCAAGATCTGATGTCACGGTTAGACGGACGATCAGACACTCGTCCGCCTCGTCAACCGGATCGTGCACGAGCGTCCCGTCGGGCATGAGCCCTGAGCGGTCCTTTCCGAGTTGACTCTCTTTCACGAGGGCGTCCGGAAGTTCGGTGACCACCGCCTCAATAGTGACCGGCTCGGTCGTGTCGAAGTTGTAGAAGTCTGCGTCCGTGATCTGCTGGTTGTAGTTCGGGCTCAACACCAGTCCGACGGCATCGAGCAATGTGGTCTTGCCACTGTCACCCGCGCCCACTAGGGCAACGAGCCGCTTATCGATCTTCCACTCGCACGACTTGATCCCACGGAAGTTCTTGATCGTGAGTCGTCGAAGCATCATGACGAGCAGACCCCCGCGAACAGCTCAGCCAGCTCGAAGACACCCACCATGCTGCACGTAGCGGGCGAAACGTTCACGTCCACGCTGAGGATGTGCGGGTGGCGCTCCGCCGCACCGGGCGCGAGCTCGTTCGCGATGTACTCAGCAGTCAACGGGTAGTCGTGGTGCTTAGGTACGTTGCAACTTGTACGGATCGGGTCGAGAAGCCCATCCCATCCCGGAAGGCCCGCGCCTTGCGAAATTCCCGCACCAATGAACAACGCGGCATTGCCGGACAGCACGGCCTCTCCGTACTCCTCGACCAGCTCAAATCGCGCAATCGGCACACCATAGTCAACCAGATTGCAGTGCCGTTGCTTCGCTCATCGGTCGGCCGCCAGGCCGACCGAACCTGTGCGCACCCCTCACTCTTGAATGCGACTATCGGCAACACCGAGATCAGCCCGAGCCAGTCGCCGATTGCGAACGGCGATATTCCCTGACCTGGCTTGCCGCGTCCTTGATCCCAAGCGTTCCCTTGATGACGCGGTGGATGATCGTGTCGCGGGTCGGATCGATCCGACCGTAGCCGAGGCGCAGCTCGGCGTCAGCAGGAGTGAGCCCTGTAGCGCAGAGCTTCGCCGCAATATGCGGGTGCTGACCACCGCTGACTCTGATCCACTCGGCCATATCGTCCAGCCAGGTTTCCAGCCACCGCCGTAACAGACGCTCCACACGGTCCCGGTCCTCGGGCGAATAGCCGCCGCGCCTGGTGCGGGTCGGATCGATGACGCAGCGGAAGAGGGCTGCTTCGATCTCGCCCGGCTTGTGACTACCAGGCGAAGTTCGACGGCTCTGCCGACGGGCCCTTTCCACAGCGGCTCCGAAGCCGTTGTCATCGCGCACTACGGGCCGACTCGGACCTGCCGAGACGCCGTAATCGCGAGCGGCGAGCGGCCGTGGCGGTCGGGCGGCGTAGTGCTCTCGCACCCGTCGAGCGAGCGGCGCTTCGACCGTGCTGCTCGCCGACTTCACGAACTCGCCCCAGGCGCTCAGGAGAACGAGTATGTCCTTCGCTGTGACGCCGAATTCGACCGCCAACTCGTGAACTCGAGCC
>Ga0182747_1002062_pt1 | contig 14503 bp, 13 predicted proteins | sample eDN3rd30CBELigBY_FD_128526 | JGI IMG/M metagenome (GOLD analysis project Ga0182747, IMG submission 128526) | Enriched backyard soil microbial communities from Emeryville, California, USA - eDNA 3rd pass 30_C BE-Lig BY (version 2) (version 2) | ecosystem: Environmental > Terrestrial > Soil >...
AATCGTTACCACGTTCGACATTCGCGGGATGCAGTGGTCGGTCAAATGCTTTGATAATCCCAGTGTCGGATCGGGAACGGTGCTCAACGAAGTCCAGATGGAGTACAATGACTTTCGTCAATTGTCCAGCCTGGCTCCTTCTCGAGCGAGTTCTTCTAGATGGCTACGCTCGTCGAATTGGGCTCTGATGGCGAGCGATTGGGTATCGACTTTCTGGGCCCACTGGCGTTGCGCCGGCGTCCGTTGTAGTCTGTTTCATGGCGTATCTCAGTGCCCATTTCGGGCGGCTGAAGGGTTGAGTTTTCAGCAGAATGCGTCGCTTTTTTATCATTTCAAGAGCACAATTTTCGACAATGCGCTCCAGCGTTCAATAACGTACAGAACGCAGTGTGTATTGATGGCTTCCAGCAGGCCAGTTGCCCTGAGGTTTTCTATGATTGTCTTGCTTGGCTCAAGTGGATTTATTGGAAGTGCATTCGCTCAGGAATTGCGACATCGGGGTATTCCGTTCCGCACCGCATCGCGCGCAGACCTTGACTACTACTGCGTAGAGACATTAGTCTCCTACTTGCGCGCCGTACAGGCCTCCTTTCTAATCAACGCGGCTGGCTACACCGGTAATCCGAATGTTGACGACTGTGAATCGAACAGGGGCGAATGCCTACTCGCAAATAGTGTGCTGCCGGATCGCGTGCGTCAAGCCTGTGACGCAGTGGGGATCCGGTGGGGGCATGTATCAAGTGGGTGCATCTACAATGGTGAATCGGAAAAGCACAGCGGCTTTACCGAAGCAGACTCCCCTAATTTTACCTTCCGTAGCTCCCCCTGTAGTTTCTACGCCGGGACGAAGGCGTTGGCAGAGGAACTGCTGTCATCCTGCGATCTGGTGTACCTGTGGAGGCTGCGAATGCCGTTTACAAATATCCCGCATCAGAAAAACTATTTAACTAAGCTGATGAGCTATGAACGTTTGCTAAATGCTCGAAACAGCATCACCTGCGTAGAGGAGTTTGTGTCAGCTTGTGTAGATTGCTGGATTAAAGAGCTGCCAACTGGGATTTATAATCTAACTAACACCGGGGCGATTGTCACCGCCGAAGTTACCGAAATTATTCGCGTTGTGCTTCGCCCTCAACAAGCGTTTCACTTCTTCGCCGATGAGCGCGAGTTCATGGAGCAAGTAGCGGTGGCGCCTCGATCAAATTGCGTCTTGGACAACAGCAAGGCGTTATCACTCGGGCTTCGTTTGAGCGACACGCGAGAGGCAATTAGAAAATGCTTGGTCCAGATGGCAAAGGTTGAGTGAAGTGCCCCAATCTGCAAGCCCATCTCTTCGCAGTCCGAGGAAAAGGTGAATCATTTGGATAGCGGCATTTTCACATCGGTCCGCGTAGGCGTATTGCTTGCGGGCGGAACAGGATCCAGGCTGGGGCCGCTGACGCTGGGTGTTTCGAAGCACCTGCTGGCGGTGCATGACAAGCCAATGATCTTCTATTCGCTGTGTTCACTAATGCTTGCTGGAGTACGGGACATTATAATCGTTGCGGCACCTTGCGATATTGAATCGTTTCGAAAGTTGCTGGGACATGGAGAAGATTATGGAGTCAGTATCCGGTATGCGGCGCAACAATCTCCTGGTGGTGTTGCAGATGCCTTGCTTGCAGCGGAAGAGCTTGTGGCAGAAAGGCCAATCGCTGTAACGCTTGGCGACAACTTCTTTCATGGCCCTGGGCTTGCTCAGGCGATCGGACGAGTCTCCCAGAGCGATTCTGGTGCAGCAATTTTTACAATCCAGGTAGCACAGCCATCTAGGTACGGTGTTGTGACTTTTTCAGATGATGGCGAGATAGCCGAAATTTGCGAGAAGCCGCGGTTTCCTGATTCCAACTGGGCCGTTCCTGGGTTGTATTTTTATGACTCCCAAGCGTTTGCATTCGCAAGATTACTCAATCCCTCTGCACGCGGCGAGCTTGAGATTTCTGACTTGAATCAGCTATACCTCAAGCAAGACCGCCTGAGGGCCGTTCCGTTGCCGACTGCTGTTCGCTGGGCAGATCTTGGAAGTGTGCAGGCGTTGCAAGAAACAAGTGACTATGTCATGCGATTTCAACAGGCAACCGGGCACTATATTGGTTGCCCTGAGGAAGTGGCATTTAGCCTGGGTTGGCTACCACGCGAACAACTAGTCAGCCGAGCCCGGTTTATGCCGAGCGATTATGGGCGATACCTGCTGTCAATTGTCAACGGGTAGTTGCATTTGGTGAAGTTGTGCAAGGATTTTTTCTGCGGCTGGATCATGTTGTGGTGTCAATTCTTCGACGGGGTCTGCTTCTATAGTTCCGATGTGGTTCCACAGATCGGTGAATCCCGCTTCTCCTGCTTCACTGCCATGGTATGAGCCATTTCCCCAACGATACACGCAGGTCGGGTTGGTGGTATCCTCGTATTGAATAAAGTGGGTGGCGTGAGTCCGAAGCAGGCTGCCCATCTGAAGATCGAAGCTAAGTTCACCTGTTTTTGGATACCCGCCGACCTTCTTGAACAGTTCCGTCGTCATTGCCCAGGTGGAATGAAACCGTCCGATTGCGTTGGTTTCAATTCTGGCTGCACCAATCGGCATGTCGTAGGTTGACCATACATGCGATGGTGCAAAGTGGGTAAGTTCATTCCTGCCCGACCAATTCCATGCACGTCCAATTGCGGGCAAGTGCCTCGGGCTGTAAATCTCGTCATCTTCCCAGGGAATAAGTATTGTGGTTCGCTCGTCCACCAAGGTGGCAAGTGCATTGTACTTATCTGGAAGTGTCGGGAAGCGGTCCGAGACAGTCAGCAACCGCCAGTTTGGCCCCGACTGGGGGCTGTACTGGTTCGCGTCATCCATGATGATCAGCTCGCAGCGATCAGCCGGGTAGTTTTGCGATAAAAAACAGGCCAGTGAATTCCGCAGCATAGCTGGACGCTTGTACGTCGGACAGATGCACGAAATAAACGGGAGTTCTGATCCTGAATTCACAATATCTGGCGAAAAGTCGAAAACCCGAAAATCCTCACGATATTTATCACGCACCAGATTGGCCAACTCAGGTGTGTAATACGCTTGCCATGGGTTGATTCCCTCGGTGCCCATTGCTGGCGGCGGCAACTCTTGTAGGCCCAAAAGTTTACAGGCAGATTGCAGGTCTCGTTTGATGTGCTCGACCCTTCCAATTAAATCATATTCCTCGAGCGATCCGCGTGCCGTTAATTGCTGGACGAGCGACGCGGCACACGGAGGTTGCGGATTTGCCAAATGCACCGAACGCACGAAGCATTCAAACGAGTTTTTAAATGCTGTAGGCCAAATCTGCCCCTTGGCCAGAGCGTTACAGAACAATACTACGAGACGCTCGTACGGGCTGCGGACAAAAGCAAAGCGAAGACTTCTGTCTGATCCTCCGCTGTCACCGATGAGGGGCGATACATTTGCTCGTTTGCTAAGCGTCTGAGCGGTCGCTGCCCCACCACAGCCAGACGGTGCGACAAACTCCGCCATGCGTGAATCTGCGCTTATCAACCAGCAGTCGGGTCCGTCGTCACGCCGGATGTTGCCGACCGCTTCCCCGTAAGTCGCAATTCGCTCGGCAATGTGGCGCCGCAAATGCGGGTCGGCGATATCTGTCGGATACACGCAGTGATTTCCAGGGGTGCGGTCCAATTCTGCTGAGCCGCCAGAAATGTTCAGGTGCCGAAACGGAGAGCAACCACGAAGAATGAAACTGCGTTTCTCAATTTCGACCGGCAGTGAGACAAAGGATTCTCCCAGCCATTCGTGGGCCTGCTTAAGAAAACTAGTGCCAGTACAGTCGCTATCTGTGGGGTAGCCACCGACACCCTCCCACAACGTCCGAGAAATGGCGATGGAGGCATGCGCATTCCAATCAGGCTTGGTGTAGTTGTCGTGAAGCGATTCTTCCCCCCAGTATGCCAAAAACTGTGCTGGCCGAAAGAAGTGAGCCCCGGTCAACCACATCGACTCGTAAATAGTGGTTAGATGCCATGGCAGGTAAACATCGTCGTCATCCCAATTCGCTAAGATGTCGCCATGTGCGTGTCGCGCGGTCGCGTTACGCTTCTCGCCGAGAGTTTTGAACTTTGGGCGATAATTGAAAACACGTATGCCGGGAATTTCGCAAGACAGAATCTGGCCAGGGCAGTCATTCACGATCACAAGCTCTTTGTGTGGATAGTCTTGCTGAAGAAACAAGGCAATCGACTCGTTGACAAGCGATGGGCGACCGAACGTTGGCATGACGCAACTGATCAACGGACGCGGTGCCGACGATGGCAAGGTGTTCACTTGCGGATTTTCTAATTCGAGGAGATTGGGATCTGGCCATTTCCGCTGGCGACAGACACCGTCAGCATATCTTTCTCTCCTTCGTGGCGATGCCGAGCATTCAACGTGCAGTACCCCTGTGTTATTACTGAGACGACAGTGCTTGCATATCTCGCGGCGCTCGATAATTACCTTGCTTTCGCTAGCAGCGGGAGAGCTATAGTACATTTTTAGAGAGAGGTTGGCTTGACGACTCATCGGGAGCACAATTCCAGAAACGCGAACGATCGGCGATATGACTACAAGCAGACCAAAACCCTAATCAAAGTGTCGCCATCCTATCGGTGAACTTTGAGGAGTAGCCAACAAAACAATTGTACCGTGATTCTGAAGACATTTGCACACTACCGTGCCAGCGACGGGGAAACCAACGTGGGTTGACGAATGTTCGCTGGGGTGTCCAGTAGTCGCCGGGCTCCTGGCTCGTAACAAAGCGGGGGAGTTGTTTGCCTCAGGCGAGGGGCGATGGGTCAGTCGCCAAACGCCGAATCTGGCTTCCGCTGGACCGATGGATTGGGCTATTGCTTGGAGAGCTAGGCAAAGCGGCTTAGCGGAACAGGGCGGAACGCAGACGTGGCGAAGGTCGATGGATGAGCATGGTGAGGCGGAGTAGCACCGACTCGCGACGGCGACGGATTTTGATGTACCAGTACAGCCGTGAGGGCGAGCGCGGCTCAGGGCCCGATCGGCGGCTGGTGGAAAAACTGCGTCAAGCTCGGCGTCCGGTGGCGATCTACGGTTCGAGCGTCCGCCGGCGATTACGCGGGCGGTGGTATTCGCTCGTCCCGGTCCGCCGCCGCGCGATGGCAGCGGTCAGCCTTGCGATCCTCAGCGGCGCGCTGCTGCTCTGCCTGGCCCACTGGTTGGCGATCACGTGGCAGCCGTTGGCATACCGCGAGCCGCTGGCCAGCGCTTTTCGGCTCGACCGCCCCGACAGTTTCGGTACTTGGGTTCGATGCCTGCTGCTGGCGCTGACTACCGGCGTGGCGCTGCTGGTTTACCAACTGCGACGGTATCGCAACGACGATTATCGCGGCAGCTACCGGATTTGGCCGCCCGTGATCATCTTGATCGGCGTGGCAAGTCTCGACAGCGTCGTTGCGCTGGTACCCTGGTGCGGCGAGCTGATCGACTTGGTCCTGGGAAAACGGATCGCGATGGCCGGAGCCGACTGGATTCGCATCGGTTTGACCGTCGGCGGCGCTGCGCTGGCCCTGCGACTGGTCGCTGAAGTGCGGCACTCGAAGCTGGCGGTAGCGATGATGCTGGTCTCGGTGGTCTGGTTCGCTCTGCCGCTGGCCGCTCGCTGGGGCGTGCTGCTCAGCGACACGCCGCTGAAGTGGTGGCTGATCACCTCAGCACCGCTGCTGGCCGCGGCAACGCTGTGCCTCGCCTGCACCGCCTACTTGCGGATGTTGTTTCGTGAAGTCCGCGGGCTCGACCAAGAGGACCGGCTCGCTGATCGTCTGCAGCAGTGGAAAGCCAACCTGTTTGCCGCTCGGACGGCGGAGCGGGTCGACGAAGCTCGACCCGCCAAATCGGCCGCAGAGAAACCCAAATCAACCCGAGCAGCGAAAACGGCAAAAGCGACTGCGGCGAGTCCGCCCGCCGCTGACGACGAAGCCGCCGCCGAGTCCACTGAGGATGCTAAACCGACTGCCAAGCCGCAGCTCAAGGAACGCTTCAAGGGCATCGCCGCCGTCGGCCGCTATTTCAAGCTCCCTAAACGAGCCACGAAGACGACAGCGAGCGCGGAGCCGACTGCGCTCCAACCCGATGCTGAGCCGCAGCCAGTCGCGACCCCGCGTGCCGCTGACAAACCGAGTACCAAACCGATTCCCGAACCCGCTAAGTCGGCGCCTAGGCCAACTGCCCAGACAACCTCCGATGGCGACGAAATGGACAAGTCGGATCCCAAGTCCGACAGCGAAAAACCGGCTCGCCGGGGTCTCGGAAGTCTGCTCGGCCGCTGGCGGCGCTCGGCGGCAGCAACCGACGATGAGGCGGGAACTGCGGCTCCCGACGCCAGTGCCTCAGCACGATCCAAGGGAGCGACCGCAATACCCAAACCAACAGCCAAACCCGAGTCAGCGGCAGCCGCACGCTCCGCACCCACACCGGCAGCGGGCAACGACGATGGCGACGGAGATGGCGAGCATGACAGTGATGATTCGATCGACTGGGCGTCGATGAACAAAACCGAACGACGACGGCTGAAACGCGAAATGCGGCGTTCGGGCGACGCCGCCTGATGTCGCCCGTCAAGGACTGAAGTGCACGAGGGCAAGCATGATTGACTATCGCCAAGAGCCCGAGCTGAGCGTCGAGGAGTTCATCGACGTCCTGGTTCGCTCGACGCTGGCCGAACGTCGGCCGATCGAGGACCGGGTCACGATGGAGGCGATGCTCCGCAATGCCGACCTGCTGGTGACCGCGCGGCACGCCGGTCAATTGGTCGGGATCGCCCGCGCGCTGAGCGACTTTTGCTACAGCACCTACTTAGCCGATCTGGCGGTCGACCAAGCGTTTCAGCGGCAGGGCATCGGCCAAGAACTGATCCGCCGCACTCATGAAGCTGCGGGGCGGGCGACGACCTTGATTTTGATCTCGGCGCCCAAGGCGGTCAGCTACTACCCGCATATCGGGCTGATCCAGCACGATTCGTGCTGGACCATTCCCCGCGTTGAATAGCGTTAAGGGGTCAGGAGTCAATTGCCGCCAGCGGCCCTTCGGGTGCTTCGCACAATTGACTCCTGACCCCTTAACCATCATGCAGGCACGTTGGCCTCGACCCAGTCGCGGGCGAGCAGCCACACGAGTAGCCCCTTCTGGGCGTGCATGCGATTGCCGGCTTGGCAGATCACGTCGCTCTGCGGCCCATCGATCACGCCATCGGTGATTTCTTGGCCACGAATGGCTGGCAGGCAGTGCAAGACGCGGGCATGTTTCGGTGCGGCTTTCATTAGCCGCTCGTCGATCCGGTAGTCGGCAAAAATCTGTCGTCGCTCGGCTTTTTCCGCTTCCTGCCCCATGCTCGTCCAGACGTCGGTGTAGATCGCATCGGCATCGACAACCGCTTCCATCGGATCGCGCATCTGGCAAACGTCGGCGTCGGGGTACGCTTCCTTGACCCGGACGCACCAGGCGTCGTCGACCTGGTAGCCGTCCGGGCAAGCGATGGTGAACGACATCCCGAGCATCGCGCTGATCAACATCAACGACCGCGCGACGTTGTTGCCATCGCCCACAAATACCAGCCGTTTGCCAGCGAGCGAACCGAACGCTTCCTCGATCGTCATCGCGTCGGCGATCGCTTGGCAAGGATGGCTGAGGTCGGTCAGACCGTTGATCACCGGCACGAGATCGAAGGACGCAAACTGCTGGACGCGATCATGGCTTTTGGCGCGGCACACGACCACATCGACGTATTCGCCGAGCACGCGGGCAAAATCGGTGTACGATTCGCGTTTGCCCCAGCCGACTTCTTCGCCCAAAAACAAGCTGGTGCCGCCGAGCTGTGCGATCCCGGCTTCAAAGCTGACGCGGGTCCGCAGGCTCGGCTTTTCGAACAGCAACGCCAGCACCCGGCGCTCCAGCACCGGTGGGCGGACTCCGATCGCCAGTTGCTGTTTGAGGTAAGACGCCGTCGCCATGATCTGGCGCAGTTCGGCGGGTGTGATGTCAAAGAGCGTCACTAAATGTTGCATGCTCACGACTCAATCGCTTGTCGTTCAATCGTTTCCAGGGCCGCTCGCAACGTCTCGAGCATCGAATCGGACTCCTGAACTGTAAGGTTGATAGGGGGACACACCAAGAGTGTCGTTTCACCCGAGGCCCGCATGCGCAGTCCCAATGCTTGGCTGGCTGCGAGCACTTCAGCGGCCGGCACGTCGACTTGGACAATCGTCCACAATCCCGTCGTCGACACGCTGCTGATGAACTCAAAACGGTTGACGAGTTCCTGCCAAGCCGCAGCCCAATGTTCGCTCAGCGCCGCAAGTTGCTCGGGGCCGCCTAGCTCGACCACCGCCGCGGCGGTGGCGCGAACCATCGCCCTCAGCACAGGATAGTCGCGCAGCGGCAGTCGGCCTGCAGCCCGCAGCGAAAAAAGCCCCTCCTCGGCCGCAGAAGGGCTCCGGTCGTGATGATCCTGCAGGCGATCGATCACCGCAGCGTGAGCCAGCAGCAAGCCGCCGGGCAGACCGCCGGTCCAGCCGGCTGCAGCCGTCACCATGTCGGCTTCGATCCCCTGTGTTTGATGGAAGAACCACTGGCCGCTGATCGCTGGGGGTAACTGCGTTTCGTCCACGATCAGCAGCGCGGCGTTGGCATCACAGAGTTGCCGCACTTCCGCCAGATAATCCGCAGCAAACGGCTCACCGCCGCGGTTCCAATCGACCGGCGCGAGCAGCACGGCCGCGGTGTTGGCATCGATCGCCTTGCTGAGTGCCCGCAGATCCCCGGCAGCAACGTGCTGGAAACCGGCGGCCAGCGGCCCGCCGAAAGCCTGACCAGCAACTTGCCCGCTGGCCGATCGGCAGGCGAGCGTGTCGCCATGATCGCTCCCCAGCAACGTCACGATGCGATGCCGCGATGACTGGCTACCGTCGTCCGCAGCAGCGAGGGTGCGCGCGATCCGAATCGCCCACTCGTTGGCCTGTGCCGCCGAGGGGAGCAGCGACACATCGCCAAACTCCGAAAAGGGGACACTCCACTCGGCTGCGATCGCGTCGCTCAAAGCGTCGTCGGCACCGCCCAAATACGACTGGCAGCCGTCAGTCAGCGCCGCGACGATCGCCGTAGCGCGGTGCCCCAGCGGACTGGCATAGCCTGCCGCCAGGTCGAGCAACCGCCGCTGCGAAGCGTCGATGATCTCGACGCCGCTGGCGGATACGACAGTGAACGGCTGCTGGTGGATCAATGCGCTCTGTTCCTCTTACCGCGACTTGCGGATCTCCGTGCCGACGCCAGAGGTCGTGTAGATCTCCAGTAACAGCGAATGACGCAGGCGGCCATCGACGATGTGCACCTTGCCCACCCCGCGGTCGAGCGTCTGTAAGCAAGCTTCGACCTTGGGAATCATCCCCGAATCGATCACGCCGTTGGCGATCAGTTCTCGCGCTTCGTCAGCGGAGAGCGAATGGATGATCGTCGAGGGATCATCTTTGTCGCGGCGGACGCCGTTGACGTCCGACAGGAACACGAGCTTTTCGGCCCCCAGCGCTTGAGCGACGGCCATCGCCGCGGTGTCGGCATTGACGTTGTACAACTCGCCATCGGGGCCGGCGCACATCGAGGGAATCACCGGGACTTGGTCGGTGTACGACAGCCCTTCGATCACATCGCGATCGACGCGGGTCACATGGCCGACCGCGCCCAAATCGACGCCGTCATCGGTGATCAGCTTTTCGCCGAACAGGACGTTGGTGGTGTCGGGCGAGAGGTTGATCGCCCGGCCGCCGAGCTGTTCGATCTCGTTGGCGAGTTGGCGGTTCAGGTCACCGGCGAGCACCTTGCGGACGATCTGCAGCGTCGCCGGATCGGTCACCCGGCGGCCGCGGATGAACTCCGCCTTGATCCCCGCTTCGGCCAGCGCCTGCGTGATCGCCTTGCCGCCGCCATGGACCACGACCGGCCGCATGCCGACGGTTTCCATAAAGATGATGTCCAGCAGAATGTGCTGCCGGGCCTCTTCGTCCTCCAGCAGGCTGCCGCCGAGTTTGATGACGGTGGTTTTGCCGCGAAACTGACGAATCCATCCCATCGCTTCAATCAGCGTATTTGCTTTCTGGATAGCCTCTTGCACGCTCGAATGTTCTCGCTGTTAGAAAGTGCCTGATGGATTGATCGGTGGCGACGCCTGGTCCCGTTTGGTCCCGCAGATTCGCTCAAGACCGGTTTCGCCGCAGTCTTCTGGGCGGCAAAAGCCGATCACTGTAGAGTGCTGCACGGTTGAAAGTCAATCAAGCTTCGCCGCCTAACCACTGAGCGGGAAAAAAGTGTCCGCCCCCTTTTGTGCGAAGCACCCGGAGGGCCGGTTCCGGCAAAAGGGGGCGGACACTTTTTTCCCGCCGACCCTAACCCGTTGGAAACAGAATGAGTCAAGAGTCGTCCCCCCGCACCACGACCGCGCTAATCGGCGGCGGGCGGATGGGCCAAGCGCTGATCGATGGGCTGATCCGCGCTGCGCGGTTGTCGGCCGAGCAGTTGCACGTGGTCGAACCCAATCCGGCTGCACAGGCCTGGTGGCGGCAGCAGCATCCGCTCTGTCGCCTCGATGACCAGATTGTTCCCGCGGTCTCGCAGGCCGAGACGGTGATCTTGGCGGTGAAGCCGGACATGATTTCCGTCGTCGCCGCGCAGGCCGCAGGCCACTGGGGCGGGCGACTGGTGATTTCGGTCGCCGCCGGCGTGACGCTAGCGAAGCTGACCGATTGGCTCGGCACCGACCGCGTCGTCCGCGTGATGCCCAACACGCCTTGCCTGGTCGGGGCCGGCGCGTCGGCCTATTGCTGCGGCGGCGGGGTGAGCGACGCGGATAAGCAGTGGGCTCACGAGGTGTTTGCTGCGGTCGGTTGGGCGACAGAGGTCGCTGAAAAGCAGATGGATGCGGTCACGGGGCTCAGCGGCAGCGGTCCGGCGTACGTCTGCGTGATGATCGAAGCGCTGGCCGATGGCGGCGTGCTGGCCGGCTTGCCGCGCGACATCGCGATGAAACTGGCGACCCAGACCGTGCTGGGGACCGCACAGATGGTCGCTCAAACCGGTCAGCATCCGGCGCAGTTAAAGGACGCGGTGGCCAGCCCTGGCGGAACGACCATTGCCGGCCTGCGTTCTTTGGAACAAAATGGGCTCCGAGCCGGCTTAATCAACGCCGTTGCCGCCGCCGCCGTGCGGAGCAGCGAACTCGGTTAATCGTAGCCTGTGGCCAACGTCATTCGCTTTCTTTTTCACAGTTGCATCGTTTCATGGATTCTCCGATCGTCCTGGTTGATGACAAACACGTCCCGCTGTACCGCGTGGTTTGGGTCGCCGATCTGCCGCACTTCTGCGGGGAACCGGACTGCATGCGGGAAGGCCAGTACGAAATCCGCTTGGACGTTGAAGATTCGATCTGGACGAGCCTCCGCGGCCGCGACTCCGTGCTCGCCGCGCTGACCGCCTGGTGCGGCGACGGTGAACCGGACGGCACCGAAGAAGATCGCGACTGGTGAACGCAAGGTGGCCGATCGCTCCGCTTTCAATGTAGAACGATTGTCCCCAATCGTTCATGCGGCAAACACAAAAGCGACGGCCAAGGAAAAATCCAGCTCAATCACAGCGGCAAAGATCGCCAAGCAGTCTTGGCTCGGCCGCGCCGCCTGAAATGTGTCGCCCTGCGGGCTTGACCATCCCCTGGTGCAAATATCCGGCGGCTGACGCCGCCAGCAATGACACGCCGCCCTCCGGGCTAGATCGGTATCAAGGAACCTGAGGCCAACAGCCCGAAGGGCGAAACATTTTTGCCGGCGGCGTCAGTCGCCGGATCCAAGGAAGTCGGCAGAGATAGCCCGAAGGGCGACACAACGCTCACGCTGGCAAACGTTTGCTTCCATCCACCATCTGTAGAGATCGGACGGTAGTCGACCGCTCCGCCGGTCGAACCGATCAGCGGAAGGCCAGGCTCTACGCGAATGTGAAAGCTGGCTGGCACCAGCTATTGTTCGCTGACTCAGCAATTCAGATTTTAAACGACGGACCAATCGACCCGACACCGACGGCCAGTTGCTGGCGCCGCGGTGTGTGACACACCGCGGCGCCAGCGTTTGGCAAATCTTAACCGTCAGAGCGGTTTAGCAACTGGCAACCGCTGCACGGCGACGACGACGCACCGCGACGGCGGCTCCGCACGCGCCGATGGCGAAAATGGCCAACGTGCTCGGTTCGGGCACCGCATTGACCGCGATCGACGTGCTGCCGAGCAGGTTTGCTCCTGTGCTATCGTAAGCCCGCAGTGAAAATGTGTACTGACCAAGCGCGGACGGATCAAATGGGAACGCGGGCGCGAAGGTCAACGTAATCGGGGGCAGGGGCGGGGGAAGGACAAAGTCATTACGCAGGAAATCAAACCCCAGATTTTGCGAAGTCTGAAACACGTCGCCTGTAGTAAGGAGCTGAAATCCGTCGTTGACGATCAAGCCGTGGGCGCTGTCGTCCGTATCGAGCCCGGGATCGCTGTCATACAGCAGCTCGAACTGATAGTCCGAGAAGCTGCCACCTTCTACAGCGGCATAGATTCCGATGTTCCACAGGGACAACTCAGGGGCGCCGGGATACTGACCGGCGAGCACGGTGAAGGTCCCTGCCCCATTGTTGCTCACGGGGGGCGAGCCGAATCGCTGGTGCGCCGTTAGCCCCAGCGTGATCGTCGCTCCGTTATCCGTGAACTGGGTGATCGCAACGGCGTTGTTGGGAATCCCACTGCCACCAAAGGTCGCTGCGGCCAGCGTTCCAAAACTATCAAACTGAGGCGTGATCGGTCCGGCAAAGGACAAAGTCGATCCAACCGTGACCAAACCGACCCACGCGGCAATGCCGCTAAACATTCGAGACATATCTAATAACTTTCGATGTAAAAACTGAAAACAAACTGAACCTGCCTGTTGAACGACCGGCAGACAGGCCCCCGTCGACCCCGTCCTCCAGCGGTCGCCTGATGCACGCGGCAAACGTGCGCCAGGCGTTCTGGGGATGGTCAAGCGGGGCAACTCATGCGAAGCAGCAGGAGCTAGCCAGGTTTCAGCAAACCATCGAGGGTGGGACTTGGCGGGAGCAGCGAACTGGTGATCACCAGCCTCCACTGAACTTGCGGCAAGTGCATGAGCTGGCAGTTGCCAGCCAGACAGGCATGGCTGAGTGACGAGCTCGCCGAGAGCGTCATGGCAGCGGTCGTGCCACTCGAAGCGGCGACATCAGCCGTGTTGGATGATAGCGGCCCGCCATCGATGCAGATCAATTCCGCGAGCAGCATCGACATGGCCGCTTTCGAGGGTGCCGCAGCGCAAAGTTCATGCGACGTAAGCACTCCCGCCGAGGCGATACCAGGCGCCAAGGCGAAGAGAGCAGCGATGATGAACAAGCGGGCGACCATGGGCGGTAGAATACAGCCACCTAGGGGGCAGTCAACCACTCATTCAATTGATTTTGTTTTTGCCGCTAACTGCTCCAACAGAACAACCTCTGCGCAGCATCCCCCTGTTGCTGTGCTCCGGCAGATGGTGAGTACACCAGCACCGAAACAAGTAAAGAGGCAACTGCCGCAATCGAGGCGACTCCGAGCGCAGAGCAATCGGTGGCCAAGGTGGTCGACCGCTCCGCCGGTCGAACCGGGAGCTGGAAGTCGAATTCTGCGATAACACGAACGCTGGCTGGCACCATCTGCTGGCTGGCACCACCTGCGGCGGTGCCGGCGGTTGGGAACTCCGATCGACGGAGCGATCGGCGACGTTACCGCTCCAGGATCACCGCTTCGCGGGTGTTGGCGACGCGGTTGGGAATGTCCCCTAACTGCGCGGTCAGCTCGATTGCGCGCTGCGAGTGCGGCGCCAGCTCAATGGCGGTCTGGAGCGGCTCGCGTGCCGCTTCGATATTCCCCTGTTCCAGATACAGTGCCGCCAGATACAGATACGGCTCCGGATCGTTCGGGTCGCCGCGAATCGCATCTTGAAAGCACTTCTGCGCATCGCTGTGCCGCTGGAATTGCTGTAGCGCGATCCCACGCAAGGTATGCGCCCGGCTGGGACAGATTTCATCGCTGCCGATCGTGTCTTTCAGCCGGTCAATGGTGGCCAGCAAGCGGTCGTAGCGACCTTGTTGTCGGTACAGTTCAGCGGCCTGCAATTGGACTTCCGGATAATCGGGCTGCAGCGCGAGCGCTCGATGATAGGCGGCCAACGCACCGGCTTGATCACCTGACTGCAACAGGCAATCCCCGCGCAGCGACCAGACTTCCGCCGATTGTCGGTCCGCTGCCAGAGCGGCGAGGCACTGCCGGTCGGCGTCGGCGACGCGGCCCAAGTCGAGATACATCCGAGCCAATCGCCGCATCAGCCGCGGGTCCGAGGCGCTCAGCCGCACGGCCGCTTCCAT
>Ga0182747_1002064_pt1 | contig 14498 bp, 13 predicted proteins | sample eDN3rd30CBELigBY_FD_128526 | JGI IMG/M metagenome (GOLD analysis project Ga0182747, IMG submission 128526) | Enriched backyard soil microbial communities from Emeryville, California, USA - eDNA 3rd pass 30_C BE-Lig BY (version 2) (version 2) | ecosystem: Environmental > Terrestrial > Soil >...
CAACCGACCGCATTCAGCCCACCGCGGACTCACCCCAACCGAATTCGCCCTACAGTGGACCACGACCCACCAACCCCAAGCCGCATAGCGACTGGACCACCAAACGGGTCCCCCTCAGTTCGAAGGGGCTGGAGCGGGTTTGTGGGCCTTCGCCATTACTATCATGTGAAAGGTCGAGCTCTTGCCGCCCGACCGCTGCACCGTTGCACTAGCAAGAGGGGCGCTACCCGAGGAATCATGGCCCTCATCACCTCATTTCGGTATCGCGATGACCGCATCATCCGCTTCAGAACGCGGGTCGAGTGCGGCTGGACCTACGACCACTCCGAGCAGGGAGAACAGATTCTGCAGCTGGAAACGTACGCGTCTGACGGAACCACCAGCCAAGTTCTCCAGCTCGATCAGGCCCGCGCTCGAGAACTCATTGCGATCCTTGGAGAGGTGTTTCCGGCACTGGAGACCGCACGCAGAACCGGCCCCGAGTAGATCCAGCTCCGGCTCGCCCGCGCCCGCGATATTGTCGCGAGAACCACGCACAAAAGGAGTCAGGAAGAGTGACCGATCTAGATACTCTGACCGCCGAAGACCCTGTGGTGCGCCAGCTCGCCCGCATCATGCGCGACGGGAAGCCATCGACTCTCGACGAGGCTGTCGCCGAGCTGTCCCAGATAGTCGACCTAGCGCGGGTGGAACAGGCGGCCGACCGCATTCGTGAATTGAATGTGTTGGTTCAACAAGCGCAGGTCCCGACCAGTGTGGTCGCCGGCAACATCGAGTCGTGGTATCCGGGGCCGCGGGCGGAGGACCAGAATTGGTCAGCGCTGGTCGAGATCTTGCGCGACGAAGGCTGGGACGATGAAGCGCTGCGCCATGTAGATCAGTCATCGACGAAAGTAGTGGCGAACCTACCCAATCCGGCTGACAATGGTGAATACCAGTGTCGCGGGTTGGTGCTCGGTTACGTGCAGAGCGGGAAAACGACCAACTTCACCGCGGTGATCGCGAAGGCAGCCGATGCCGGTTACCGGCTGTTCATTGTTCTTTCGGGGATACACAACGCCCTGCGTCAACAGACGCAAGATCGCCTCAACGAGCAATTGTGGCAGCCGCTTCCTGGCAAGTGGCACCGGCTGACCGATGAAAACGACTTCCGCCCCACCGCTAACGTAGACGCCCTGCTCTCGGTCTCGGACCAACGGGTGCTCGCAGTCGTAAAGAAGAACGGGCCGCGTTTACGCGCACTAGGAGAAAATTGGCTGTTCACGGCGAGGCCGGACGTGCTGAACGCCTGCCCAGTTTTGATCATCGATGATGAAGCCGACCAAGCTACTGTCAACACCGCGAAACCGGACCGGCAGCCGTCTACGATCAACAAGCTGGTCAGAGACATCGTTAACCGAGTCCCTAAATCGGCTTATGTCGGGTACACCGCGACACCATTCGCAAACGTGTTGATCGATCCGACGAATTATGAAGACCTTTATCCACGCGATTTCATCGTCGACCTTCCGCGCCCCAAGGTGTACATCGGCCCCGAGGCGATCTTCGGTCGCGAGCCGCTAAACTTTGACGAAACCGAAATCGGCGACGATGGCAACAATTTCGTACGGTCTGTACCGGCGGACGAGATCGATGACCTGCGACCGAAGGGAGCGGCGAACCGGCACCTGTTCGAACCTAAAGTTACCGACAGCCTCGACGCGGCACTCCGGTACTTTTTGATGAGCACCGCAGCTAGGCGAGCGCGGGGGAAAGGCAACCCGCACGCCACCGCGCTGGTCCACTCGTCGCAGCACATCGATGTACATGAACACACGGCCAGTGCAATTAAAGATCATCTCGATACGCTGGCTGCCCGACTCAGCCGGAGGGACCACCTCCTTCTTGGATCACTGAAGCAACAGTGGTCGAGCGAGTGCGAGGAGGTGTCCGCCACTACTTTTGACCTTGACCCAGTGCCGTGGGAGGACGTTCTGGAGCGGCTACCGGACATCGCTAACGCGGTGGAGGTCATCGTCGACAACTCACGCAGCACCGAACGCCTGAACTTCGATGACGCCAACCCGAGGATAATCGTGGCCGTCGGCGGGAACACCCTCTCTCGAGGATTGACGCTGGAGGGTCTGGCTGTCTCATTTTTCGTACGTACCGCTTCTGCCTACGACACCTTGCTGCAAATGGGTAGATGGTTTGGATACCGCAACGGCTACGCCGATCTGACCCGGATTTGGATGACCGATGAAATGCGCGGCTGGTTTCATCACTTAGCGACCGTGGAACAGGAAATCCGCTATGACATCGAGCGCTTGGAAGTTGAGCATCTCACGCCTGAGCAGTTCGGTATCCGCATCCGTACGCACCCCAAGCTGGCCATCACCGCCGCCGCAAAAATGCAGAATGCACGGCGGGCCGAGGCTTCTTACTCCGGACGCCGACTACAGACCATTCTATTCAACCACAAAGACTCCGAATGGCTATCAAATAACATCGAAGCAGCACGTGCACTGCTAGCGGAAGCGATGAAGACCGCAGAACGTCGCTCCAAGAGTTCTGGGATCACAATCTTCCGTGGGGTCGATAGTCGCGAGATCATCAGTTTTCTCTCGACGTACAAATTCCACGAAAACAGCAGGGACTTGGACGGCGAGTTGATTAACCGCTACATACTCAACCGCCGTGAAGAAGGTGAGTTGCTGAGTTTCAATATCGCCGTGATGGGACGGAGCTCAGCGTCTGACTACTTAGGCGAGGTCGACTTGGGTCTGCAAAACAAGGTCGGGTGCATCAACCGCGCGCGATTGAACGTTATCGGCGGTCCTACATACGCCGACATCAAGGCCCTGATGAGTCGCAATGACCGGGTAATCGATCTCGACTTGCCACCCGGCGAACCCAGAGCTGACACACCTGTAGCGAGACTGGTACAGCTTCGAAACCCGGCTCAGTCGGGCGGCGTGGGTGAAGGTACGGGTCTGCTTCTCCTGTACCCAGTATCCAAGGATAGTAAGCCAGTACGCGGCTCCGCCAAAACTCGAACGACACTTGAGGCTGTGGAACATGCAATCGGAGTCGGACTAGTATTCCCTGAAACTCAGTCTTACACAGCGAATGTCGAGTATGTGACGGCAGATGTCGCGGCGATGCCGGGAGTGCAGGTCGATGCCCCGGACGACGCTGATGAGCCCGAAGAACCCGAGGTAGTGGCCGGATGATCAACGATGTCCGACTCGCGTTCAGCGCACTGCAAAACCAGAAACCGCCCGACGGCGACAACCTCGCCGTGCTGCCGATCGGACCCACGAGCGGCGTGTTTGTCGGGATCGATGACCAGTCGCACCAGCACCTGCTGCTGAAGTCGGACGCTAGCACGCCCCCGGCTGCTACGGATGTCGCCGCCCTCACTGTCACGACGCGCAACCTGGTAATTGCGGGAGCTAAGGTACAGGTGCTCGACGTCGCCTGCCTGCTCGCGGCAGTTGCCGAGGTGTTCGATCATTTCGTGGTGGCGATCGTCGAACGCGTAGCGGTGGCCGATGAGACCGCCAATGACGCAGTCGAGTCGGTCTTGCAACGGTGGCGCCAGTTCTTAGTTGCCCCTTCCGGGCCACCTAGCCGCGAAAAACTCGCCGCAGTCCTTGGCGAGCTTCTCGTGGTGGCGGACGTGGTACATGCAAGTGCCGCCAAGGGGATTGAGTTCTGGGTCGGACCGTTTGGTTCTCGCCATGACGTCCGTCGTGGCGGTACGGCGATCGAGGTGAAAACTACAAGGTCACACAGCACTCACCGAGTGACGATCCACGGAGAGGACCAGCTGCTGCCGCCCGAAGGCGGTGTGTTGTATCTCCACCTTGTCCGGCTGGAGGAGGCGCACGGCAGTGGCCGCTCGGTTAACTCCCTTGTTGATGAGTTACTCGGTGCTGGCGTGTCCGCGGACAAGCTCTTCGAGGCGTTGACCGCTGCGGGGCTTAAGGTCGCCGACTTGACGATGACCGCCCAGACGACTTTTGATGTACGCGAACGCCTGACGCTACCGATCGACGAACAGACCCCCCGGATCGTGCCCGCCTCATTCCAGGGCGAGAAGCGCCCGGCGGGAGTCATTGATCTCAGCTACGTCATCGACCTCGGCGGCCAGCTGCATCGGGCCCTACCAACCACGGCCTATGAGAATCTTGTGCGCTCGATCGGCTCTGGGAATACGGCATGATCACGCTTGCGAGGTTCTCGGAGCCCTACAACCCGACCGGAGGCCTGGCCGCCGTCGGCGTGCTCAACCAGCTCGGGCGTCCTGATACGGAGCCGCTTGAAGTCCTTGTGCGCGAAGCCGTCCAGAACTGTTGGGACGCCAAGCGGCCTGATGTCAAGGGAATCCGCATTGAGATCGGTCGCAGCACCCTCGAACCTGAACGAGTGAAAACGGTGCGCGAACACATCCTCGTCGACCCTCCGCTCGGCCTAGGTCTTGGTGAAGAGTTGCGGGACGGGATGCAGACGCTGTACATCGCCGACTTTGGAACTCACGGCCTCGGTGGTCCGACCCGCGCCGATAACCCCGGCGAGCCCAGAGACTTCGTCGACTTCCTCCGAAACATAGGCCAGCCTCCTGATAAGGAATTTGCGGGCGGCTCATTCGGATACGGTAAAGCCGCTTTCTACATCGCCAGCCGCGCGCACACGATCGTCGTTGACACCCTCTGCGCCACAGCAGGCAGCCGTCTTGAGCGGAGACTTCTCGCATGCGGACTGGGGAACAATTTCAACGTTGATGGCCGCCCATACACAGGCCGGCACTGGTGGGGACGGATAAGCGATGGCATCCCCGAACCTCTACTCGGTCGAGACGCCGCCGAAGTAGCTGACGCACTGGGGCTGCCAGTCCGCAATAGCGTCGACACGATGGGCACAACGATCATGGTGGTCGCCCCCGCAGTGACGGTGAAGGATGCCGATGAAGTTGACGCGACAATGGAATTCATTGCTGAGGCAGTAGCGTGGAACTTCTGGCCGCGCATGATCGACACGCCGGGTGGTGCACGTCGCTCCATGGACTTCCGGCTGACCGATAACGGGGTGCCGATCAGAATCCCCAATCCACGGAACCATCCTAGGTTGCGTGGGTTCGTTGAAGCCATGGATCTCATGCGCCACGAGCCCACCGATGAGGATGAATTGACGCTTGATAGGGAAATCAAGTGTCTCAAGCCCGGCAAAACCCTTGGGCGGCTGACAATTCAGAAGGGCGCAGTCGCACCAGTCGATCTACCTGAACGACCGGTTCCGCAGGGAGCCCGCCTGACCGCCGGAGCGGTCCACCACATCGCCCTGATGCGCACCCCCGAATTGGTGGTGAGATATGTAGCCGGCGCCGCCCCCGTAACCGGTAAAGTTGGATACTCCGGTGTGTTCAAATGCGCGCTGGATGTGGACGAGGTATTCAAAGCCGCGGAGCCGCCTACTCACGACGATTGGGTGCACCGTTTCGTACACAACCGCCATTGGCGGACATTCGTGAAAGTTGCGTTGGAACGTATTCAACGCGAATGCCGCACAGCAGCAGGTTACAACGCGTCGATTACGGCACTCAATCAGTCCGACGGAATACCGTTGGGGGAATTCGCTGATGCGCTTGCGACGCTAATGCCGGGGCATGAGGGGCCGGGCGCTCGCCGACCTCGCACTCCTAGCGGACCAACATCGAAACCGCGCCGACGTAGCTCGCCGGCCAGTCGCGATATCGACGAAATAGTTGCCGATACTTGGGTTGACGGGACCACCGCAGACGCGGCCTCTGCGGACGCAAATCAACCTGTAACCCAGCCGACGCAAGATAGAGCCGGGCAATCAAAGCGGCCCAGCCCGCCGCCGCAGACCAAACCGGGAGGCGATCCTGCACCAGCAATCACAGCCGACGGCACGCCCGTAGTGAGGTACCCATTCGAGCTGCGTGGTCGCGGAAATCGAATCCGACTGTCAGCGATTGTGGAAATTCTGACCAATGATGGCGGCCAAGTCGAAACGGAACCGCCGGCAGGATATATAGCACCGCGAGTGCTTTCCTGGATCGACCCATCCGGCCGCCACCACCAGTCGTCGGAGCTTGTGTTCGGCCCTGATGACGCGGACGGTAAGTGGGGCGTTGAGGTTGAACTCCGCGATGAGATGATGCGAGTCAACATCGGCGTGGAGGCCGTGTGAGGACCCCCGCGGCCACGCCCTACCTTCTCCCTCCCGAGGGATCCGTCATCGTTCGGCCTTGGTCAAGCTCGGACGGCACCGAGCTCGGAGATCGGCTCGAGCACTGGGATCCATTTACCGATTTACAGTTGGCTCGCGTCGTTGAGGTCGATCTCGATGCCGTTCGCAACGCATGCTCAGTCGGTCAGGATGCCACTTTCGCGGTCACGGCGACATGGAGCTGCAACACCACACGCCTTGGCGGCGACGGCCCCGTGGTGGAACTGGGAATGTATCGCGGTTGTGTCCGGGCCACCCTGACGCTCTTAATTCCCGGGGCTATGGCCGGTGGGCGGCTCACGTTGCTGACTCGGCTGGTGCTCCGACACCGCGGCGACCAGTTCTCGCCAATCTCTCCGCGGCATCCAGGCTCCACACTCTGGACAGACAAGACCCAAACTTCTCTCGAAGGCGGCGCCGCCAGGTTTCCGATCACTGCTGCGGACTTCACCCAGATAAGCCGTTATCCCAACGATGCTGCGTGGGTATTGGATTGGGATTCCGATGACCTCGACGCCCCAGTGCTTGGGAATCTACGGCTACTCGTCAATTCGAGCCATCCGACGCTGCCGGAACTTTTACGGTCGGGCAGCGTCGATCCACGGGCCCGTGCGACGCGCTCTTTTTTGATGTTCGATGTTGCGCGCACCCTGGTGACTGGGGCACTGCGTAGTGACCGCTTCGTGGAGAACTCGGCAGTGTTCGAGGATGGATCGCTCGGACGAATGTTGGCCGATCTTCTCGCGATGTGCTGGCCTGGGGTGCCGGCGACAGCGTTGCGTTCGCGCAGCATCGATGAAACACCCAGGTTCGAAGCCGAAATGCAGGCCCACTTTGGAGTGATCGGCTAGATGATTATTCTACCCCGCCTCTCCCGCGAATCAGCTCTCGAGCTGCTCGAAACTCTGCTGGGCGCTGATCCAGCGGACCTCGGCAACTCCATGCCGGACACCGGTCGGGCGGTCACGTACACGCCGGTGGGTGGAACGCGGATTGGCGACCACGCGTTGGCAGGCCTCCGCAAGGAGATTCTCGCCCTCGCACACGAGCACGGAATGCCAGGCCCCCCGCAGGAGACGGCAAGGTTCGAGGGCCTCGCAGCCCGGGTACTTCGCGAAAGGCTGGCGATAACACCGAACGAGGCATCGCACGAGGAAGTGTGGAGCTATCTGACATGTTGCTGGTTGCTTGATGTCGCGGTATGGCGGTTCGGTGCGCAGGCTGATCGTCGTCGGTTTATCGGGAATGTCAACCGCAATACTTTCAGACGACTGTGGTGGCGGGCTGAGATTCTCGGTGATGATTTGGATTTGACTCAGTTCGGCGAGGATGAACTGGTCAACATTATGGAGCGTCCTACAATCGCGGCCGACCGGCGTTTGGCTAGGGCCGTCGCCCGCGAATTCCTGTCCCGAGTCGACCGTAATGCTACTGAGTCGCGGATGCAGCTCATGCGCGAAGTAACGAAGCGGCTCCTACGCCTCACCCCATTGACATCATTCTCAGCGCTCGATGACACGGACGTCCACTCGGTCATCGAGGATATTTTCAATGGTGCTGCCGCTGCATTATCCGGTGAATCCGTACCGCCGATAGGTCGCCATCACGCCGCTTCTCGCGCAGTCCATGCGCCCCACATCCAGCTGGATGCGAGTCCATGCGTCGTGCCGATCCCGCGCTTGGCGGCCATCGATGTCGCTTTTCCGCCCCCTAGCGCGTCCGCGTCGCGGATCGACGAAACTTTCGAAGCGGTAGCGGAAACCGCACAACGCATTGCGCGTCGGGCGGGCCGCGTAACCAACTCAGATCTGCGTGAGATGGTAGCTATCACCTCGGCCGAGGCGCGTGAAGTTCTGCAAGCACTCGTGCAAAACGGGGTTCTCGTCCGCCGCGGAGTCAGAAGAGGCACCTATTACGTCCTGTCCGACGGCGTTGCCGATCGGTTCACGGCATCGGACGCGACGACTAGACCGACATGGGTCGATCCGATGACGCATGCGGCGGTTGACCCGAGAATTCCGCCGTCCTAGCGTGAGGGTCGCCGCTTCCTGCCGGTTCGAGATGGTCCACCACCGCCCGAAGGATCTCGGCGCAATCGTCGTGTTCCCAGAACCGCAACACTGTCCAACCATTTTGCCGCAGAATGGCATCAACGCGCTGGTCTCTATCTCGATTGGCTTGAATCTTGGCGCGCCACCATTCGGTATTTGACTTCGGTGTCGTGCCATGTGTTGGACACCCATGCCAGAAACAGCCGTCAAGAAAGACCACGAGCCGCCTGCCGCTCCAGACGATGTCACCGCGAAATTTCTGGTCAGGAAGCGGCCGGCGGTTGACGCGGTATCGATAGCCAAGCGCGTGCAGGCTCTGTCGGACTTGCATCTCGATACGGGTTCCGCTGGTCTTCTGCGCCTGCATCTGCCGTCGGACGTGATCGCGTGGCGGCGTGAGATCGTGACTCAAGATGTGCTCCTCGCAACGGCGAACCGGCAGTCGGAAAAACGTGTTGGAGGATTGCGGCGCGCCTGGATCGGTCGTCGCACCCCTGTCCTAATCTTGCACCATGACCGCGCGTCCGAAGACAACCTCCGGATCGGTATATGCCGTTAGGCAGATCCGGGGTCCCTTCCTCAAGCTTCCTGCAAATCCTGGCCACACCACCGCCGAGCAGGAACTCGCCGCGTTGTGCGCCGATCTGCGGTCCCACGGTGTGCCGCTTGCCGCCGACTTATTCAGCGGCGCTGGCGGTATGAGCCTCGGACTGCAGGACGCGGGCTTTCGAGTCGTGCTCGGGGTGGACCATTACAGCTTCGCGGTGGAGACTCACCGCCACCACTTCGCGGGAATGTCCGTTGAGGGCGACCTTGCCGACCCGGCGACGATCAGACACATTGCGCGACTGATCAAAAGCAACAAGATCGAGGTTCTGGCCGGGGGGCCACCGTGTCAGCCGTTCTCGCGGGCTGGGCGGTCGATGCTCCGGCACCGGGTCCTGACCGGAGCTGCGGACCCTCACGACGAGCGTCGTGACTTATGGCGGTCGTTCCTAGAGGTGGTGCAGCTGGCCCGCCCGCGTGCCGTGATTATGGAAAACGTTCCCGATATGGCACTGGACCGAGAGATGTTCATTCTCCGCAGCATGACGGAGGAGCTAGAGCAGATCGGCTATTCGGTGTCGGCGCGAGTGATCGACAGTTGGAGATACGGGGTACCACAAATGCGCCAGCGTCTGTTGCTGGTAGCCCTGAAGGACAGGGCCCATTTCGATTGGCCAGCCGAGTCCGCGAAGCGGGTGACCTTGTGGAACGCGATCGGCGATATGCCCGAGGTCGCCGGCGGCTGGCGGCCAAAGGGGGGAGCGTTCGGATGGGCCGACTACGATGCGCCGCGGACTGAATTCCAGAGGTGGGTCCGACGGAACGTATCACCGGGCGACGCGCACAAGTTGTTTGACCACATCACCCGGCCGGTCCGAGAGGACGACCGGGTTGCGTTCGAGTCGATGACCCATAAAACGAAATACACCGACCTGGCTCCAGAGCTCCAGCGCTACCGGAAGGACATCTTCGACGACAAGTACAAGAAGCTCGATGAGAACGATCTGTCACGGACCATCACCGCACACATCGCCAAGGACGGTTACTGGTACATCCACCCACGTCAGCCTCGGACCCTAACTGTGCGCGAGGCGGCCCGAGTCCAGACATTCCCGGACGACTTTCGTTTCGCCGGCCCCCCGTCGGCAGCGTTCAAACAGATCGGCAATGCAGTGCCACCACTAATTGGGCAAGTGATCGGGGAGGCTGTGCGTGCCTCCTTCGAATCCAAGACGCGGGAGGCAATCTCGACCCGGACGACTGCGAGACAGCTCGCGGGGTGGTTTCGCGGACAACAGTCGGTCGAGACAATGCCGTGGCTGAAAAGCGAAAGTCGCTGGAGGTTCGTGCTGGGCGAGCTGCTGCTTGATCGGGCGTCTCCGATGGTGATCAGCGCCGTTTGGCCGGTTATCGAGTGCCAGCCCGATGTAGTTCCGGGCGATATCCCGGAGCCGGCCGCGGTGGATCAACTAGACGATCTGATGTCCGGTGTCGGTCGAGGCCAGAGGATTTCGGTGGTACGTGACCTCGTACGGCAGATGGCGGCGTCACCTGCGGCGTTGTGGCAGCCATGCGTCGACCGCGCCGCCCTGCCGGCCATACCTTCTGCGGCGTGCGACTTGATGGAGCTAGCGCTTCCGGTCGCGGCGTACGGTAAGGAGAGCGAGGAACCCGTCTTGATCACCAAAGGCGTCCTCCGCGTCGCGAGCCGGTTCCAAGGCAACGACGCTGACAAGCGGAATGTCCAAACCGACGGGCGTATCGCTGTGGCCAAAATGATCGGTTTCCGGAATGACTCGCGAGCGGCACACCTCGGACTCATCGCCTTGGCGGCGGACGTTTGTCTCGTAGACCGGCCGCGATGTGACAAGTGCCCGTTGAAGCGGCAATGTGTTGCGTCCGAATCCAAAACTGCTTAGAACCCCAGCCCTCGCGCCAGCTCCGGATACTGCTCGTGCATTAATTTCATGACCTGCCTAAACCCGTCGTACTGGCCGGACTGGATAGCTGCCGATTTCAGAGCCAATCCGGCCTCCGACAGCGCACCGCTGACAGGCTTCTTGTCAGTGTCGTCCACCGCCTCTTCGTCATCTTCGACGATGTCGGCGCCGTGACGCCGATAGACGCGGTCGGCGAGAATGCATAGCTCACTGACCGGACGGTCCAGCATCTGTTTGAGCTGAGCAGGGATGGACACCCGCATCTTCGCAACATTGATATTGAAGACCTCGTCGAGATTGTTGGTGAAGTCCAAGCTCGCTCGGGCCAACTTGGTGTGCTCGTCGATGCCGCGGGTTCCGCCCCAGCTTCCCCATTGAACCAGTCGGTTCTCGCGATACACATATAGCCCCTGTTGCCGGTTCCAGTTGAGCGGCCCAGCGGCGGCGTCGAACGCGTCAAGAGAGCTAAACATCTTCTTGCCTGGCAGGATGTAGCGGCGCAGTTCGACGCCACCCACTCCCGCGGCGCTCTCCAACTCGAACTCCTGGGTCGGGAGCTGTTGGGTGCCAGGCTCGTGCCGGACGAACGGATCCCAAGCATGTACCTTGTCCCCGTTGACACGAATCGTTATTCGGGGAGCCTTGTTTTCTCCGGTCAAGAATCGATGGAACACCATGGCCAGATGCCGTTTGGCCTTGGCGGCCAGTACCTCGAAGCGTCGCTTCGCCCATCCGCCCTCGGCGCCAGAGGCTGGAAGCACGCGGTCAAGGTTCTGCCAAACCACGACTGTTCCGGTGCCGGCGCCAAGCATCGCTTCGCTGCGCTCCACAGCGTGGTCGCGAGGGTTTTCGGCAAGGACCCACTCGTCAAGTTCTGCAATCAGATCTAGATCTAATGACATGCGCAGCGGACGTGTGCGCCCAGTCGGCCGAGATACGACGGTCAAGCAGCGCGCCTGGGATAGTGATGCTGTCTTCAACCCAAGTCCGTACCGCCCCAGGTCACCAGTTCCGTAGGCTCGACGGCTACCGAAACGCAACGCCTCAGTCATCCCGCGGGCGGTCAGCCCCGAGCCGTTGTCAGCGATGTAGACCGAAGAGTCCGCTCCTGCGAACTCGATCTCGACAGCAATGTCGGTGGCACCTGCGGAGATGCTGTTGTCGATGAGGTCGGCGATGGCACTGACGAAGTCATAGCCGATGTCCCGCAAGGACGATGTGAGCCGAGCCGCCGACGGCGCAGCGTTGGAAAGTTTCATTGCAGCCTAGCTCTCGATCAGTCCTCTGTCGCCTCTAAGTTAAACAGCAATGTCCGACAATCACAGGCCGACCCGCGGCCGCGCGTTTCCACCGGTTGCCCGTGAGGTGAGCCCCTCGTAGTGGTCCAGTTGTTGTGCGACTCTGATGCCCGAGTTTTGGGCAGGAAGAATCGACGACGACATGGCATCAAAGAGGCGCCGGCGGCATACGCCGGATCAGATCATTCGCAAGCTCGCCGAGGGCAACAGGCTCCTCGGCGCCGGTCAGGAGCTTTCCGAGGTGTGCCGGCATTTGGAGATCACCGAGTCGACCTGGCATCGCTGGGTGGCCCAGTACGGCGGCATGAAGGCCAGCGACGCCAAACGCCTCAAGGAACTGGAGGCCGAGAACGCCCGGCTGAAGAAGTTGGTGGCCAACCAGGCCCTCGACATCGACATGCTCAAGGAGATCTCGGAGGAAACTTCTAACCCCGAACCGCAAGCGCAGCGCCGTGGCGATGCTGCGCGACCGGTTCGGGGTCTCCGAGCGGCGAGCCTGCACGGTGGTCGGCATCCACCGCTCCACTATGCGCCTGACACCGACACCGATCAGCGATGCCGAAAACGAGCTGCGGGCCTGGCTGCGGAAGTTCTCCACCGACCGGCCGCGCTGGGGATGGCGGCGAGCGGCCATCGCAGCCCGCAAGGCCGGCTTCAAGGCCAACAACAAGCGCATCCGCCGGCTGTGGCGCGAGGAGGGCCTGCGGGTTCCGCAGCGCCGCAAGAAGAAACGCTTGACCGGTATCGGGACCGCGGTCGGGACGATGTGCCCGATCGCACCCAACGTGATCTGGGCGATGGACTTTCAGTTCGACACCACCGCCGATGGACGCACCTTGAAGATGCTCAACGTGATCGATGAGTTCACCCGCGAAGCCTTGGCGATCCACGTCGACCGCGCCATCAACGCCGACGGCGTCGTCGAGGTCCTCGACCGCTTGGCCCTGATGCATGGAGCACCGCACTACGTGCGCTTCGACAACGGACCTGAGTTCATCGCCCATGCGGTCAACGACTGGTGCCGGTTCAACGGCACCGGCTCACTGTTCATCGATCCAGGAGCGCCCTGGCAAAACGCCTGGATCGAATCGTTCAACGGCCGGTTCCGCGACGAACTGCTCAACTCGTGGCGCTTCGACTCGCTGCGGGAAGCCCGAGTGATCATCGAAGACTGGAGGATCGACTACAACGCCAACCGACCGCATTCAGCCCACCGCGGACTCACCCCAACCGAATTCGCCCTACAGTGGACCACGACCCACCAACCCCAAGCCGCATAGCGACTGGACCACCAAACGGGTCCCCCTCAGCCCTCGGAGTGCTCCTCATCATTCTCGGTCTTGTTTTGCCCGCTCTCATCCCGACCTTCGCCTACGCCCACCTCCTGGTGGTGGTCGGGGCCATTCTCCTCGTCGTCGGCCTCCTACTGGTGCTGGCCGGACGGATGGGCAGCCCGGTGGGCGGTCGACGTCATTACTACTGACCGCCGACTCATTTGCCCGCAACGCAAAGGAAACCGCAATGAGTGACAGCACCATCATTCTCATCGTTGTCGTCGCGAGCGTAGCCGTCCTGGTCCCGATCGCTTTGGCCTTTATCGCGCGCAACAAGCGCACCGAGCGGCGTCGCCGCCAGGCCGGGGAGATCCGCGAAAAAGCCGCCGAGCAGGCTCATGAGGTGGGACAGCGCGAAGCCCACGCCGAGCAGATCGCGGCCAAGAGCCGCGCCATGCGAGCCGAATCCGAAGCGCTGGCTGCGCAAGCGGAAAACCTGGAACACCGGCCGCACCAACACCGCAGCGATGCTGCTACCGCGCGCAGCGAATTGGACTCCGAATTCCAACGCGCCGACAAGATCGATCCCGGCGCGCCCGCGTCCGACACCCCGCCGGCCCGGTAACGCTCTCAACCCGAGCCGCACCGGACCTGAGCGGCATCGCCGATCACGCCCCGTACCCTTACCAGGCGTGACCGGCATCGACCCGCAGAAGCTCGCCACCTGCCTGCAGGTCCTCGCCGAGGTCGACGCGCTGCCACCCGAGCACCCCGACGCGATCGCCGTGCGCCGCGCCACCGCGCGGATGTTCAAGGCGTTGAAGAAGGAGCGCCGGACCGCCAAACGCGACGCGGTGGCCGCCGCCGACAAGGCCGTCATCGCCATTACCGCCACCGGCGCCCCGGGCCGCATCGAAGACGAGACCCAAGGCATCCCGCTGGTATCGGCCACTAAGGGCGCATCGGCGGGCACCCTGATCCGCTCGCGGCCGTGCTACATCTGCAAAACCCACTACACGCAGGTCGACGCGTTCTATCACCAGCTGTGCCCGGACTGCGCCACCATGAGCCGGGACAAACGCGACGCCCGCACCGACCTGACCGGCCGCCGCGCCCTGCTCACCGGCGGACGCGCCAAGATCGGCATGTACATCG
>Ga0182747_1002071_pt1 | contig 14449 bp, 14 predicted proteins | sample eDN3rd30CBELigBY_FD_128526 | JGI IMG/M metagenome (GOLD analysis project Ga0182747, IMG submission 128526) | Enriched backyard soil microbial communities from Emeryville, California, USA - eDNA 3rd pass 30_C BE-Lig BY (version 2) (version 2) | ecosystem: Environmental > Terrestrial > Soil >...
ATATTCATTAACGTTTTGTTGTTCAGTTTTCAAGGTTCGTTTTGTTACATTGTCGTGTTATCTTGTGACGACTTTTCTATAATACAATAATTTATTCATGAAAGTCAACAATATTTCATAAGTTTTTTATGAGACTCTATTTTTTCATTTTAAATTAGCTAATAAAAGGGGTAGATTCATGGTTCGCAAACTTTTGGTAACAGTAGTTTTAGTGGTAATTGTAACATTATTTGTTTATCCACAAAGAGATTCCATTATTTCTGTTTTTCGTATGACGGATGAACCTCTAATAATTTCAAAAGGAAATTATGGACAATCTTTAATAGTTGAAATTTCTTTTTCACACGATGGTTTAGAGGAATGGCTACAATCGTTAAAACAGCCTTATCCATTATTATTGCTAGACGCAGAATGGATTGCCCGTTCCCCTAAAATAGTGGAGCAAATTAAGAAACAAAATATTCCAACGGGTCTTCTAGGCGATAAGGGCGCTGAAAATAACTACACCATCGAAGATTTCAACAAAGACTTGCAAATTTATGAGGAACATTTTGATAATAAACCTCTTTGGTTTATGACTAAGGACTATGAATTTGGAAAAGATCTTCAACAAACAGTTTTTAATGAGGAAATAAATTTATTATCCCCTTCTATGATTTACTCGAAAGATACTTATAAAAAAACGGATGGTGCGATTTACTCACTGAAGCTACACGAAAATAACAAACCTAACTTTGAAGAATATTCAAAGTTAATCGAGGCTGAGAAATTCATTTCAATTGAGGAAAATGTTTTTGGCTACACCATTAAGACTAAAAAAATTCCGCAATAATAGAAATTGTCCATTTCTTACCTTGTCCATGATAAATAAAAAAGCTAAAACCTTGTTCATATTGGTTTTAGCTTTTTTGTTTATGCATTTGCATTTGTAGATTTTGTTTTTGGCTTTTTGGCCTCAAGTTGACGTTCTTTTCTACGTTCTTCCAATCTTTTGCGATCTGCATCGGATTTAGAATTATATTTCGGTAATGACAGTAATTGATATGCATTTACTGCGATTAAAGGGAACAATAATAAAGCAACATATGTATCGATATTTCCTTGGCGACCCATCAATGCAATAATCCATTCAAGAGAAGTTACCACAATCATAAAGAATATCGCAGAAACGAGCACATGTTTCTTCCCTGTTAGTTGAACTTTTTTGACTGCTGTTGCAATGGCAGCAGCAATTAAGAAAATCAGCATACCAATGTAGAATAACCAATCCTTTGCTCCTTCTGCATTCGGAGCAAAACGAAATACTACTAAGTCTACAAGAAGAATTACAACTAGCAGCATTTGTACCCAGTTCCATAAAGTTAATGTTCTAAAGATACCTATACCAACTTGATGCAGAGTTAAATAAGCGAAGAACCCTGCTTGAGCAATAACACTCATCGTACATCCTAATAAAATCATCCATCCAAAGGCAGCGAAGAATTCACCTAATTCTCCAGAGGCTAAATAAGGTTGGAAGAAGTTCCAGCGTACAAAAATACCTGCAATTCCGGTAACTACACCACCAATCACCATACACATTAAGAAGAATTTTACCCAATTTCGTATTGTCACGACTTAGCGTCCTCCAATTTTTAAATATACTTTTATTTTTATCCGTTTTTACGGAATTACTCCCATTGCAAGGTTACATCGATCTGTTATGCGCTAAAGAGGTGATAGCACCCAGAAACAGCCAATTACGATGTTCGATATAAAATTGCTCAAGCGGTAAGCTTTTGAGAGTATTCATTTTAATATGTGTCCATAATTGTTGCGAAGGGTAAATCGATTGAAAATATGAGGTCCTCGTTCCTTCAATCATCGCCCCTAATTAAAGTTTCATTTTATATTTTAACAATGCAGCCTTAAAAAAGCTATCGAAGTAACAACAAATGGATACATATTATGCTCCAGATTGTGAACAATAATTGAAAGAGAGAGCCTTTAAGAAAGGACTGAGAAAAATTGATTAAACGTGCACTTTCCCTTTTGTTCGTCGTTCTAATACTTGCAAGCTGTTCTGAATCTAATCCTCAAACCCTTTCCTATGAGGAAGTTAAAAAAATTATGATGGATTCCATTCAAACGGAAGATGGTAAAAAAGCAATTCGACAATTGCTGCAAGATCCCAGTTTCCGCGATTTAATTGTACTTGAGCATGATGAAGTGCAAACAGCCATTAATACTACATTACTTTCCGAGGATTCAAAGGAATTTTGGAAGAAGCAATTTGAAGATCCTTCATTCCAAGAAAATATAGCGAAAAGTATGAAAGAACAGCAAACAGAAATTATGAAAGAGTTAATAAAGGATTCGACCTATCAAGAGGATTTAATTTCTTTTTTCGGACAATCTGAGATGCAAAAAGAGCTAGAAACCGTATTAAAAAGTGCCCCTCTCCGCAAACAAATGGAAGAAGTTGTTATGGAGACAATTGAAAGTCCACTGCTTCAAACTAAATGGCAGCAGCTTATTAAAGAAAGCGGCGAAGCCTCTTCAGGCGGTAAATCTGAAGAAGGCGGCAGCTCCGAAGAAGAAGGTGGCGGCGGTAGCGGTGGCGGCTCTGAGGAAGAAGAGTCTGGCGGCGGCGGTTCCTAAGTAAAAACGGATCGTACCTTTTTAAAGGGTACAATCCGTTTTTTTTATAAGCTTTATTTTGAAAGTTTATCGATAATATTTTGAGCTGCTTGTAAATAAATTTTTCCTGTTGGATGATCTTCTTCATATACAGAAGGCGCAAAATCATCATTTGTCCAATCTGGTTGTCCCAGTGGAATTTGACCCAATAATTCTGTACGTAATTCGTCAGCAAGCTTCGGTCCTCCACCTTGTCCAAATACGTATTCGCGATCTCCAGATTTTGACTCATACCATGCCATATTTTCAATAACACCAAGAATGTCATGGTTTGTTTGTAAAGCCATTGCCCCGGCACGAGCCGCAACGAAGGCAGCAGTCGGATGTGGTGTTGTGACAATGATTTCTTTGGAAGAAGGCAGCATTTGGTGGATATCTAATGCAACATCCCCTGTACCTGGTGGTAAATCTAATAGTAAGTAATCAAGATCTCCCCACTCAACATCTCGGAAGAATTGGTCTAATACTTTTCCAAGCATTGGTCCGCGCCATACGATAGGTGCATTATTTTCAACAAAGAAGCCCATTGAAATAACTTTTACCCCTTTACGTTCTACCGGGTAAATGCGATCGTCTTTTACCACAGGCATCTCTTGAATACCCATCATATCCGGTACACTGAATCCATAAATATCTGCATCAATTAACCCAACTTTTTTACCAAGACGAGCTAAAGCAACTGCTAAGTTTACAGATACTGTTGATTTACCGACACCGCCTTTACCTGATGCAATGGCAAGGAACTGCACGGAAGATAATGGAGACAATATATCATGTACCTCTGATTCAGTTGCTGTACCACGGAATTGCTCAAGACTTTCAGTAGATAGCTCTTCAAAGCGAATCCCTACAGTACTTGCCCCAGCTTCTTTTAGCACGTCTACGATTTTCATTTGCAGCTGCATTTGTTCTGGTGTATTTGTTTTAGCTATTGCCACTTTTACACTGACATGGTTTTTTTCTTCTTTAATGGATACGTTTATGATGCCATTTGTTTCAGCAAACGTTCTATGTAAAAAAGGATCTTGTAGTTGTCCTAATACTTCACGGACCTGTTGTTCGTTTATCACTTGAAACACTCCCCTATTTTTGTTTCTAATGTTAGTATAACATAGTGTAATTCTACTACTTATTTGACTTGTACTCCACTATAACTACTTGCCTAATAACCGCTTAGTAAAAGTGATGTTGTCGGTAAAGTAGCCATCTATATTTAGTTCTTTCATTTTTTTCTGCTGCTCTTCAAATGTCTCAACATCATTGAAAAAGACATGTACTTCCTTCCCTTGATTATGCAATGCATTTACTATTTCAACGGAAGCATCTGTTGATTCCAATCCAATCACAGGGAAATCAACTGCCAATGCTTTCTCCAGTTCGAATTCACCTTTTCTGAATAGAAGCGTTAGACTTAATTCTGGCGCTAGAGTTGCCATTTTCTCTAAACTATCCTCTGAGAAAGATTCAATCGCTACTTTTTCTTTATCTAATAAATGATAGTCCATTAACAATTTTACCAACACTTCTTCCATTGCTGTTTCTCCGTAAACTAAGCGTGTTTCGAGGTAATATTTTTGCGTGCTCCCGAAAGTTTGGAAAATCTCCCCCAAAGTCGGTATCTCTTCCATTGTAATTTCTCCATTATATTGACCTAGCGTCACACAGGATTTAATGTTCCAAAGGGTTAAATCGCTTACTCGACCTGTACAATTTGTTGTACGGTCAATGGTTTCGTCATGCATGACAATCAACATATTATCCTTCGTCATACGCAGGTCTATTTCAAGAGCGTCAACATTATCTTCGCTAGCAATTTTATAGGATGTGATTGTGCTTTCGTTAAACCGATCAACTGCTCCTCGATGGGCAAATATTTTAGGCGTCGCTGCTATTCCTGGTGCTGCTTCTGGTTCACTCTTTCCTAGAAAACCAAATATGCCAAGGAGCAGCACGCTTAATAACATAAAGAAAAGAATTCTTTTTTTCTTGCTCATTCGTGTTGTCCACTCCTTTTTTCGTTTATTTTATTCTATGTATGAAGGGTTTAGAATTTTCTTTTTGACCAGGTCCTAAAAAAGAGAATAAAGCGAGTATTGCCTCGCTTTATTCTCTACCTAAATTACCAATATTGTATCAGATGATTATTCACCGCGCGCAGCGTTAGCTTTCTCAATAGCCGCATTGAATTGGTCAACTGCGGTAGTGTAGGCTTCCTCTACATCTCCACCGTTATAAACAGTTTCAAGTGCAGTTTCCATGATTTTACGCCCTTCTGGAAGCATGTCCATTAGTGCACCTTGTGTTGCGAAAGACGATTTTGTATCCTGTAATTGATCAACTGTTACTTGTAATTGTGGTTTTTCTGCATATGCATCTTTTACAACTTGCTCATCATATGCAGATGGGTTGATAGCAAAGTAACCTGTACCAACATGCCACTGAGCTTGAATTTCTGGAGTTTGCAAGTATTTCATGAACTCCCAAGCAGCCTTTTGCTCTTCTTCTGATTTACCATCGACCATCCATAGACTAGCACCGCCAATTACAACCCCTTGACGCTCTCTTGCTTCTGGATGTGGCAAATAAGCAATCCCTACTTCAAATGGCGCATTATCAATAACATCTCTTGAACTAGCTGAAGATTGTAAGAACATCGCTACGTCACCCGCTAAGAAACCAGCAACCATGTTATCCCCGTTTGTACCGTAGTTTGCAAAAGTTTCATCATCAACCATTTGTTTTACCCAGTTAAAGATTGATTTCCCCTCTTCTTCAGACCACCCAATTTGCGTAGGTGTTTCAGAACGGCCATTATCATTATTTAATAATAACGCACCTTGGTTCGCTAAAAGCTGTTCCCATAACCAACCGTAAGCTTGCAGGGCGAACCCTTTCATATTCGGGTTAGCTTTAACGATTGCTTTATTTGCTTCAATGATTTCCTCAAATGTTTCTGGTGCAGCTTCCGGATCAAGTCCTGCTGCTTCAAATGCTTCTTTATTGTAATACATAACTGGTGTTGAAGAGTTAAATGGCATTGAATAGAATGTACCATCTAATGCATAGTAATTCGTAATATTTTTTTCTAATCCACTCATGTCATAGCCATCTGCATCGATAAATTCTTGAATAGGAACGATTTGTCCGCTGTTAATCATCGCTTTTGTTCCAATTTCAAAAGTTTGAATCATTGTTGGCGCACTTTCACTTCCAGCAACTGCATTGAATTTTGTTAAAGATTCATCATAAGTTCCTTGATATTCTGCATTTACTTGAATTTCATCTTGAGAGTTGTTGTAGGATTCAACAATTGCATTTAATGCTTCTTGACCCGCACCACCCATTGAGTGCCAAAATGTTACGACTTGTTTTTCTTTTGGTTCAGTGTTTTCGGTTGTTTCAGTTGCACTGCCTGTAGTATTTTCTTCTGCTTCTGTTTCAGATGAACCTTCACCTGAACTACAAGCTGCTAAAATCACAACAAGTAGCATCATTAAAGATGTTAGTATAAATTGTTTTCTCATTTTCCTACTCCTTTTAATTCTCATTTATCTATTTATCCTTTTGATGATCAAAAGGGATAAACCATTTTCAAATATTGCTTTTAAAAACTTTTTACTTAATAGCCCCTTCAGTAAGGCCCTTTTGTAATTGCTTTTGGCCAAGGAACAATAAAATCAACGTTGGTATGATGACGATAATGGCACCGGACATAATGACGCCCCAGTCATTTAATTGCTCCTGAGTTTGTAATTGTTTCAAACCGATTTGTACAGTTCTAACTGTGTCATTTGTTGTTGAAAGCAATGGCCATAGATACATATTCCAAGATGTTAAAAACCCGTAAGCACCTAGCGTTACCAGACTCGTTTTAGCAACCGGCAAAACAACCTTTATATAAAATTTGAAATCGCCCATTCCAACGATTTGGCTTGCTTCTCTTAACTCTTTTGGAATTTGCTTAAAGTTTTGTCGAAGCAAGAATGTTCCAAAGGCTGTTGCAAAAAATGGAACCGTTAACCCTGGGTATTGATCAATCCAATTTAAATCACGGATAATATGAAAATTAGGAATAATCGATGCTTCAAAGGGCACCATCATTGTTGCGATAAATAGAAAGAACAATAGATCTCTTCCCTTGAATTCCAGGAAAACAAAGGCATAAGCAGCCAAGCTTGATAAAACTAACTGGCCGATTGTTATTACAACCGAAACGATCAAGCTATTAAACAGATATTTTAATAACGGAAACTGCTCAAAAGCTTTGACATAGTTATCAAAGGATAAAGATTGCGGCAAGCTGCCCGTCATAATATCCTTGTTATCCATAAAGCTCATGGCAAACGCCATTAATGCTGGAGCAAAAACGATAAGTGCCGAGATTGATAATAAAAAATAGAAAAGGACCTTTTTGCTGATTGGCATGGTCATTGATAATGAACCTTCCTTTCGCCAATTTTAAATTGAATAATTGTCATAATAAGAATGATAGTGAATAGAACGATTGCTTGAGCACTCGCAGTACCAAATTGATAGTTTGAAAAAGCCTCGCGATAAATCGAATAAACGATTAAGTTCGTTGAATTTTGTGGTCCGCCTTGCGTTAAAATATCGATCTGTCCAAAGGTTTGAAAGGCATTGATGATTGTAACTGTAATAACAAAAAACAGTGTTGGAGATAACATCGGAATCGTTATTCTTCTTAATTTATAGAAGTAGCCCGCCCCATCAATATCTGCACTTTCATATAAATAGGAATCAATAGATTGTAATCCTCCCAGCAATACTAAGAAGGTAAATCCGAGATTCATCCAAATAGTTGTTACTGCAACCGCTAATAAAGCCCATTTGGGGTCTGTCAGCCAACCAATCGATTCCACCCCGAATAATTCAAGGATTCGATTTAGAAATCCGATTGATGGATGGAACATATATAGCCAAAAAACAGAAGCAGCTGCTACTGAAATCCCCATTGTTGATGAAAAAATGGTTCTAAAAAATCCGATTCCTTTTAATTTTTCATTCGCTATAACAGCTAATGATAGAGCGATAATTATGGTTGTTGGCACAGTATAAAGGACAAATAAAAACGTTGACTTCATACTTTGATGGAAAATAGGGGAAGTAAACATTTCAATATAGTTTTGCAAGCCTACATAAACGGTAGTTTCCCCACGTGCATTTGTTAAGAAGAAGCTTAGATACATTGTTTTGAACAAGGGATAAAATAAAAATGTTCCAAACAATACTATGGAAGGTAAAAGGAAAACCATTCCTTTTGTAAACGTCTTTGCTCGTTGCTTTTTTTTCACATTTTCATAATTAATCTCATGGAATTCTTGCGACGATTCGATCATTGGATTACTCATGCTCATCTCAACACAACCTCTTGTTTTCGAGTGAATGCGGCAGCTTTGATTAAGTCTCCTGTTTCTGCATCAAAGAAACACATATTTTCTACAGATATATGTACCGGCACCCTATCCCCGACTTGAATTAACCATTGCCCCAGCCATTTCGCTGTCCATAGTTCAGTTCCAATCTCAAAAGAAACTAAGGTTTCATTTCCTAAGTGTTCAACATTCACAATTTCTACATGTTGAACTTGTTGAGTTTCATTTCCATGAGGCATATGTTCGGCACGAAGTCCAATCACTAACTTGCGGTTTTGAATACTCTCGGGCACGTCCATTTTTTCGAACGGAATTGTCAAAGCATCTTCTATAATGAGTTGGTCATTTTTTATTTTGGCCTTACCTAAATTCATTTTTGGAGAACCGATAAAAGTTGCTACAAATAAATTTGCAGGCTTGTTATATAGTTCAATTGGTTCTCCAACTTGTTGAATAATGCCATCGTTTAATACCATAATGCGATCGCCCATAGTCATAGCTTCTACCTGGTCATGTGTTACATAGACCATTGTTAGCCCGAGCTTTTTTTGGAGCCGGCGAATTTCAATTCGCATATTGGCACGCAGCTTTGCATCTAAATTGGATAATGGCTCGTCCATCAGACAAAGAGGAGCTTCACTAACAACCGCGCGTGCTAGAGCCACCCGCTGTCTTTGTCCACCGGATAACTCCCGTGGTTTCCGGTTTAGCAGCTCACTTAACCCCATCATTTTTGCTGTTTCTTCTAATCGTTTCTTCTGTACTTGTTTATCTACTTTTTTTGCATGAAGACCAAATAATATATTTTGTTCAACCGTCAAGTGCGGATATAAGGCATAGTTTTGAAAAACCATCGATAAATTACGGTCCTTGGGAGGCAGATGGTTTACGACCTTTTCGTTTATTTTCAGCGTGCCTCCAGATATTTCTTCAAGTCCCGCAATCATACGAAGCAGTGTACTTTTCCCTGAACCAGAAGGACCGACAAGAACAAAAAACTCACCTTCTTCAATTTGCAAATCAATTCCATTTAACACATTACTTTGTTTGTTGTATGACTTTGAAATGTCCATCAGTTCGATGTACCCCATAACAAACCTCCTTCATAGAACTAAGTCTATTCAACCATATAAATTTGATAAAAACGACGGATTTGGTATATTTTTACACACATTATTATTAGGTTAATAAAATTTACATTTTCTTGGGAATCCCTTAATAAAATTAAAAAAGGAAATGCCTCTTTTTCAATTGAGGCATTTCCTTTTCTCGCCGGACCAGGTCCATATACAATTATCCATATTCAAAATTGTTTATGGACCTAGTCCCCAAACAATTCCTTAAAACGAATCATTATGTATTGGTATAGCCATTTGCATGTCCTTATACATAATAATTGTATTCATTATTTAAACTCCAGATTTACATAGCTCTCAATGCCACTAACAATTGCAGCTGCCATCTTCTCTTGATAATCCTCACTCGATAGCAATGCACGTTCCTCATTATTGCTCAAGAAGCCTGTCTCAACTAATACAGCCGGCACTTCTGCTTTCTTTAAAAGATATACTTGTTTAATGGCTAGTGCTTCTCGCTCAGTATTTTGCAGGGATTCCTTGATTGTTGATTGAATTGATTTCGCTAATAGCTCACTATTTGGGTGTCCATCTTTATGATAAAACACTTGTGCCCCTCTCCATTTTTCTTCCGGAATCGCATTGGCATGAATCGTCACAAAAATATCAGGTTCATTCTTTTGGACAAGGTTCGAGCGCAAGAAAATATCTTCCTTCTTTCGTTCCCTTAATGTTGAGAACTCTTCGCTTGGCGCATGCTCTTCCAACACATCACCGTCAGTTGAACGAGTCATGACAACCGTAGCCCCTAAACGCTTTAATTGTTTTTCAACCTTTTGTGCAATAGCAAGAGTTACTTCTTTTTCAATTACCTCACCGGATGAAGCCCCGCCATCAACCCCGCCGTGACCAGCATCAACGACAATTTTAACCCCTCCTAATGGCTCTGGTAAAAAGAAGCTTCGATCTGATGCGCTTGTCTCATAAACAACAAGGCACAAACATCCTAACAATATAACCCCTAGTGCAATCCATCTTTTCAAACCATTACACCGCCTTTTCGCAACCTTTTTCACTACTATACGCAAAAATTAGGACGAGTATGCGTGAACTTTCTTACTTCCAAAAAGTGTTATAGGTATGAAAAACATATTCGTAAACCTGGCTTATCGTAAAGAAAATAGCGATAAGCCTTAGTTGAAGTTTTGCAGATAAGATCGTTTATTTTCTTCTCTGTAAAAAGGACACGCTTAACACAAACTTATGTTTAGCATGTCCCGAATATTTATGTTGCTAATTAATATTTCATGTTACTTTCACTTCTATTTACTGTACTTGTAATTGATGCTGCAAAGATGCATATAAACCATTTTTCAACATTAAGGAATCGTGATTTCCTTGCTCTAATATAGTCCCATCCTTGATAACGAGAATTTGGTCGGCATTCTCGATTGTTTTTAAACGATGGGCTATGACAAAGCTAGTACGGCCTTGCATTAAATTGTTTAAGCCTTTTTGGATATGCACCTCTGTCATAGTGTCAACGCTGGATGTTGCTTCATCCAAAATAAGAATATCCGGATCTTCCAAAATGGCCCGAGCAATGGCGATTAGCTGACGTTGGCCTTGACTTAAATTCATGCCTCCAGAAACTAGCATCGTTTCATAGCCTTGAGGCAAGTATTTAATAAAGTTATGTGCATAGGCAATCTTGGCAGCACGCTCCACCTCTTCATCCGCCGCATTCAACTTTCCGTAGCGGATGTTGTCACGAACCGTACCAGAGAATAAATACGTATCCTGTAAAACAACACCGATATGATTGCGCAGATTTTCCATTCGGTACTGCTTAATATCATTGCCATCGATTAAAATTTCCCCGTGCACTGCATCATAAAAACGGTTCAGCAGCTGTATAACCGATGTTTTCCCTGAACCAGTTGGACCAACAAGTGCAATCGTTTCACCCGCTTTTGCACGGAATGAAATATGCTGCAAAACAGGCTTATCCGATTGATAATAAAATCCAACATCCCGAAACTCCACATCCCCATCATAGCGATTTTTAACAATTGCCTCTGGAACATCTGCTACTTCGTTTTGTTCATCCAATATTTCAAATACTCGTTCAGCTCCGGCAACGGCCGATTGGAATGTATTGAAAAGATTCGATAATTGGTTGATAGGTCGGAAGAATTGTCTTGTGTAGGTCACAAAGGACGCAATGACCCCTACACTTACTCCTAAATTGCCAATTGAAAGCAACGCTCCTACTCCAATCACTAAACCAATTCCTAAGTTATTAATAAAGTTATTGATTGGGCCAAGGAAACCTGAAGTGATATCCGCTTTTAGCGCGGAGTTGCGCAATTTTTCATTTGCTTCCTTAAATTGAGCAACTGTCTGCTCTTCTTTTCCAAACAAAGTCGTAATATGGGCGTTTGAAATCGTCTCTTCAACAAATCCATTTAGATTCCCAAGATCTCTCTGTCTTTGAGAGAAGTTTTTGCTGCTGCGTTTTATAATTTGCTTTGTCGACCAAATAATTATCGGAACAACCAGTAATGTTACAATGGCCAATACCCAATTTAAATAGAACATGGCAATTCCTGTACCAGCCACCGATAAAACCGTTGATACAATTTGGATCACACTTTGTGAAACCGCTGCATTTAAATTTTCGATATCATTTGTCATCCGGCTCATTAAATCGCCTTGCTGACGTTTATCAAAGATTGCGATCGGCAAGGACTGAAACTTTTCAAATAAATCCTGGCGAAGTTGACGAATCGTTTTTTGCGAAACTCGAATCATCATAAAGGTTTGCAGCCAGGTAAATACAGCAGACACAATATAAATCCCCGCAAGCACCAATATCATTCGAATAGCTCCATCAAGATCGAACTTGAGAATATAATCATCGATAATGATTCCTATAAATAACGGTCCGGCTAAGCTTAAAAGGGTAGACGCCACTACAAAGAAAATCGAGCTGATGAGTCCTATTCTTTGATTTTTTAAATACGACCAAATTCGTTTCAAAGTAGCTTTTTGATTCTTTGCTTTTTCTGCAGGTCCATTAAATCTTGGGCCTGGATGTCTGCCAATTGGAGGAGGTCCGGCTGGTCTTCCTTGCGGTTTATGCATTTAAAGTCCCTCCTCTTACTAACTGTGTTGAAACAATTTCCTGATAGATTTTATTTGTTTCAAGCAGTTCTTCATGGGTCCCTTGCCCAACAATTACTCCATCATCCATAACTAAAATCTTATCGGCATGACGAATGGAAGAAATTTTGGAAGAGACAATAAACTTTGTACTTTCCTTGTAATTCTCTTCAATGGCTTTTTGGATTCTTTTTTCCGAGATACTATCTACAGCAGATGTCGTATCATCTAAAATTAAGATGGCAGGCTTGCGAATTAAGGCCCGCGCCATTGCTAGCCGCTGTTTTTGACCACCCGAAAGATTTGTAGCACCTTGAGTAACCCGATATTGTTCTCTGTTTTCGAGTTTTTCCACAAATTCCAAAGCACAGGAAGAATCCAATGCTTCGATTAATTCTTCAAGCGCAGCATCCTCGTTCCCGTATTTTACATTTTCTTCGATTGTTCTTGAAAACAATGTTGCCTTTTGAGGTGTAAAACCGATTGCCTCGCGAAGAACTTGCAAATCATAGTCATGAATTGGTCGGCCGTCTATTTTGATAACGCCTTCGTCTGCTTCATACATCCGGGGAATTAAATTAACAATAGATGATTTTCCGCTGCCGGTCATTCCAATGACTCCAATTGTTTCCCCTGGATTAGCTTTAAAAGAAATATTCTTTAATACCGGTTCGTTATTTTTATTATAAGCAAAGCTAACATGGTCAAATTCAACTTCACCTTTAATTGGCGCAGCTACAGGATTTTCTGTATTAGTAATTTCCGACTTTTGCTCAAGTACAGCCACAATGCGGTTCGCACTTGGAACTGCTCGGGCAATGAGCATTAGTACAGTAGAAGATCCCATTAAACCGCCCATCACCATCATTAAATAGTTAATGAATGCTAAAATGACCCCGACTTCGATTGTTGAATTTTCTACTTTGAAAGCACCCATCCATAAGGCCCCGATAATCCCCATATTCACAACGAAGGCTGTTAAAGGCATTAAAATCCCAATAATTTGATCGGCATGAATGTTGCGTTTCATCAGAGTTTCATTCACCGTTGTAAATTGATCGATTTGATGCCTCTTACGGTTATAGGCCTTGATGACGCGGATGCCTGCTAAATTCTCTTGTACTCTAGTATTTACTCCATCCACTGCTTCTTGTACTTTTAAAAATAGCTTTCCAGACAATCTTGTGAAAAAGAAAATAGCAACTGCCAGAATGGGTACTACGACTAGTAAAACCGGAAATAGCTCCCGCGCAGTTAAAAACACAATGACGATTGCTCCAATAAACGTAAATGGTCCACGAATAAACATTTTTAGAAGCATCGTTAGTGCTCTTTGCAGCATTTCCACATCACTGGTCATATTCGTAATCAATTTTCCTAATGTAAAATGGTCTTTATTTCGATTTGAAAAATAGGTTATCGTTTCATATAAATCTTGCCGAATATCTGCCGAAAAGTTGATGGCCGTCTTTGAAGCATAAATGGAACAGCCAATCCCGCCTATTAATCCCATGACCGCACATAAAATCATGACCCCAAACATTTTGATGACATAGGAGCTGTCATCTTCTGCAATCCCATTATCGATAATATGCTGCATGATAGTCGGTTGAACCAAGTCCATTGCAACCTCCAGCACCATCATTAAAGGCGCAATAATGGCAAATGCCATATAAGGTTTTATGTATTTCTTTAAAGATAATACCGCTTGCATGAAGTACCTTCTTTCTATTGAAATAGCTTATTCAATAAATTTCCCTGAACTAAAAAAATCAATTCTTTCTTTATAAGAACTTTGTTTGCTACTCTTCCTCACTCATAGCTTGAGAAATTTCATCCAACTCAAAGGCTGCTTTAAAATCATTCATAATTGCTTCTGTTGCCTTCAATTCTCCCGCTATTACTTGTTGAATAGATTGTAATTCTTGAGATTCCAATTGCTGCTTTAATGTATCTCGTCTCACAATCAACTTTTCATAGAATGCCAGTGCTCTCCCTCGCCTGAAGGTTTTCGCCCCCTGCGTTCCTCTTCCTCGTCGTTCATGGCGCAATCTTTGAATCTTAAGTTCCTCTTCACGGCTTTGGTCATTCATTTCGTTTCCCATTGAAAATCACCTCTTGTATACGATTGTATAC
>Ga0182747_1002076_pt1 | contig 14422 bp, 14 predicted proteins | sample eDN3rd30CBELigBY_FD_128526 | JGI IMG/M metagenome (GOLD analysis project Ga0182747, IMG submission 128526) | Enriched backyard soil microbial communities from Emeryville, California, USA - eDNA 3rd pass 30_C BE-Lig BY (version 2) (version 2) | ecosystem: Environmental > Terrestrial > Soil >...
AGAAGAGGTGTCGCGGACAAATATATGAGAAATCGGTAGAACTTGTCCGCGAAAAGCGGTGTCGCGGACAAATCAATGAGGAATGAGAGAAACTTGTCCGCGAGAAGCGGTGTCGCGGACAAATAGATGAGGAATCGGTGGAAGTTGTCCGCGAGAAGAGGTGTCGCGGACAAATCAATGAGGCATCTGAGAAACTTGTCCACGTGAAGCAATGTCGCGGACAACCCAATAAGCAATCAGAAAACTTGTCCATGACAAGGATTCTTAAATAAAGAATTGCATTAATCATCATCATGATTCACAATTTTTCATTACACTTCTCTCTTCATGCTTACAACGGAATTGTCAGACTTTCTTGGAATAATTGTAGAAACAGTCCATTTTGCGATATACTGTACATAAGGGATATTTCAAATACGAATGCCTTGAGTAGAATGTTCTCAAGGCACTTTTTCATGGGTTAGGTATTCAAAAAATCCTGTGGCAGAGAAAACTTACGCATATCCGAAATTAGAGTATTAGGGGAAACGTTAATAGAGAACGACTTAGAAAGAGGTTTGTTGGAATGGCGCAATTATTTTTTAAACATGGGGCAATGAACAGCGGAAAATCTATTGAAATTTTAAAAGTTGCACATAACTATGAAGAACAAGATAAGCCAGTATTAATATTTACATCTGGAATCGATACAAGAGATGAAATCGGATATGTTTCCAGCCGTATCGGACTCAAACGCCAGGCAATCCCTGTATTTGATGATACAGACTTATATGAATATGTAAAAAACTATCCACAAAAGCTATACTGCGTGTTAGTCGATGAGGTGCAATTTCTTTCAAAAGAACATGTACTCCAATTAGCCAAAATAGTTGACCATCTAAAAATTCCGGTGATGGGCTTTGGGTTAAAAAATGACTTCCAAAACGAACTGTTCGAAGGCAGCCGCTATATGCTGATTTATGCAGACAAAATTGAAGAAATGAAAACTATCTGTTGGTTCTGCCATAAAAAGGCAACAATGAATTTACGAGTGGATGAAAACCAGAAACCTGTTTATACAGGTGAGCAAATTCACATCGGTGGAAATGATTCATACTATCCTGTATGTCGCGAATGTCACGAAAATCCACCGCTATAAGGAATCGCCCATCAGTAAAAACTTGGTTTTTAATCATTTGACATATATAATTTATGAAGGAAATCACGCTTCATATCAATGGCTTGATAAATTCAAAATCAAAAGAAGAATGCATTTTACCTATAAAGGAATATGCTAAAAATATTGAAACTAATTAATAGAGGTGAACCCATGTTTGATCGATTACAAGCGGTTGAAGACCGTTACGAAAGATTAAATGAATTACTAAGCGATCCAGATATCGTTAGTGATAGTAAAAAACTTCGCGAATATTCGAAAGAGCAATCCGATATTCAAGATATGGTTGAAGTCTATCGCGAATATAAAGATGTTAAACAACAACTGGCAGATACAAAAGAAATGCTGGAAAACGAAAAAGATCCAGAAATGCACGAAATGATGAAAGAAGAGTTCAACGAATTAAATAGCCGCATTCCTGATTTAGAAGAACGTCTTCGCATTCTTTTAATTCCAAAAGACCCGAACGATGATAAAAACGTTATCATGGAGATTCGAGGGGCAGCAGGTGGAGACGAAGCGAATATCTTTGCGGGAGATTTATTCCGTATGTATACGCGCTATGCTGAAACGCAAGGCTGGAAAATCGATATTATGGAAGCAACGCCAAATGCAATGGGCGGCTATAAAGAAGTAATTTTCATGATAAATGGTCAAGGGGCTTATTCGAAATTCAAGTACGAAAATGGTGCTCACCGTGTACAACGTGTACCAGCAACAGAATCGCAAGGCCGTATCCATACTTCAACTGCAACAGTAGCTTGTTTACCAGAGGTAGAAGAAGTAGACGTAGAAATTCATGAAAAAGATATTCGTGTTGATACATTTGCATCTTCTGGTGCAGGTGGGCAATCCGTAAATACAACGATGTCTGCTGTTCGTATGACCCATCTTCCAACAGGCGTAGTGGTTTCGATGCAGGATGAGCGTTCTCAAATCAAAAACCGTGAGAAAGCGATGAAAATCTTGCGTGCGCGTGTAGCAGATATGTACATGCAGGAAGCTCAAAAAGAAATTGATGCAACTCGTAAATCAGCGGTTGGATCAGGAGATCGTTCAGAACGTATTCGCACATATAACTATCCGCAAAATCGTGTCACAGACCACCGTATCGGCTTAACACTTCAAAAGCTTGATATCATCATGGAAGGTAAGCTTGATGAAATCATCGACGCATTAATGCTGGAAGAGCAAGCATCAAAACTTGCCAACTTAAACGATGAAGCATAAAACAATCTTTGAGGCCCTTAATTGGGCTTCTTCTTTTTTAGCGGAAAAGGGTCGTGACGAAAATGCTGCCAGACTTCTGATGCAGCATATTTACCAAACCAATTATTCGGGTTTAATGATGCGAATGCACGATGACATCAATCAAGAAAAGTGGGACCAATTTCAAAGCTTTGTCTCTGAACACGCTAATGGCCGCCCAGTGCAATATATAACAGGGGTAGAAGAATTTTATGGAAGAATATTTCAGGTAGATGAATCCGTTTTAATTCCCCGTCCAGAAACAGAGGAATTAATTGTAGGAGCGGTCGATCGCATGAAGAAGCTGTTTGGTGATCAAGCTGAGCTGAAACTTGCAGATATTGGAACGGGTAGTGGGGTCATTGCAATTACTATGAAAAAAGAATGGCCATCTGCAGAAGTGGCAGCTACTGATATTTCAACTGTTGCCCTTGAAACCGCCCGCAAAAATGCACATGCCTTAGAAGCTGATATCGATTTTCGTCTAGGTGATTTATCGGAGCCTCTTGAAAATGAAAAATGGGATGTAATTTTATCGAATCCACCTTATATTGCATTTGATGAAGCAAGAGAAATGTCCGAAGTCGTTTTGGATCATGAACCGCACTCGGCACTTTTTGCTGAGGAGGATGGGTTAATTCTCTATCGAAAGCTAGCGGAGCAACTGCCAAATCTAGTAAAAAAACGAGCTCTAATAGGCCTTGAAATCGGGTATATGCAGGGAGAAGCTGTGGCTGAATTCTTTAAATCTAGTTTTCCAAATGCGAAAATTGAAATCGTAAAAGATATTAATCAAAAAAATCGTCTAGTTTTTTGTGAAATTGATGTATAAAAATCTCTCAACCTGCCAATTATGATGTCAGGGAGGGATTTAATATGTTAAACGATTACGAGATTACAAGAGTTGAAAATAAAAACGAGATTCACCCAATTTTAAGTGTATTAAAATTAGTTGCCTTTGGAGTTGCGATTATGTGCTCTATTATTTTATTGCCGAATATAATGGATGAAGTCTATGAAACTAGAAGCAATTTAGTGGATGATAGTTTGAAAATTCGTGTGGTAGCAAATAGTAATACAAATGCCGATCAGCAATTAAAAACCGAGATGGTGGAAAATTTAACGCCATTCTTTACGCAGATTCAAAAAAATGAACAAGCTCAACTGGATAATGATGAAGTATATGCAGATCTTGCTACTTATGTGGAAAAAAATTATGCGGATCAAGATGTAAAAATCAATCTTGGGGAAAACCTAATACCGCCAAAATTAGAATCAAATATGTTTTATCCACAATATCATTATAACTCGTTAGTCCTGACAATTGGCGATGGACGTGGAGATAACTTTTGGTGCACGATATTCGCTAATATTTGTGAACGCTCTGCCGATAAGGATAAGGATAAGGCTCAAGAAAAAGAAGAGACTAAAAAAACGGATGAAGATGAAGAAGAAGCAAAAGTAACTTTCATTGTTTGGGAATGGGTGAAAAAACTATTTGCTTAGGAGTTATTAACAATATTCTGAAAGTTGTGCACATTTAGTTGGATTTATCCACATACTCCTTATGACAGCCTATAAAACCTAAGATAAAGGAGGGAAACATATGGAAACTATACGAATGCTTGTGGATAATAATTTGAATTGTGAGAAAAGTTATGCACAAGCTGTGGATTTATTAAATGATGGGGAAGTTGTCGCATTTCCAACTGAAACAGTTTACGGTTTGGGTGCTGTTGCAACGGACGAGAAGGGCGTAAGAAAGATTTTTGAAGCAAAGGGCCGTCCTTCAGATAACCCATTAATTGTACATATTGGAACAATTGAAGAAGTTTCTAATTTCATAGAAGAAATACCTGAAAATGCATTGAAGCTGATGAATACCTTCTGGCCAGGACCATTGACGGTCATTATGAAGGCAAAAAAAGGATTGCTGGCACCAAGTGTTACAGCAGGTCTAACTACAGTAGGGATGCGCATGCCCAATCATGATGTGGCATTGCAATTACTAAGAAAGCTAAAAAAACCGGTGGCAGCACCGAGTGCGAATCGAAGCGGAAAACCGAGTCCCACGAAAGCCATCCATGTGGAGGAAGATTTGCAGGGCAGAATTCCTTTAATATTAGATGGAGGCGCAACTGGTATTGGAATCGAATCGACAGTGCTGGATGTAACGGTAAATCCGCCGGTCATCCTGCGTCCAGGCGGCGTTACGAAAGAAATGCTGGAGGAAGTAATTGGCGAAGTGATTCAACCTACCAAAAGTCAGGAAACGCTGGATACCACACCGAAAGCACCAGGTATGAAATATACACATTATGCACCAAACGCTCCAGTCTTATTAATTGAAAGTGACCAAGCGTTTGTAGGCGAGGCAATTCATGTACTGAGAAACGAAGGACATAAAATCGCTCTTCTCGCACCGCTTTCCTTTGAAAACATAGGTGCCGACTATTTCTTCCCTTACGGCGATGAGGGAGATAAAGAAATGATGAGTTCAAAATTGTACGATGATTTAAGAGCATGCGATAAAACTGAGGCAACTATTATATTAGCGACTACTACTTCAACTGAAGGCGTAGGAGCAGCCATCATGAACCGTTTGGAAAAAGCGGCGGGTGGGAAATGGTATAACCGATAAATTTCATATAAATGCGGGAGAGCTTTGCTTTTGTCTTCGGGCAAAAAGTGAGGCTTTTTTTAAATTCTAAAGAAGGACACAGCTTTCCATAGGATCCAAAATTGAGCTTGATTTGGAAAAACAACATTCCTTAAAGTCGGACAACATTCCATTGATAATGAAAGAGGACGAGGCATAAGATAGTAGAAAACTTATAAAGGAAAGAGGACTATTTTGCAGGAGATTCTTACGGGACTTATTGTAGCATTGGATGTTGTGGCACTATATTTACTGCTGCCAGATGTAAAACAGCGTTTCCTCCTTTCAATGTGGACAGCCCTTCTACATATGATTTTTCCAGTTATCGGTTTTACCTTAGGAAATTGGATGGTACATATCCTACTACATTGGTCTAATTTAGTTTCGAGTATTTTACTATTTTCGATTGGATTACAGTTAATACTTTCGACAAGAAATCGACAAACAATCGCGATTCCTATCACAATTTTAGCAATAACAGCAAGTTTAGACACCTTTTCAGTAAGCATTTCTTTTGGTATGCTAAATTTAGATAAATATTTATTTATCATCAGTGCAGGAGTATGGACTTTTGTGCTATCTTACATCTCTTTATATATCGCCAGAAGTCATCTGAAGATTAAGGGCGATGCTTTAAAATGGATAGCAGGAATTGCATTAATCATCATTAGTATTTATACATTCATTTATCATATCGAATAACTTAAAGGAAGAGTGGCTGCACGTGAATATTTATTTCATTTGTACTGGTAATACATGTAGAAGTCCTTTGGCGGAAGCTATTTTAAGAAATAAAAAAATTGACGATGTTCAGGTAAAGTCGGCAGGTATTTATGCATTAGAGGGGGGAGAAATTTCAGAGAATGCCAAAGCTGTACTCGAACAGGAACAAATCCAGGTTAATCATATTACATCGCAAGTAAAGCATGCGGATATTGAATGGGCAGATTTAATATTAACAATGACCTTGGCCCATAAAAATATGATTTTGCACAGCTTTCCAGAGGCACAAGGCAAAACCTTTACCTTAAAGGAATACGTCGTTCCCTTTAGCTCAAAAGATGTTTCAGATCCTTTCGGCGGCGATATCTATACGTATAAACAAACATATCTAGAATTAAATCGATTAATAGACGAATTAATTATCAAACTTTCTGGAGGTAGCACGAAATAATGAAAAATAAGACCTTTAGCTTACGCAAAAAATTAGTTTTATTTGTAGGTGTTTTAGCATTCGTTACGTATTCAACAAGCTTTGTGTTTATACACTATCTGCATCCGATGTTTTTCTCTCAATTCATTGAAAATGAAAGAGTCTTTGAAGTTCTTACATATGTTTTAGGAATCACTTGGTCTTGTATTTTAGCCGCTATTTTCAGTGTCATCATAGTGAAACCATTACAACAGCTTGAAAAATCTGCAACTCTAGTAGCTGAAGGGAAAATTGGGCAGGACGTGAATGTGCCAAAATCCCGTGATGAAATTGCTTCTGTTGCGGAAGCCTTTCAGTTGATGGTGACAAACCTGAGACAAATGGTAGAAAGTATTGAAGGCAATTTCAATAAAACAAATGAAGTCATCATTGAATTATCGGAACAAACTTCATCTGCTTCACGAAAAGCAGAAGGGATTGCTCAAACTGTAAGCCAAATATCTCAAGGGGCAGAAGGTTCTGCCGTTGCTGTACAGGATACTGCCGAAGCGATTGAGGATGTACGATTATTGGCTTCAGAAGTAAACGAGCGTGCATTAAATTCTGCAAATCAATCCAAGGAAATTATTCATAACCTAGAAACAACAACGAATTCTATACAAGGTCTAGTAACGAGTATCCAGCAAATTGCACAAGGAAATGAAAAAGCTCTTGGCAACATTCATCAGCTTGAAAAAAATGCGGAACAAATTGAACGCATCATCGGGTTAGTAGGGGACATTGCTGCTCAAACCAACCTTTTAGCTTTAAATGCCTCAATTGAAGCTGCACGTGCTGGGGAACATGGGAAAGGTTTTGCGGTTGTTGCAGAAGAGGTTCGTAGTTTAGCAGACGAAAGTGCGAAAGCGGTGCAAGGCATCACGAGTCTGATTCAAACAATGCAAGAAAACGTGACAATTGTAGTAAAACAAATGAATGAACAAGTAAGCTTTGCCGTAAAAGAATCTTCAAAGGTTTCCCAAACCACAGAAACGGTAGAAGGAATGGCTTCAAGCGTACGTGAAATGGCCGATGCGGTTGTAACAATTTCGAAATTGGTTGAAAAGCAAATGGTCAACATTGAAACAACGGCACGCCAATCTCAAGAAGTGGCAGCAATCGCTGAACAAACTTCTGCCGGCGCACAAGAAGTACGCGGTTCCACAGAAGAACAAGCTTACGCCATTGAACAGGTCGAAAATCTTTCAAAAGATTTAAAACGCCAATCCGAACAACTCTACAAAATGATCCAGCAATTCGATCGCACAAACTAAAATGAATCCTCATGCTTTGGCGTGAGGATTTTTTTTATGGAATCAGGTACAAAACATTCAGAATTGTTTCTGAATTGTATATGGACCTGGTCCCCGCATAATTTAAAACACGAATTATATTTCTGTTTATGTAATAATAATTCGTTTATTTATGAAAGAAATAGCGTTTGTGTACGGAAATATTCGTCTTTTAGGTAAAAGATTATGTGAATGTTTACAAAATACATGTAATTCTTTCTAATTTAGTGGTAAACTGTTCATGACAATACACACTAGGAGGTAACGTAGTGAAAATTGCAATTTCTTCAGACCACGGTGGGAATAACTTACGAAAAGAAATCATGTCACTTTTAGATGAACAAAACATTAGCTATCAAGATTTTGGTCCGCAATCAGAGATTTCAGTTGATTATCCTGATTTTGCGAAGCCGGTAGCTGATGGAGTAGCTAACGGTGAATTTGATCGTGGAATTTTGATTTGCGGAACAGGCATTGGCATGTCGATCGCTGCAAACAAAGTAAAGGGTATTCGTTGTGCACTTGTTCATGATGTATTCAGTGCAAAAGCAACTCGCTGCCACAACGATTCAAATATTTTAGCGATGGGTGAACGCGTTATCGGACCTGGCCTAGCGGTTGAAATCGTTAAAGCATGGTTAGGTACGGAGTTTGAAGGCGGCCGCCACACACGCCGAATCGAAAAAATTACAGAGCTTGAAGGGTAAATCACAATGACTTCATTACAACAAGTACAATCACAATTGGCTCAGTTGCTAAATGAATTAGAACAACAAGTAAAATTTGCGCCGAAACAGCTATTCGTCGTCGGCTGCTCTACATCTGAAATTGCTGGGTCGCGCATCGGAACATCAGGTGCCATCGAGATAGCAGAAGCATTGTTTGAAGAGTTTTCAAAGTTTGCGAGAAAGCACAATCTTTATTTAGTCTTCCAAGGCTGTGAGCACATTAACCGCGCCTTGACAATGGAGGCTGAAGCAGCTCAAATGTATACATTAGAACCAGTGACAGTCGTTCCTGTAAAACACGCTGGCGGTTCAATGTCTGCCTATGCTTATACAAGATTTGAAGACCCGGTTGTCGTAGAACATGTCCGTGCACACGCAGGCATTGATATCGGCCAAACTATTATTGGCATGCATCTAAAAGAAGTGGCCATTCCAGTTCGAACATCTATACGTCAGATCGGGGATGCAATTGTAACGATCGCAACAACTCGTCCAAAATTAATTGGCGGCGAGCGAGCTGTCTATATTCGAACTGTTGAATAAAATAGCTCACACACTCATGGAATAATCAGAGAAGCTAGATAGGGTACAATGAATTTGGGATAAAAATCCGAAAATAGGATTTTTCATTAATAAAAAAATGAAAGAATTTTAGGGGGATTTAGACAATGGCTTATGAAAAAATTGCAGCACAAGATAAAGCGGTACTAGAAGGAATTTTAGCAGAGAAAAAACGTCAGCAAGCAAATATCGAATTAATCGCATCAGAAAATATCGTATCTGAAGCAGTAATGGAAGCTCAAGGTTCAGTATTAACTAACAAATATGCTGAAGGTTATCCTGGCAAACGTTATTATGGTGGTTGCGAACATGTTGACGTAGTAGAAGATATTGCACGCGACCGCGTAAAACAAATCTTTGGCGCTGAATACGCAAACGTTCAACCGCACTCTGGTGCACAAGCAAATATGGCTGTATACTTCACTGTTCTTGAACCAGGCGATACAGTTCTTGGTATGAACCTGTCACACGGTGGTCACTTAACTCATGGATCTCCTGTAAACTTCTCTGGTATCCAATATAAATTTGTCGAATACGGTGTAACAAAAGATACGCACGTTATTGACTATGAAGATGTTCGTGCAAAAGCTTTAGAACATAAGCCAAAGTTAATCGTTGCTGGTGCTTCTGCTTATCCGCGAGAAATCGACTTCAAAAAATTCCGTGAGATTGCTGATGAAGTAGGCGCTTATTTCATGGTAGACATGGCTCATATTGCTGGTCTAGTAGCTACTGGTGAACACCAATCTCCAGTACCTTACGCAGATTTCGTAACTTCAACTACGCATAAAACATTACGTGGTCCTCGCGGAGGGTTAATTTTAACTTCTGAAGAATGGGGTAAAAAGATCGATAAATCCGTATTCCCAGGAATTCAAGGCGGCCCATTAATGCACGTAATCGCTGCAAAAGCCGTAGCATTTGGCGAAGCATTACAACCTGAATTCAAAGAGTACGCAAAACAAATCAAAGCAAACGCAAAAGTTCTTGCTGAAACATTGCTTTCTGAAGGCATCGAGCTAGTTTCTGGCGGAACAGATAACCACCTTTTACTTGTTAACGTAAAATCGGTTGGCTTAACAGGTAAAGTGGCTGAAAAAGTATTGGATGAAGTTGGACTGACTGCAAATAAAAACACAATCCCTTACGATGAAGAAAAACCATTCGTCACTTCAGGTATCCGTCTTGGTACTGCTGCTGTAACCAGCCGCGGCTTCAAAGAAGAAGACCTAAAAGAAGTTGGCCTAATCATCGCAAAACTTCTGAAGAACCCAGAAGATGCAGCCGTGAAAGAAGAAGCAATCAACCGCGTTAAAGCACTGACTGACAAATACCCAATCTACGAAGAGTTAGTAACAAATATTTAATTTTTAATGGCTAGTGAGGATTTCTCTCACTGGCTTTTTTTATTCTATGTATTGGGAGTAGCCATTTTGAATAGCGACGTCCTTTTTCTTTGAAAAGAATAATACGCCCCAAACTGTTTATCACGCGAAAATAGGTTAACTAAATGTTGAAGTCACTGTGTTCGAAAAATAAACGGAAAATTTCCGCTTAAATTAGAAAATCACCCCATTTCCCTTAGAATAAAGGTAGTATTTCCGTGTATTTTGCTTAAAGCTTTGCATTTTGTCTTATTTTGAGCAGATAATCGGAAAATCTCCTCTTATATCTGCTCCTTATGCCTCTACTATATACATTAGCCGGAAATTCTTCTCTTAAGTATTCTATACCTGCATGGATTTTACGATATAAAGAACATGGGGAATTTATCATCAAGCGTCATTTCTAATTAGATAGAGCAGTAATTGATCACAAAGACCAATTATTGAGCAGATAGCCAATTCACCATCACATAACCCAATCACCTCTGACGAACCTACTTTTCACATCTCTTAGACTAACTCCCTATACAGAGGAGTCATATTAATTTTTCACATCTAAAGCACACCAGAACACACTCGGAAAAAAGACATAGAAAGTTCCTTAAACCCATTCGACATATTGTTTTATGTTATGACTTTTTTTGATATACTAGGCTAGATAAAGTGAAACTACATTTAGTTGGGGTAACTCTCACTAAATTGCAGGGGAACGAAAAAGGAATGTTAGGAGCGAACAAGAATTGAGCAAAGTATATGTATTTGACCACCCATTAATTCAACATAAGTTAACTTATATTCGTGATAAAAACACGGGAACAAAGGAATTTCGTGAACTTGTTGACGAAGTTGCAACTTTGATGGCATTTGAGATTACGCGTGATATGCCTTTAGAAGAAATTGAAATCGATACTCCAGTGACTACGGCAAAAACAAAAGTTCTTTCTGGTAAGAAAATAGCGATTGTTCCAATCCTGCGTGCGGGAATCGGGATGGTTGACGGTGTCTTAAAATTAATCCCGGCTGCAAAAGTTGGCCATATTGGTTTATACCGCGATCCCGAAACTTTAAAACCAGTTGAATATTACGCGAAACTTCCGGCTGATGTGGAAGAACGCGATTTCATCATCGTTGACCCAATGCTGGCAACGGGCGGTTCAGCAGTAGAAGCGATTAATTCCTTGAAAACTCGCGGTGCTAAAAATATTAAATTCATGTGCTTAATTGCAGCTCCAGAAGGTGTACAAGCTATCCAAGAGACACATCCTGATGTAGATATTTATATCGCGGCTCTTGATGAAAAATTAAACGACCACGGCTACATCGTTCCTGGGCTAGGGGATGCTGGAGACCGTTTATTCGGTACAAAATAAAAGCTGAAGCTTGCGGATATAACATTAAATCGGCAATACACAAACAAATCCGCTTCAGTTAATACTATCCGGATAAATCCATATAACAAATAGCTGATGTTAACAACATTTCGCCATACTATATAAAAATTAAAAATACGACCTTCTTTTTAAAGGAAGGTCGTAAACTACTTTTAAGGACGGTGCATTTCAATTGAGTAAAAAGTGGAAGGTAATGACGATTTTTGGAACAAGACCAGAAGCCATTAAGATGGCTCCGCTCGTTTTAGAACTACAAAAATATCCTGAAAACATTGAATCTATCGTGACAGTAACTGCTCAACATCGTCAAATGCTGGACCAAGTATTAGAGACGTTCAAAATTACACCTGACTACGATTTAAATATTATGAAGGATCGCCAAACACTGATCGACGTGACAACGAATGCCCTCCACGGATTAGATCGTGTGATGAAGGAAGCAAAGCCTGATATCGTGTTAGTTCATGGCGATACAACAACTACTTTTGTTGGTAGTCTGGCAGCATTTTACAATCAAATTGCAATCGGTCATGTTGAGGCAGGATTGCGTACAGGGAACAAGTATTCACCTTACCCTGAAGAAATGAACCGCCAGCTTACGGGAGTAATGGCAGATTTGCATTTTGCTCCGACGGAAAACTCGAAAGAGAATCTTTTAAAAGAAAATAAAGACGAGCAATTGATATTTGTTACAGGAAATACAGCAATTGATGCATTAAAAACAACAGTTAGAGAAAACTATAGCCATCCGGTTTTAGATAAATTAGGGGATGATCGTATGATTCTTCTAACTGCTCACCGAAGAGAAAATCTAGGACAGCCTATGCGTAATATGTTTAAGGCGATTAAGCGACTATTAGCTGAGCATGACGATGTACAAGTGATCTACCCAGTTCATTTAAATCCGGCAGTTCGAGAAGTAGCGGATGAAATTTTAGGAAATGATTCGCGTATTCATTTAATTGAGCCTTTAGAGGTGTTTGACTTCCATAACTTTGCGGCTCGCTCTTATATGATTTTAACGGATTCTGGTGGTGTACAAGAAGAAGCCCCATCTTTAGGGAAGCCTGTTTTAGTATTGCGTGATACAACAGAGCGTCCAGAAGGGATTGCTGCTGGCACGTTGAAATTAGCTGGTACAGAAGAAGAGACAATCTATAATCTTGCAAAAGAGTTATTAGAAGATAGCGCCGCTTATGAAGAGATGGCACATGCCTCCAATCCGTATGGGGATGGCCATGCGTCCAAACGTATTGTAGAAGCTTTGATTAGTTTCTTTGAAAAAAGTAAATAATAGAGCTCAACAAAGGAATATTGTTAATAAAATGATGTTTCTGGTAAAAATTTAATAAAAAGACTGTTTTTATTAAAAAAAATAGAAGGTTTTATCTTTTTATTTCTAGTACTAACACAAATTTGTCAAGAATTTGACAATATTTCTGTTCATGTGAAGTTTTTCACCTGAACTAATTGACATCAAATTAGCCCTATTGTATGCTTACAAAGGGTAAGAATGATAAGGGTTTCATGTCAGCTCCTGACCCCGAAACACTTGTTATATCAAGTTTCTACTAGATTGACAGTTGAAACTAATCAATGTCAATTTGCAACGTTTTCAAAGCGTCTGGAAATTATGTTTTTACGGCAAAACAAACTCCTAAGTAATAGAAAATTCTTATGTAAACGAGAATTTTTTACTATTTTCTTTTGTTTTTTCGACAAACGTTGAAAAACGCCAGTAAATCATTTGCTCCGCTTGATTCCATAAGTAGAGGACGATTTGAACATTACTCGAAAAAGATTTAGGAGATAAATTGCCAATGCTAGATTTGCATCACATTTTCGCTATGCAGAAGAAAGCGTTATTTTTTTTGCTCGCTCTTTGTGCATTAGGATGGGGATTTACCTCACACCCTACAGTATTTGCTGGTATTGCTGTTGGTGCTTGCTTTGGTACATATAACTTTTGGATTCTTGTTCGAAGAATGGACAAGTTTGATCGTTCCATAAGTGAAGGGAAAAAAACAGTATCACTCGGTTCAGCTTTGCGCTTTGGATCAGGTATTGCAGCAGTCGCTATCGCAATTACGTTGCCACAATATTTTCATCTAATTAGCACAGTGATAGGGCTAATGATTCCATACGTTTTCCTATTTATAGGGGTAATCGTATCGACGGTTAGAAACAAATAACGTAACAAAGAAAGTGAGGTGAATGCAAGAATGGATCATGGAGCTCCAACGGTAACGATTGGTGGTTTTTTAACTTTTAACTATTCCACAGTATTAATGCTATTAATTACAGCAATCATCGTTTTTCTAATCGCGTTTATTGCAACACGTAACCTTAAACTTAAACCAACTGGTATGCAAAACTTCATGGAGTGGGTTATGGATTTCGTCAAAGGAATCATAAAAAACAACATGGATTGGAAAACTGGTGGTAGATTCCACATCTTAGGGATTACCTTAATCATGTTTATCGCCGTAGCAAACTTATTAGGTTTACCGTTCTCAGGTATCGTAATTCATGGTGATCTATGGTGGAAATCTCCAACCGCTGACCCAACAGTTACATTAACATTAGCATCAATGGTTACGGTATTAGCAACTTACTATGGTATCAAGATGCGTGGGACGAAACATTATTTCGGTACATTTGTACAACCGATGTCATTTTTATTACCACTTAAAATTATCGAGGAATTTGCTAACACATTAACGTTAGGTCTTCGTCTTTACGGTAACATCTACGCAGGTGAGATTTTACTTGCCTTAATTGCAGGTATTGCCGGATCAGGCGTTTTAGGA
>Ga0182747_1002079_pt1 | contig 14414 bp, 14 predicted proteins | sample eDN3rd30CBELigBY_FD_128526 | JGI IMG/M metagenome (GOLD analysis project Ga0182747, IMG submission 128526) | Enriched backyard soil microbial communities from Emeryville, California, USA - eDNA 3rd pass 30_C BE-Lig BY (version 2) (version 2) | ecosystem: Environmental > Terrestrial > Soil >...
GTATGCGGATCATATGCAAACCGGGGAATTCGAGGAGGCATTGGGTGCATTGATCAGCATCGCAGGAGATTCCCCCACCGCGATCATGTGTTCCGAGGCGGTGCCCTGGCGGTGTCATCGCTCGCTGGTGGGGGATGCGCTTCTGGTGCGGGGTATCGATGTGGTCGATATTATGAGTGCGACCAGTAACCGGCCGGAGCAGATCACGCCGTGGGCCCATGTCGACGGGACGACGATTACGTATCCCGGTACAGGCGATGAGGCGGGGGACGCGGAGCCACATCGGTAGGGGATTTGGGGAGGAGGGTGGGGATGCAAACGGGGGTGCAGCCGAGACTGCGACCCCCGTTTGTGGCGTCATGACGCTGCTCCTACGACATGACTTCTCCCGGCGAATCCAGATACTGATTGATGATGGCATCCGCGGTGTGATACGCGAGTGCGCACACGGTTCCGGTGGGGTTCATACCGGGATTCTGTGGGAAGTTCGCGGCGCCCGTGACGAAGACGTTCGGCGTGTCCCAGACCTGCGAATACTTGTTGACCACGGAGTTTCCGGGGTCGCTCCCCATAATCGCGCCACCCGTATTGTGCGTGCTCTGATACGAGCCGATGGCGTATGGCGAGAGTTCCTCTTCGGTCTGGATATTCGTCGCTCCCATGGCTTCGAGAATCTCCCGGTTCTTCTTCGAGAGGTAGCGCACCAGGTTGTAGTCGTTTTCGTGCCAGTCGAACGTCAGCCGGAGCAGCGGGAAGCCGAAGCGGTCCCGGTAGGTCGGGTCGAGATCCAGATACTGGTCCTCGTAGGGAAGGCTTTCGCCCTGGATACCGATACCGACCATGCTGTCCCAATTGCTGCGCAAGGCGTCCTTCCAGCCCTGGCCCCAGCCTTTGCCATCTCCATCACGGATACCACCGACCGAGCTGATGGGATTCGTCTCACCGCCGCCCGCGCCGATGGAGGCGCCGCCGAAGAAATCCAGATCGGAATGATCGAAATTGTCGGCGTTGAAGTCGTGGATCAGGGCCTGGGTGCAACTGTTACCCATGAAGCGATTGAGTTTTTGCCCATCCATCAGACCGCTGGAGCCGCCACCACCAAGCTGATAGGTGTAATTCTTGCCGACGAGACCGTAGTCATTACCGACGCCGCTTTGATGCGCGTCGCTCGTGGACATCAGCAGGAGCTTGACGTTCATCAGGGTGAATGAGGAAACGATGACGATATCCGCTTCCTGCTCCTGACGCCGACCGGTGGGATCGATGTAGGAGACGCCCGTGGCTTTACCGTCGGCATCGGTGTTGATGTTATAGACGTAGCAGCCAGTGCGGATTTCGTAATTGCCGGTGTCGAGCGCCATCGGGATGTGCATCACATTGGCGCTGGCCTTGGCATCCACCTCGCATCCGAAGCGGGTGCAGAAGCCACAGAGCAGGCAGGCGCCGCGCTCGCGTCCTGAGGCATCGGTGTAGTTTTGCGAGAGGATGGCGGCAGGCTGCGGGAACGGATGGTACCCCAGTTCCTTTGCCGCATCGGTGAAGAGGTTTCCGGAAATGGATGTTGGAAGTGGCGGGAGGGGATATTCCTTTGCGCGAGGACCCTCGAAGACGTTGCCTCCCTCGATTTTCTCGCCGTTCAGGTTTCCGGCCTTGCCGGAGACGCCGACATCGTATTCGAATTTCTCGTAGAAGGGTTCAAGATCTTCATAGGTAAGTGGCCAGTCCTGGATACGGTTCCCTTCAGGGAATCGCTCCTGACCGTAGCGCTCCATGTGGTGCGAGCGATACTGGAAATCTGACGGGTAGAAACGCCAGTTCTGGGCGGCCCAGTGCACACCTGCGCCACCAACGCCCTTGCCGGGATTGAAGGAGCCGTACTGCCGCATAGGAAGGGCGGTGTCCTTTGGCCCCGGGCGCCAGGTCCATGTTTCCTGGCTGAGGTCCACCATCATGTCCCGGCGTACCTGATAGCGTAGTTCGTCATGTTCGTAGGGGGCCTTGAAATCCGGATCGGAGGTTCGCATCGGGCCCTGTTCGAGGGAAACGACTTTCAGCCCCTGCGCTGTAAGTTGCTGGGCGAGGATACCGGCAGTCCAACCTGCGCCTACGGTGACAACATCGACCTTCTCGTTCTGTGCCATGATTCATCTCTCCGGAGTGGGGCATCCTTGGGCGATCTTATACGGAATCCAGGTGAGCGAGGATCGACGCCTACAACGGATCATTCCTGGATGGTCTCACTCCCGTGTATGTTTTTGCCGTCAGGTATCAGTGACCGTGCATAGACATTTCCGCCAGGCTGATTGGTGGGCTGGAGAATCCCGTGTCCGCCATCTCCTGGGCGGTGTAATAGCCCCGGGCACCGGGATAGCTGATCAGTTTCCATCCCACCATGTCGCGGTTACCGCCATACATGGGGTCACTGAACATCCCCTCAATGGTGTCGTTGCGAAGCTTGGTAAAGAAGGCTGGTCCAGACGGTGCGTCGAACCCGGTGACATCTCCGGACTCCATCGCTGCAATGACGGAATCCTGCTGCTCGGCGGTCAAATCGACAAAGGATGCGTTGAAGGTTGTCTGGGACCAGGTTTCCACCGACTCGAGACCGCGCCGGTAAATGTCCTGCGGGGTGAGGACCGATTGGTAGCCATAGCGTGGAGCCTCCCCGGATGCGATGGGAACCACGCGGTAAAGATCGGTGCGGCTGGTCGACTCGACGGTGGCTTCCTGCTCGGTCACTGCCAGGTAGGGACCCTGGGTGTAGGTTTTGACGGTGTAGCCTTCGTTCGCTCCGGCGAGGCTGTCGTCGATGTAATACACCACACCAGCTTCATGCGCGCCTGGATCATCTGCTGTTCCCGGCAGAATCCTGGCAGTCAGGGCATCGACCATGGCGGATTCCACATCGGTAAAGAACTTGATGGCGGGAACCATTGCCTCATCGGTCATGGATGCGGGTGAGGCGTCGGGAGTCCCGCTCTGCGCCAGTACATTCGGTGTCGCTGCGGCACTTGCGGCGGTTGCCGCGGCGGCTCCGGAACTCTTCAGTAACAGGCGGCGCGAAATCCGGGGTTCGTTTGACTCGGCGGATTGGTGGGCGTCGTCGACATGTCGAGGTGTGCTCATAGGAAGTCTCCCTGAGAAAATGGATACGGAAATCCTTCAGACATGGCGTAATCGTGAGTTGGTATGCAGTTGGCACCTCCCTTCCTGGGGTAAGTGCTGCATGGCGCCGCATATTGCATACCATTGACAGGATTCGGCAGGATATCGGAATTGGACGATGGCAGACGCAAGGATCTCTCGACTGCGCTCGAGATGACGATGGGTTGGTGAGAGTGGGGCCCTGACCCTCAACGGGGTGATTCCCGATGATCGACCCGCAACGCAGCATCTCTGCGGCACCCACTTGTTATACGCATCCAGCGGGCAAAAGTGCGCCACCTCCAGAGGGTGTGCAGGATAGTAGTGTTCGGTGGCGGGAGCTCCAGGAGGACATTGCTGCATTGGTGCCGATAACCACGGTGGGGAACCGCAAGACCTCCGCTACGGAATGGTGGGTGAGGCGCAAGCGACCCGTTCGCTACGGCTGGTCGGGCTACTGACGGGGATTTTGCGAGCCGTTGTGATGGCGTGGTTTGGGGCGACCTGCGGTCGCGATCCCGGGACGACGGGGGCGGATGCCGGGTGATGATGGAGATCAGCGGGGTTCGGTCTGATCTCCATCCGAACGGGAGCGATGCAGGGCGGCAACGGCGGCGGCCTGGCTGTGGACACCCAGCTTGCTCCGGATATTGGCGGTGTGGCGCTTCACCGTGTGCGGGCTCAGGAAAAGGGATTTTGCGATCGCGGTCGATGTCTGCCCGTCGGCGATCATCTGGAGCACTTCCAGTTCGCGAGGGGTGAGCGTCCCGATGACCGCATCCTGCCTGTTTTCCGGCCCGATCAGTTCGGGGTGATAGCGCAGGAACTCCTCGACGATTCCTTCGATATCAGACGGGATCGGGGCCGATGTTTTCGAGGTGTGATGGAGCATGGCGCCGTGTTGCCGGAGCTTTTGCAAGACATCATCAATGTCCGCCTGTTCCAGAGGAGAGCGGGGAATTCCCTGGATGATCCGGAGGCGTTCCACAACGGTGGCGATCCGACCGGCCAAATCCATCACGCCAAGCTGAACCAGGAGCGTGACAGCCACATCCAGACTCAGCAGGATGTTGGTTTGATCGCCGATCCGCAGGAAGAGGGGGACCACTTCCTGCAGGTGCTCGATGGCATGGTGGGTGTCTCCCTCCGCCCGATCAACCTCTGCCAGGTAGAGCAGGTTCATGGCGATGCTTTGACTGTCGCCGTGCCCACGTGCTATCTGCAAGGACTTTTCGAAACCGTTTCGGGCGAGGGGTGTCTGGCGATCGAACCAGGCGGTGAGCCCGATCCCGAAATGGCCAGCGGCCAACTCGTGCCAAGCATCCGGATTTGTCTTCGCCAGGGCGGTGACGTCGTTAAGCATGTCGAGGGCTTCCGGGATATTCCTCCCTTCGAATGATTGGGTGTAGGCCAGGCCGATGCGGGCTCTGAGTCGTGATGGGGAAGCCGGGTCCGTGAGTGTCTGGAGGGCTGCCTGGAAATGGCATTCAGCGCGGTTGACCTGGGTCTGCTTGAAGGCTAACCAACCGGCTGCCACATGCGCCTCTCCGCGAATGTGGGGTGCGAGGTTATCCGGTGCGCGGCTCAGTAACTGTTCGAGGCGAGGTAATGCCCAGGCCTGATGGCCACGTGAATACCAGAACCAGAACATCGGCTCGGCGAGTTCCAGGGCAGCGGGAACCAGGTGTTGCTCGCCGAGGGCATGCTCGAACACACGCTGGATGTTGGGATGCTCCTGGTCCATACGCTCAAACCACACAAGGTAATCCGCACTATGCCAGTGCGTGGCCGCGTCCCGGGCAATTTCCACACAGGCAGTGGCGAGACGGGTCAGGGCTGCGGCGTGTAGGTGCGGTTGCTGCTCCAGGAGATGACGGGCCACCGCCTGCATGGTTTGCAGGAGGAAAAACCGGGTTGGCTGGTTGTTCCTTGCCACGACGCGTTTGACCAGGCTTTTGTCAGCAAAGGAAATCAGCATTTCCCAGCCTTCGACGGGAGTGACCCCGACAATGGCTGATGCCAGCTCGGGGGTAAAGTCCCTGATCAATATCCCGAGTTGCAGGAATCGCTCCTGATCCTGCGGGGAAAGTAAGCTCAGGCTCCACCGGGTCATGCCGAGCAGGGAGCGTTGACGTTCCGGCAAGTCTCGCGATGCGCTGGAAAGCGAGGGCAAGGCTACTTCGAGGCGATGCCGAAGACCGACTATAGAGAGGTGTCGGGTTTGGGCGGCGGCCAGTTCGATAGCCAGGGGGAGACCGTCAAGTTGGCGCACGATGGCCGCGATATCCGCGGCGTTATCGTCGTTCAGGTTGAACGTGGAATCACGCCGGTGCGCGCGGGCCACGAAGACCTGCACGGCGCTGAAGATTGCTGCTTGTTCGGCAGTCAAGTGCGGTACCGGTGGCGGGATAGCAAGCGGCGCCAGCCAGAGTTCCTGCTCCTCCACCACACCGATGGGTTCCTGGCTGGTGGCGAGTACCTTTATTTCTGGTTCCTGGCCAATGATGTGGAGGATTGGTGCCAACGCTTCAGTGGTATGTTCGCATTGATCCAGCACCAGTAAAAGGTGCTTGCCATGCAACGCAGCCTGTATCCAGGATGCCCACGGCTTCCCGGGGTTGCCCGGTATATCCAGGGCGAATGCCAGGTGTTCCATGACCTGTTCCGCTGATGTTTCTGTGAATCGAAAGTAGACGACGCCATCCCGGAATGACGGCGCGATCTCCCATGCGGCCGTGAGGGCGAGTCGTGTTTTGCCTACGCCACCGGGGCCCAGAATAGTCAACACCGATGTGGACTGATGTTGCAGCGCGGAAAGAACGACCTCAAGCTCTCTTTCACGGCCCATCAGCCGGGAGGCGGGAAGTGCTGGTAATTTTCGTGCCTCATTTGCCGGGATCGGGGTGCTGACAGGAAGGAGGGCATCAACGGAATCCTTCACAGGGTCAGGCGGGTTGTTGCCGGGTGATTGTCGTTCCATACCATTTTCCGCGCACCAACACGGATGACAGGGAGCCTGGCCCAGGCGGGCATGGTTGTGCCTGGTAATGCGCCATGATGCATCGTGCCGGTCAGTCGATTTCTCCCTGAGATGATACAGGATTGCCTTCCACGCTGCCCTGACGTTACCGAGTGGAAATGGCCCAAAAGGGCCATGCGGTTTGGATGGTGACAGCAGAAGATAAGGGGATGCGTGGGGGCGCACGGGGAAAACCAAATTGAAACCGGTACCTTGATGAGGCGACATCTCATGGTGAGCACAATTTCCATACGTACATCTCGCGTTCGTCCCGCAGTGCCGACGTCAGGGTCGTTGTCCCCAGCCACGTATTTGAGTCCCCGCTTTGGATACAAGGTGCGGTGGGATACGCCGTGGGCGCTTTTGGACGAAACCGGGTCCGATGGCTCCAATGACGACTCCGTGACCGATCGGCTCGTTCTCCACATGCGGGAGTCTGGTCGTGCCGAGGTGCAGATCGTTGGCGGGTGGCGATGCAATCTTCTGGATGCCAGGGAGACGATACGGTTTTGGACATCCGATCTCTACATTTCCGAATTCATGGATCCGGGTACGTTGGTCGTTCTTTCCGAAGCGACGCGAACAGCCGGTGGAGTGGTGCTGGTGAGTCCCGGTTCTGATGGTGATCCGGACGTCGTCACCATCAAGGAGGCTTTTGAGGTGGATCGCGGTACATCGGTACGAGTTACCCTTATCGCTGATCTCCCGACCTTCCTTGATACGTGCCGTGAGATGCGGCAAACGCTTCACGTTGGCCAGCATGGGCTCCTTCACTTTTTCAGCGACGATGTTCTGGAGGCCGTGCTTTCCTGAGTATGCTGTTCACGACGCTTCGCCGTCGTTCGCACTCCCGTGCGACCGATGCTCCCGTGATACTGGATCCGGGTCGTTCGTTCGTGTTTCATGATGCTGCTGCGGGCATCGCCCGTACGTGTCAGCATGCCTCCCGCTCATCAACCGGATTCGATATGACACGAATAACGAATCATCCGGGTTTCAGGAGGATCTCGGGATTAGGCGATGGGAGACGCAAGGATCCCTCGACACGGATGCGTCTCGCGGTGCTCGTCGCCCCGGCTCGGGATGACGATGCGTTGCGGAGGGTGCGATTGCGTCCATGGAGCGTGTGCACTTTTCGATGGCTGATGCCATCTCCTGAACCATCGAGTCAGTCAGGCAATCAACCCCGGAAATGCGTTCCCGGGGCTGATTGCCTGATGGCTACCACCGTTCCCGATGCAGGACGGTTTCCAGCGAGCGCCGACCACGCTTGAGGGAGCCGGATTTCTTGTCCGGTGCGGCATGCCCGATCATGGCCAGGCCAATTGGCAGGTAGTCATCCGGAATACCGAGAAGGTCCTGAAGTTGTTTCGGTTCTGCAACGCCGATGAAAGCGCTGCCGAGACCTTCGTCCGTAGCGGCGAGCAGGATGGCCATCATCGAGGCGCCTGCATCTGTGTGCCAGTAGGGGATGGGCCAGTTAATTTCGTCTTCTCCCTCAGGTTTCTTGTCCGGCTCGTTATATCGTTCGTGGTAGACGTTCTCACTGGTGCAGATGATCACCTGCACCGGAGCCCCGGAAATGAACCGGTCGAAACCGCCCGCGACGTAGTTCTCCTCGCCCGCAATTTCGCCGATCGCCTTGCGTGTCGCCTCTTCCGTGACGACGACGTAAACCACCCCCTGGCTGTTGCCTGCGCTTGGCGCGCGTTGTCCCGCGGCCACGATGCGCTCGATCACCTCGGTATCGACGGGCTCGTCGGTGTAGTTACGAACCATGCGTCGTTTGCGCAACACATCCTGAAATTCCACTATCACTCCTGTCCTGATCCGGATATGCCGTTGAACTGCACCTTCATGCCGTCCGGGTCTGTGAGCCAAAAGTACCGGCCCACGCCGTCCAGCATCTCAATTGGACTGCCCGGAAGCAACCCCTTGTTCTGGATATCCGCCCAGGTTTTGTCGAGTTCGCTGTCGGGAAGGGTGAAATGCAACTCCAGCCGGGATGACGGTTCGGGGAGCGGCTCGTCGCCGTTCCAGTGCAATGCCACCTCAGCATCGCCCAGTGTCAGGACATTCCACCACGCATCAATGCTGCCGGGCTGTGTTGGTTGCAAGCCGATGGCTTCATAAAAGGCAACAGACTCGGTCATGTTATTGGTGTAGATAATGTTCATCAGCTTCATGGTACTGCCTCTCCGATTCCGGGAGCGCGGCGAATAGCGTCGACGATGCTATTCGTTACGAATCGATAAGCGGCATACCGTCAAGGAGTTGCTGGATAGCGAGGACATCCCGCGGGATAAACTCGGCGATGGTAAGACCCACGATGTCGGCTACCTCTGCGACATCGGCGACTATGCGTCGTGCTTCTGCCGGAGTCAGCCCGCCAGGTACTTGTCCCAGTCCAATGGCCAGTTCGTCACTGTCAAGACAATCAACATCAAAGTGGAGAGCCACTCGCGAGCATCCGGTACCCAGCAGCCATTCAATGAGGGGGTGCGTGCTATGACGCAGGTTGTCTGGAGGGAAGACTTCCAATCCCCAGGCCGGAATATTTCCATAGTCATCATCAGTCGAGGCATGAAGCCCGACCAGCGCAACGTGCCCGGGATCTATGACCTTGGGTAACCTCTCAACAATTTCCTGATCTCCGTGTCCTGTGATTACGCTAACGGCCATGGCATGGAAGCCGTGGTATTGACTGGCAGGCGTTCCAACGTCAGGGTGAGAATCAATCCAGACGACGGCCAGGTCATCACCGTAGCGCTCGGCAAGTATCGAAAAAGGCACGACGCTGACTGAGCATTCCCCGCCAAGTACCAGGATACGATCCCAGTCATGCCTGGAGATCGCTTCCTGGGCGGCGGCCAGCGAGGCGATGATCCCTGCCCTTGCCTCGATTCCCTGTTCTATATCGAGCCCTTCATCCCCCTGGCTCACAGGCACGATTTCGGTTGGCCCATTATGGGCTGGAAGAATCGCTTCGAGAATGCGTGATCCCACCGCGTAAGCGCGGCGGGCACTATCCAACGGGACACCTGGCAGAAGCTCTGCGACGGTATCTGCTCCTGCGCCCTGCCACTGCGGATAGACGAGTCGCAGGGTTTTGGCATCGTTGATATTGCTGGCTGGATTTCTCATATTTCCCTTCCCCAATATCAGGAGTCAGCCCGGGGATTCCCATAATTTCAGCCTCAATATCGAGCTGTGTCCGATGCTGCGTCTTCGCTATCATCCGTTGTCCATTTTCGTCTACGCGTTTGGGATCAACAATGAACTGAACTGGTCCCACCGTAGCACGACTTCCTCGGCGTGTTCATACGGAATCCGGGTAAACACGTCACCGGTGTTTCCGGTGATCGACGCCGCAGGCGTCGATGGGCAGCAGATGGGGTCGCTTGCGCTTTTCGGTCACGGGGTGACCTCACCCTCCCCCTAACGGCCGCCTGCCCCTACACCATCCGCAACGGATCATCAGGACTCCGTACAGACATGGCAGGCCGAGATCTATACCTTGACGTTGGAGTGATGTCATGCAAGGGAACCGTGCGTCCCAATGTCTACAAATGATTTTGGCTGGAGCCGCAGGCAACCCGCCCGTCCCGGAGGACGAGCGGGTTGTTGATCCCGTGTGGCCTGGATGGTGTGGCGGGTGTTACTCCGCCTGGATGAGGGCCATGGCGCCGTGGGCCGCGTGACCGAAGGCATGGTTGACAGCGACGTAGGTGCCCGGCTCGGCGAATGTGGTTTCGACGCAGACGCCGTCGCCAGGGCCAACCGAGATGCCTTGCATGCCTTCCAGCGCGTTCTTCGGGTTCGCGTTCATATAGGCATGGCTGAAGATGGCACCAACGACATGGAATGACGACCAGATGTTCGGGCCCATGTTGACGAAGTAGATACGGACCAATTCACCCGCCGGAACCTTGATTGGCTCATCGACATACTGGCTGGCGTGCCCGTTGAACGCCGTGACCTGGGGGGCCGTGTTGTTCTCAAACAGGTTCGCCGTGTCGGTGACATAGACATCGCCGTCGCCGGCCATCGGGTAGAACTCGCTCTGGGAGAAGACCAGCTCAGTGGCCGGGGCGAACATATCTTCTGCCGGATCCACAATCATCGGCAGGTACATCCCGGCTGCGATGTGCATCAGCACCGGTGCGGTACCGCAGTGAACCATGAAGGCGCCGGGATATTCGGCCTTGAAGGACCACTCAAATGATTCACCCGGGGCGACGTTCTGGTACCCATTCTCTGGCGACACCTGCGCCGTGTGGAAGTCTACCGAGTGGGTCATGTCGGCTTCGTTCCTGACAGTGACGTGGATCGTGTCGCCCTGGACCGCGCGGATCGGGCGGGCGGGGACGGTTCCGTCAAAGGTCCAGGCTGCGTATTGCATGCCCTTCTTGATTTCGACAATGCGATCCATCGCGGTGATGGTGACTTCCTTGTCACCAGGTTCGACGGGCTGCAAATAGGGATCGTAGCGTTCGAACGGGGTAACATCGACGCCTGTTCCCGGAGTTGCATCGCCGGTTGTTTCCTTGGAGGCATCCGATCCAATATAGGTGCCTCCGGATTCACCCGAGGCGGGTGTGCTGTGATCGTGATCCTGGGCGAAGACGTTGCCGAAGGCACCGGCGGCACCGATCCCCAGCCCGAGGCCGGCGGCTCCGCGGATGACGTCGCGACGATTGGTTCGCCGGGTTGGCATGATCAGATTGGCTGGCATTCGAATGATGGACATGTTGGCTCCTCCGTGTTGTTGTGCTCGATCAATCCTGTTGATCTACCTGGATAATAGCGGAGAACGTGGCGATCCACCGCACATGTTTACGTAGTTTGTGTTGGGAAAACGGGTAGGTTCCCTCCCACCCCAACTGGTGATGGCTACGAAATCCGGTTGATGCGTTGGGGTATCCAGGATCGACCTGCGGTCGATATCTCGGGCACAGGGCACCGAGACTACGCAGACCGGCCCGAAAACACTTCCGACTGTTCATCCGGATTCGGTATTACATGTTGAGACGATTTTCACCATGCGCCAAACCACAGGTTATCCCGAGCAGCAACACATTGCTCCATTATGATGGTTACGAGAGGAGGGCGAGTGACTGATTTCATTCATGTTCAACGGAAAGCCTTTGCATACATTACGTCCGGGACAAGACTGCTGGTTTTTACCCATCCGAATCATCCGGAGGCGGGCATCCAGGTGCCAGCGGGAACCGTGGAGCCAGGAGAGACGCCGGAGGAAGCGGTGATGCGGGAAGCCGCCGAGGAGACCGGGCTGACCTCACTGTGTTTGCAGCGTTGGATTGGGCGGGATGTCTTCGACGCGCATCCGTTCGGCCGCGCGGAATTCCACGATCGCTGGTTTTATCACCTGACGTGCAAGGAGACGCCACCGGAACGCTGGACGCATGGGGAAAGCGCGTCTGCGAATGGTTCCCACGACTTCATTCCGTTCGCGTTTTTCTGGATCGATCTGGAGGGGCATTTGCCGGAACTCATCGCCGGTCATGACCGCTTCGTCGATGACCTGAGACAGAGGTTGCAGATCGGTTGAAGCGGATCATCAGGTCTTCTGGCGTTGTCGAATATTAATGAAATTCATTGATGTTAATGGGAATCTCTTGATTCATGATATGATATATCGATCAAGGAGGTATGGTCATGGCGATCAGCGCACGCATCAGCAAATCAGGACAAGTCACCATACCGGCGGAGATCCGCGAGAAGTTGGGTGTCAAGCCAGGCGATGTGGTGCTTTGGCGGGTCGATGATGATGGCAAAATTGAAGTTGAGCGTGTCAAGTATAAGTTCGAGGATTTGATTGGAATCTTTGGGCCACTTCCTGAAGGAATGACCATGGATGAATTGATTACAGAGGCTATGGCGGAAGCAACGGAGCGTCGTTATCATCGGGGAAGGGGAGAGGATCTGTGATCTATGTTGACACGAGTGTTTTGCTGTGTCTGGTCACGGTTCCCTCAACCCCCGAAGATATCAGGATGCAGGAACGCGCTATCGACCTCTTGTCGGCAGTCGAGTCCGGAAGGGTGCAGGCGGCGATCGGCGAGGTCGTCTTGCATGAGTTCTGCTACGTCAGTGGTTCGAAACGTCTGAGACGGCTTGAGATATCTGAGCTGTGTGATTTACTGCGGACCCTTATTGATTGGCCGGGCTGGGTATTTCCACCAGGTGAACGGTCCATTTTCATGCGGGCGCTGGATATTCTCCAAGGCAACCCACGACTTGAATTCTCCGATTCCATCATTGCGGCCCGGGCGGAAGCACTGAATGCCGATCTTGCGACGTTCGATGCTCGCCTGGCCCGAGTCTATAGCGGAGCAATCTGGAAGTAGGACAGGCTACATTGTCCATTATCTGAAACCGGGGAACGTGACGTGTTGCTGAAGCACAGCCTTACAGGGATCCCATTGGCTTCAGGGCATCATCCTGGTCCTCGAAGAGGGATTCGTACTCCTTCTGCAGGGTTTCCCACCCGTACTTCATCGCATTCATGCCGACGACGGACGGGACCTCTTTTCCCGCCAGCAGCAATTCCAGCGCGCCGAGGCAAATGTGCCAACCAGCGGCCATGCTTGCGGCTGCATTCCGGTCGTCGAATGCATGGGCGAAGGTCATCAGAGTTCCGGCTTGCGTCGGAGTGAGCGTGAAGCGGAGAAGATCGGTACCCCAGAGGAATGCGAGCGATGAGAGGGCCTGCACTTCCAGCACGCTTCCCTGAATGTCTGCTTCGCCGCCATCGGTAGGCGCTAACCAGACCTCTCCGGTGGCAACGAGATCGTGATTGGGCGTGAAGGGTGTCCACTTTGTAAGCAGGCTTGCCCTGGTGACGGCATTCCAGACCTTCGCCTGCTCATATGGGAACTCGCGATTCAGATGGAGTGTCCAGCGGGTGTTGTCCGCGTGGAGCGTTGCCTCCGCGGGGTGAGCGGGGAGTGTCGATGACATGGTGCATGTTCCTTTCATATTGTGATATTTTGCATCGGTTTGTTCTCCTTAATGACGGTGGTCCTCGAAAGGCGCTGAGGCATCCCGGGCGAAGCCATAGAGACCGAATGCGACGGAGATGAGGGGCACGAACGCTTCCAGAGCGATCCAGCCAAGCGGGCGGCTCCAGTCGGAACCCGCATTGATGAGCCAACCGGCCCAGTAGCAGATGATCAGCACCACCCAGACACCTGCGTATGCGTATGATGTGGGCTTCGTCCATCGGGATACGAGAAATCCCAGGGCGATTATGGCGACGATGATGCCGAATCCGGCGATAGCCCACAGGATATTGGAGATGACAGGCACCCTTGAGTCTTCTGTACTTGCCAAACCCGCGCCCAATGCGGTCATGAAGGTGATGCCGACATGAACGAGGATGGCCACGGCACCGGACAGTGCTGTCCATATGCGGGTCGTGGATGAATCGATAGGGCACCTCCGGGATGCAGGTCGTGTCGTGTCAACACGATGTGCATCGCAGGAACGCCGCCGTCACCGTATCCTTGATAAGAGAAATGCAGTGTCGCATCGTCGTCAAGGAGGACACCATGACCGATTTCTCTCCTGCTGGTCAATCAGCCCCCCGTTACAATCGCATCCTGGTTCCATACGATGGATCGGAGGCATCCGAAGCCGCGCTGACGTATGCGGCGATGATTCCGTGCAAGGAATTGATCCTGCTGCATGTTTCCGTGGACGATGAAATCCTCGTACCCGAGTGGAGTGTCGACTGGGACGATGACGAGGATGAACTTTCGCTACGTGATGGTATGGAGCGGATTGCCAGCCCGTTGCGTTCGGATGAGCGGCAGGTGACGGTTGAAATTCGTGTGGGCGACATCGCCGAAGAGGTGATCGAGGTTGGTAAGGATGCCGACCTGATCGTGATGATGACGCATGGCCGGGGGGCTGCCGGTCGCGTGATTTTCGGCTCGGTTGCGGATCGGGTCGTCCGTCATGGCACGACCCCGACATTGTTGTTACGCATCGGCGATCTCACCCGGTCGCCGCAGGCGCCGAAGCGGATCGCGGTGGCACTCGACGGATCGCCCCTGGCCGAGCAGTCCCTGCCAGCGGCGGAGCATCTGGTCCGCAGGCTGGGCTTGCCCCTGGTCTTGCTGCGTGCGGTTGGCCTGGATGAAATCAAGCAGGCGCTACGTACCCGGCGTGAGGCTGGCAAACCTCCTCACCAGCAGTCGCCAACCCTGTATGAAGATACCGAGCA
>Ga0182747_1002088_pt1 | contig 14363 bp, 8 predicted proteins | sample eDN3rd30CBELigBY_FD_128526 | JGI IMG/M metagenome (GOLD analysis project Ga0182747, IMG submission 128526) | Enriched backyard soil microbial communities from Emeryville, California, USA - eDNA 3rd pass 30_C BE-Lig BY (version 2) (version 2) | ecosystem: Environmental > Terrestrial > Soil >...
CACTGATGAACCGGGCGACGGCGGTGGTCGCCATGGGCGGCTATAATACCTTCTGCGAGGTGCTGTCCTTCGACCGGCCCGCATTGATCGTGCCGCGCACCCGCCCGCGTCGCGAACAATATATCCGCGCCATGGCGGCCGAACGCCTGGGGCTGGCCAGCGCCATTGTCGGAGAAGATGGCGGGCGCGACCCATTGCGCATGGCCGCGGCGCTGCATCGCCTGCTGGAGCAGCCGCGCCCAAGCGCCACGACCATGTGCGCGGATTCCTTGCTTGGCGGCGCGGACGCCATTCGCCAGGACTTCGCCCAATGGCTGGGCGCCCGCAACGGGCAAGCGCCTGACCAGAACCGGGAAAGCCTGCTGCGCGCCGCCTCCGGCGGCGGCTGAACTCCAACACCATCCCAGCGCATTTTTCCAGGCGCGACAGCACTCCTTCCGCCGGAAAGCACTCCCCTGAAAAAGCCCCATTGCCCTCCCCAAAATGACCCGCCGCCCATGACCCGCCCCCAGCCCAAAACCGGTCAAGCCGGCGTTACGGAAGCCAGCGAAATCGCCATCGTCGTGAAGGGCTACCCGCGCCTTTCCGAAACCTTCATCGCCCAGGAAATCCTTGCCCTGGAGCGCCGCGGCCTGAAACTGCGCATTGTCTCATTGCGCGAGCCCACCGACAGCGCCGTCCATCCCATGCACCGGCAGATCCAGGCCCCCGTGGCCTATCTGCCGGAATATCTGCATGAGGCGCCGGTTCGCGTGCTGAAAGGCCTTGGCTGGGCCATGCGCCAGCCGGGCTTCGGCCGCATGCTTGGCGCCTTCGTCCGCGACTTCCGCCGCGACCTGACGCGCAACCGCATTCGCCGGCTCGGCCAGGCCGTAGTTTTCGCCCGCGAACTGCCGGCCAGCGTCGGCCACGTGCATGTGCACTATCTGCATACGCCGGCTTCGGTCGTGCGCTACGCCGCGCTGCTGCGCCGTTCGGCGAACAACCCGGCGGCCTGGAGCTTTTCGGCCCACGCCAAGGACATCTGGACCACGCCGGATTGGGAGAAACGCGAGAAGATCGCCGCGTGCCTGTTCGGCGTGACCTGCACGCACCAGAATCTCGCGGCCCTGCAAGCCCTGGCGCCTGAGCCGGAGCGCGTCGCCCTCGCCTATCACGGCCTCGACCTGTCGCGTCTTCCGCCTCCGCCGAACAGTCGCCCGGCCAGCGACGGCGGCGACCCGGCCAGCCCGGTGCGCATTGTCTCGGTGGGCCGCGCCGTCGCCAAGAAGGGTTTTGGCGATCTGCTGAAAGCCCTCGCGGGGTTGCCCGGCGACCTCAACTGGCAGTTCGTGCATGTGGGCGGCGGCGAGTTGCTGCCGCGCCTCAAGGCGGAGGCGGAGCAACTCGGCCTCGGCCAGCGCGTGGCTTTCATGGGCGCCCTCGCCCAGCCGGACGTCATGGCCCTGCTCGGCGCCGCCGACATGTTCGTGCTGCCGGCGCGCAAGACCCGCTCCGGCGATCAGGATGGCCTGCCGAATGTGCTGATGGAGGCGGCCAGCCAGAAACTGGCCATCGTCGCCAGCGATTTCGCCGGCATTCCCGAGTTCATCCGCGACGACGTGGAAGGCGTGCTGGTGCCACCGGCCGATTTCACCGCCCTCGCCAACGCCATCAATCTGCTGGCGCGCGAACCGGAGCGCCGCGCCCGCCTTGGCGAGGCCGCCTGGCGTCGGTTGCGGGCCGAATTTTCCATGGACGGCGGCATTGACCTGATCGAAGCCCGGCTGCGGGCCGCCCTCGCCGCAGGGGCGTCATCCGGCCGCGAGATCGCCGCTTCGTCCATCAGAAATGCCTGACGCGACGTGTCCGATAACCCGTGTGACAGGAAAGCGCAGGATATTTTCGGCGACATTTTCCGGCCGGGCGTGGGCCGTCTCGCATTGTGAACATGCGCCAGGCCAAAGGAGTGGAGCGGCCCCCTTTCCTTCAAGGGGTTTTCGCTCTGGTTTTCAGGAGGATGACGCCATGGTCCGCAACGCGCCCGTCGCCTTCTACGCGCCGATGAAACCGCCGGACCATCCCCAGCCGTCCGGCGACCGCACCATGGCGCGCAATCTGCTGGCGGCGCTGGCGGCGGCCGGCTTCGCCCCGCAGATCGCCGCGCGTTTGCGCAGCCACGACAAAACCGGAGACCAGGACGCGCAGGGCGCCATGCGCGACGCAGCCCTGCGCGAGGCTGGCCAGCTGGTCGCGCGCTGGACCGCGACGCCCGCCCCTGACCGTCCACGCCTGTGGTTCACCTACCACCTTTATGATCGCGCGCCGGACTGGATCGGCCCGACCGTCGCGGCGGCGCTCGACATTCCCTATGTGGTCGCCGAGGCGTCGCTCGCCCCCAGCCGGGCCAGCGGCCCCTGGCGCATGGGTCACGCCGCGACCGTGGCGGCGTTGCGCCAGGCCAGGACCGTATTCGTACTCAACGAAAACGACCGGCCATGCCTGCTCGAAGCCGCCGAGCTGGCGGAGGCGGACATGGCCGGGAAATGCCGCGCCCTGCCCCCGTTCCTGACGCGACTGCCGGCGCAGCCGCGCCTGGCGCCGGGCCCACAAGCCGGACCTGGCGCGGTCCGCCTGCTGGCCGTTGCAATGTTGCGCCGGGGCGACAAGCTGGCCTCCTTCCATGTCCTCGCGGACAGCCTGACCCGGATCGCCAGCCAGAACTGGCGCCTGACGATCGTTGGCGACGGGCCGGCGCGGGACGACGTCGCGGCGCTGTTCGCGCCATTCGGCAAACGGGTGGTCCTGGCTGGCCTGGCGTCGCAGGAAGAACTCGACGGCGTCTATGCGGCGCACGATCTGCTGGTATGGCCGGCGATCAACGAGGCGTTTGGCATGGCGCTGCTGGAGGCCCAGGCCAATGGCTGCCCGGTGCTTGCCGGCGATGCCGGCGGCGTCAGCGGCGTGGTGCGGAACCATGAAACGGGCTGGCTGGTCGCCGGCAGGCCACAGACGACGCTCGCCGGTCGCTTCGCCGCCCGGCTGGATGATTTGCTTGGGCAACCGGAGTTGCTGCGTCCCGCCGGCGCGGCCGGCGCCGCGTTTGTCCGTCAGCAGCGCAGCCTCGCCAGCGCCGCCGCGATTTTACGGGATACGCTGGCGCCATTACTGGCAGAACGGGACTCTCCATGAGCTTGCGCATCGCCATTGTGGTCACCCATCTGCTCGGCGTCGGCCATCTGACGCGGGCCGCCTCCCTGGCGCGGGCGCTGGCGGCGCGCGGGCATGTCGCGCAGATCATCAGCGGCGGCCAGCCGGCGACGCTGCTACGCATTGATGGGGTCGAACTGATCCAGTTGCCGCCCCTGCATGTGGTGGGGACGGCGTTTTCCGACCTGCGCGAGGAAGGCGGCGCGCCCTTGCGCCCGGAAACGGCGCGGCGCCGCATCGCCATCGCCAGCAAAGCCCTGGAGCAATTGCAACCGCATGTGCTCGTGACAGAGCTGTTTCCCTTCGGCCGGCGCGCCCTGGGCGCGGAATTTCAGGCCATTCTGGATGCAGCGCAAGGGCTGGCGCGACCGCCCCTCGTGCTGGCTTCGGTGCGCGACATCCTCGCCCGACCAGCCAAACAGGCGAAGATCGACGCCGCCCACGCCCTGCTGCGCGCCCGCTACGACGGCGTGCTGGTTCATTCTGACCCGGCGGTGGTTCCGCTGGAGGCCTCATGGCCCATCGCCGACGACCTGAAGCCCAGCCTGCACTACACCGGCTATGTCGACGACAACCGCCCGGCCGCGCCGCTCCCGGCGACGGCGCCCACCCGAGCCGGGATCGTCGTCTCCGGCGGCGGCTCGGCGGCGGCCCTGCCACTGCTCCACGCCGCCCTGGCGGCCGCCACATCCGATCCGGAACGGCGCGTCTGGCGTCTGCTCGTCGGCCACAAGGTGGCGGAAGCAGCCATGACCAGCCTGCGCCAGGCCGCGCCGGCCAACGCCATCATCGAACGCGCCCGGCCGGATTTCCGTGATCTGTTGCGCCGCTGCGCCGCCTCTGTCAGCCAGTGCGGCTACAACACCGCCCTCGACATTCTCGCCACCGGCGCGCCGGCGGTTGTGGTTCCGTTCGCTGAAGGCGGGGAAACCGAACAGGCCCAGCGCGCCGCCCTGTTCGCCGCCCGCGGCCTCGTGCAGAACATCGCCCTGGAGCAGGTGACGGCGACAACACTGCTGGCCGCCGTCAGCGCGGCGCAGGCCAGCGGAGGGACCGGCGATCACGGCGTCGCGGTGAACGGCGCGGACTGCTCGGCGCAGCTCATTGAACGACTGGCAGCGGACCGGCCCGCCATCGCCAGCCCGGGCGTGACCCCGCTCATCACCGCCATAACCGCCGCCCTGGGCCCGGTGAAAGCCGCCCTGGACCACGCCGGCGACGCTGGCCGGAGCGTCGCTTTCTGGCATCGCGACGACGACGCGGTCGCGCCGACCCCGCAACTGGAGCGGCTGCTGGAGCTGACCCGCGCCCATCATGCGCCGCTCGCCATCGCCGCCATCCCCGCCCGGGCCACATCTGAACTGGCGGATCGCCTTGCCGGCGAGCCACACGTCGCCGTGCTGGTTCATGGCCTCAACCACGAAAACCTCGCCCCGGCGAACGCCAAAAAGGGCGAGTTCAGTCATGGCGATCCGGAGGAACTGGCGCGGCGGGCGGGAGAAGGACTGGCCCGCATCCACGCCCTGTTTGGCGCGCAAACGCGCCCGGTTTTCACCCCGCCGTGGAACCGGGCCAGCCCAGCCCTGACGCCGCGACTGGCCGGAGCGGGGTTCACCGGCCTGTCGACCTTCCGGCGCCGCCCGGCGCGTTTCGCCGCGCCAGGCCTGGCGCAGGTCAACGCCCACATCGACCCCATTGCCTGGCGCGGCGATCGCAGCCTGGTCGGTCCGGCGGACCTCGCCGAAGCGCTGTGTCAGGCCATCGCCGGCTTCATCGCGCCCGCCGCCGATCCCGAGCCCATTGGCCTGCTCACCCACCATCTGGTTCACGACGCCCGCATCGACGCCTTCGTCGCCATCCTGCTCGGCCTCATCGCCGCCCATCCCGCCGCGCGCATGACGGCCATTGATGACGCCCTGTCGCAAGGCGCCGCCGCGCAATAACAGGACGGGCCAGCCGGCGGGAACAGCCGCCGGGCGACCGGATTTTCCGGTCGCGCCGCCGCTCAACGCGCAACCTTGCCAAAACCATCCCCAAAGGCGTCCTGTTTCGCAACGCAGCTCTATAGCCTTGCGGGGCCAACCTGTTTAATGCTTGGAGAAGACAGATCCACACGAATGAATGTGGAATATCCGCCGCGATCTTGAGACGCCAAAGTCCGGGGGCATCAGTTGAGTGAAACGCCGCTTTTCAGCATCAGGGATCTCGCCGTGAGCTTCACGGGCGCCGGCGTCGTCACGCAGGCGCTCCGTGGTGTTTCCTTCGATATTCCGCGCGGTCGCACCGTGGCGCTGGTAGGCGAATCCGGCTCGGGAAAGTCGGTCACCGCCCAGGCGATGATGGGCATCCTCCCCAAGGCCGCGACCATCACCGGCGGCTCCATTCTGTTCAACGATCCGGATCGCCCGGAGGCCCCGGTGGACCTCACCCGGCTTGATCCCTCCGGCAAGGACATGCGCGCCCTGCGCGGCGACCGCATGACCATGATTTTCCAGGAGCCGATGAGCTCGCTCTCGCCCCTGCACACCGTTGGCGATCAGGTGACGGAAGCCTACATGCTGCACAACCGCGTGCCGGCGCATGTGGCGCGCGAGGTGGCGGAGGCGGTGTTCCAGCGCGTTGGACTCCCTGAGCCAGGCCGCATCTTCAATACCTATCCGTTTGAGCTGTCGGGCGGCATGCGCCAGCGCGCCATGATCGCCATGGCCCTGATCTGCCGGCCGGCCCTGCTCATCGCCGATGAGCCCACCACCGCTCTTGACGTCACCACCCAGGCGCAGATCCTGGAGCTGATTTCCGACCTGCAGGCGGAAACCGGCATGTCAGTGCTGCTGATCACCCACGATCTGGGGGTTGTCGCCAATGTGGCTGACGACGTGGTGGTGATGTATCGCGGACGCATCGTCGAATCCGGCGATCGCGAGACCATCTTCCGCAATCCGCAGCATCCCTATCTGCGCGCGCTGATGAACGCCGCGCCGCACTTCGACATGAAGACAGGCGAACGCCTGACGCCGCTGCGCGAGGTTGCCGACGCGCGTCTGCTCGCCGCCCAGGCGCGCCCGGCGACGAAGCGGCCGGCCGGCCCGGTGCTGGAAGCGCGCGACATCTCCAAAACCTTCACCCTGCGCTCCGGCTGGTTTTCCGGCCAGACCCGCCAGGTGCGCGCCGTGTCCGATGTCAGCCTGACGCTGATGCCCGGGCAGACGCTTGGTCTCGTTGGCGAATCCGGTTGCGGCAAGACCACGGTGTCGCGGATGATCATGCGCGCCATCACGCCGGATTCCGGGACCATCTGCTACGATGAAGGCGACGGCCTGCGCGACATCAGCACGCTGAAGGGCAATGACCTGATGCGCTATCGCCGCGCCGTGCAGTTCATTTTCCAGGACCCCTATGGCTCGCTCAATCCGCGCATGACGGTCTACCAGTTGCTGACCGAGCCCATGCGCATCCACAACGTCGGGACGGAGCAGGAGCAGTTCGAGCGCGCCAGCATGCTGCTGGCCATGGTCGGCCTCGACCGTCACGCCCTGCGCCGCTATCCGCATTCGTTCTCCGGCGGCCAGCGCCAGCGCCTCGGCATCGCCAGGGCCCTTGCCCTGTCGCCGCAGGTGCTGCTGTGCGACGAGCCGGTTTCAGCGCTCGACGTCTCGGTGCAGGCCCAGGTGCTGAACCTGCTGAAAGACCTGCAGCAGGCGCTCGATCTGTCTTACATCTTCGTCTCGCACAATCTGGCGGTGGTGGACTACATGGCTGACGTCATCGCCGTGATGTGCCGGGGACACATCGTCGAGCAGGCGCCGCGCGAGACCCTGTTCAACGCGCCGCTGCATCCCTACACCCAGGCGCTGCTGGCGGCGGTGCCGGCGCCGGACCTCGACCATCCGCTGGACTTCGAGAAACTCCGCTCCGGCCGCTTCTCCGAACCGACGCAATGGCCCGCGCCCTACCGGCTGGAGACCGGCGAGGCGGGGCTCATGCGCGAAGTCGCGCCGCAACATTACGTGCGGCTGGGAGACGCCGCCGGGAGGGCCGCGGCATGACCCGCGATCACCGTAGAATCCCGGACACCCTGCAAGCTGAGGGAATCTCGCGCCGCGCCCTGCTCACCACTGGCGTCGCTCTCGCCGCGGCGCCGCTGCTCGGCCAGACGGCGCTGGGCCAGGGCGCCGGCGCTGGCGAAAGCCCGCTGCTGCAGGCGCAGGTCACAGCCGGCTCCCTGCCGCCGCTGAAGGAGCGCCTGCCACAGGACCCGCTGGTGGTCGACCTGCCGGCCCATGGGCGGCGCACCGGGACGCCCGGCGGCGAGATGACGACGCTGATCGCCCGCGCCCGCGACATCCGCTATCTGTCGGCCAACGCCTACACCCGCCTGGTCGGCTATACCGAACAGTTGCAGATGCAACCCGACGTGCTGGCTGCCGTCGACGTGGTGGAAGGCCGCATTTTCACCCTGCGGCTGCGACGCGGCCACCGCTGGTCCGACGGCCATCCCTTCACCAGCGAAGACTTCCGCTACTACTGGCAGGACATCATCAAGAACCCGGCGCTGACGCCGTCCGGCCCGCCGCTGTTCCTGCTGGCTGATGGCCAGGAGCCGAAATTCGAGGTGCTGGACGAGATCACCGTCCGCTATTCCTGGCCGCGCCCCAATCCGCTGTTCCTGCCGACGCTCGCTGGCCCGCAAGACCCCTATATTTATCGCCCCGCCCACGTGCTGCGCCAATATCACGTCAAATACGCCCCGGCCGAGCAACTGGCGGAACTGGTCAAGAAGGCGCGGGTGAAATCGTGGGCGCCGTTGCACAACCGCATGGACGCCATGCTGGAGAATTCCAGCCCAACCTTGCCGACCCTGTTCCCGTGGCGCCCCGTGGAAGCCGGAGCGACGCGGATCATCTTTGAGCGCAACCCCTATTTCCACCGCATCGACAGCGCCGGCGCGCAACTGCCCTATGTGGACCGGGTTATCGCCGACATCGCCTCCGCCAGCCTGTTCGCCGCCAAGACCAACGCCGGCGAGGTCGACGTGCTCGCCCGTGGCCTGATCATGAGCGACATTCCCGTGCTGAAGCAGGGCGAGAAGGCGCACGACTACGCCACGTTGCTGTGGCGCATGGCCCGCGGCTCGGAGCTGGCGCTCTACCCCAACCTCACCGTCGCCGACCCCATGTGGCGGGCGCTGAACCGCGACGTGCGCTGGCGGCGGGCGCTGTCCCTTTCCATCGACCGGCACACCATCAACAACGCCCTGCTGTTTGGCCTCGGCAAGGAGGGCAACAACACGGTGATGGAAGGCTCGGCGATGTTTCGGCCGGAGTATCGCAGCCGCTGGGCGCAGTACGACCCCGCACAGGCGACGCGGCTGCTGGACGAGATGGGCCTGAAGGCGGCGGCGTCGGGCATTCGCACGGCGCCAGACGGCCGGCCGCTGGAAGTGGTGGTGGAAGTAGACAGTGACACCGGCCTCGCCGTCGATACGCTGGAACTGATCACCGAGTTCTGGCGCGAGGTCGGAATCAAGCTGTTCATCAAGCCGCAGGACCGCACCATCCTGCGCAACCGCGCCTATGAGGGACGCGCCGTCATGGTGGCCTCCGCCGGGCTCGACAACGCCATTCCCACCGCGCAGATGGCGCCGACCGAACTGGCCCCGGTGCAGCAGGACAACATGTCCTGGCCGAGGTGGGGGCAATACGCCGAGACCAAGGGCAAGAGCGGCGAAGCCTGCGACGATCCGCAAGCGAAGAAGCTTCTGGTCGCCATGGCGTCGTGGATGAACGCCACGGACGAGGCGGTGAAAGCCCGCGCCTGGCATGAGATGCTGGGGTTACACTCTGAAAACGTGTGGTCGATCGGCACCGTCGCCGGCGCCCTGCAGCCGGTGGCCCTGCGCAATGGCCTGATCAATTTCCCCAAAACTGCGCTTTACAGCTGGGCGCCCACGGCGCTGCTCGGGATTTATCGCATGGACGAACTGTTCTGGGACCGCCCGGAGCGTCGGGGGAGCAATCCGGCATGATCAGCTTCGTTCTGCGGCGCCTCGCCACCATGGCCGTGACCCTGCTGCTGATCAGCTGCCTGGTGTTCATCATCATCAAGCTGCCGCCAGGCGACTTCCTCACCAACCAGATCGCCGAACTGCGCGCCCAGGGCGGTGAGGCCGCAGCCGCCAAGGCCGCGTTCCTCATCAAGCAGTATGGTCTGGACCGGCCGGTGTGGGAGCAATATCTCGCCTGGCTCGGCGTCTGGCCGGGCCCCAATGGCTTCTCCGGGCTGCTTCAGGGCAACTGGGGCTGGTCGTTCGAGTACGATCGTCCGGTCAATGAGGTGGTGGGCGACGCCCTGTGGCTGACCCTGGCGATCAACATCGCCGTGGTGATTTTCGTCCACATCGTCTCGATCCCGATCGCCATCTATTCGGCGGCGCGCCAGTACTCGTGGGGCGACTACCTGGCGACGCTGCTCGGTTATCTCGGCCTCGCCATCCCCAACTTCCTGCTGGCGCTGGTGCTGCTGTATTACATGAACCGCTGGTTCGGCATTTCCATTGGCGGCCTGTATGATCCCAAATACGCCACCGCCCCGTGGGACTGGGACAAGTTCAAATCACTGCTGCAACACATGATCGTGCCGACGCTGGTCATTGGTCTCTCGGGCACGGCGGCGATGATCCGGCGCATGCGCGCCAACCTGCTCGACGAACTGGGCAAGCAGTATTACGTCACAGCCAAGGCCAAGGGCCTGCCGCCGACCCGCGCCCTGCTCAAATACCCGTTCCGCATGGCGTTGAACCCGTTCGTCGCCGACATCGGCCATATCCTGCCTGGCCTCGTCTCCGGCTCCATTCTGGTGTCGCTGGTGATGAGCCTGCCGACGGTCGGCCCCATCCTGCTGGCGGCGCTGCGGAGTCAGGACCAGTTCCTGGCAGCCTTCATCCTGATGTTCGTGGCGGTGCTGACCGTCGTCGGCATGCTGATTTCCGATCTGCTGCTGGCGTGGCTGGATCCGCGCATCCGCATGGGCGCGAGGTGAGCGGCATGAGCACGACCCCCACGATGAACCTCCCTTCCACGCCTCGCGGTGAATCCAAAACCCCGCATTTCGTCGACACCGCGCCGTTTGACCCCGGCGCCAGCGAGCCCACGGCCAATGAGGACGAGCGCTATCTGCGCGCCTCGGCCCTGACGCTGATCTGGTGGAAGTTCCGCCGCCACCGTCTCGCCGTCATCTCGGCGCTGGTGCTGGTGGCGCTGTACGCCAGCCTGCCGTTCGTGGAGCTGATCGCTCCTTACGGACTGACAAAGCGCAATGGCGACTTTCTCTACGCGCCGCCGCAGACGTTGCGGATCTTCCACGACGGCGGCCTGCATCGTCCGTTCGTCTACCCTTACAGCTTCACGTTCAACGAAGAGACTTTCACCCGCGACTACAAGGTGGACGTGAGCCGGCCGCAGCCGATCCGCTTCTTCTGCCCGGGCGAGCCCTACCGGTTCTGGGGACTGTTCGACGCCAGCTTCCATCTGGTCTGTCCGCCGAAGGACGGCACCATGTTCCTGCTGGGCACCGACCGGCTGGGACGCGACATGTTCTCCCGCATCATCTATGGCGCCCGGATCTCGCTCACGGTCGGTCTGGTAGGCATCGCCGTATCGTTCGCCCTCGGCCTGTTTTTCGGCGGCCTAGCCGGCTATCTCGGCGGCTGGGTCGACAACGTCATCCAGCGGCTGATCGAGATCCTGCGCTCGCTGCCAGAATTGCCGCTATGGCTGGCGCTGTCGGCGGCGTTGCCGGCGAACTGGAGCCCGCTGCTGGTGTTCTTCGGCATCACCATCATTCTCGGCCTGCTCGACTGGCCGGGCCTTGCGCGGGCCGTCCGCTCCAAACTGCTGGCATTGCGCGAGGAGGACTACGTCAAGGCGGCTGAACTGATGGGCGCCTCACGCTCGCGGGTCATTGGGCGCCACCTCATCCCCAATTTCATGAGCCACCTCATCGCTTCCGCCACCCTGTCGATCCCGTCGATGATCCTGGGCGAGACGGCGCTGTCATTCCTCGGGCTTGGCCTGCGCCCGCCGATCACCAGTTGGGGCGTGCTGCTCAATGAAGCGCAGAACCTGGCGGCGGTGAACCTCTACCCGTGGCTGCTGGCGCCCATCATCCCGGTGGTGATCGTCGTGCTGGCGTTCAACTTCATGGGCGACGGCCTGCGCGACGCCGCGGACCCCTATCACTGACAGGCGCTGTCCAGGCTGGAGAGCTTCCTGATCCGTGGAGCCGCTGGCGCCAAAACCCAAAGGGTCAGACGCATTGAGCTTTGGGGAAGTTGGCGCGGCGCACGCATTTCCTGCAAGGACATGCGTGCGCCGGCCTGAGCTTTGCAGGTCGCCGATGCACCGTCCCGGCGACCTGACATGAGCCGCCTCACAGCTCAGATTTGTTCACTGGCCCCGGAGCAATTCCCGGCCTGCACGGATCGGCAATTGCTCCGGCTTTCCCTGTTTTGAGCGAATTTCGATCAACCAGAGGTTTCCGCCTGGCCAAAAAGCGCTGGCCCATCAGCGCCTGCCCTCACCTTCCCATGCAGGCCGGCCAGCAGCGGCCAGGTCCCGCAAGCCGGCAAAAACGACAATGCCCGCAACAGGCGCGGGCATTGTCGTTGTGCAAACCAGGATATCGGACGCGCCTGGCGGCCTCACTTCGACGGCTTGGCCGGCTCCGAGGCTTTGGCCCTGGCTTTCTGTTCAGCCAGCGTGACGAAGGTCGGAGCCTTTTCCAGCTCGTCACGGGACAGGGCGACCCGGATCTTGTCGACCTTGCCGTCCTCGCCACGCACGACCTCAAGTTTGCCAAACGGCACGGCGACCTTTTTCTCGCCGACGCCGAGGAAACCTCCCACGCCAATCACGGCGCCTTCGGTCGCGCCCGCCGGCCCCAGCACCAGGTCGGTGATGGCTCCAACGGCTTTGTCGTCAGCGCCGACAACCGTCGCTCCGATCAGCTTGCTCGCCATCCACTGCGACCCGCTCTGGCCACTGTAGAATGCTGTCGCGGAGGTGGCCGTCGCCGCCGCCACGGCGCCAACCGCCGTCGGCGCGCGTGTCGCGTCCTTGCCTGTCGCCGTCACGGCGCCGGCCGCCGCCGGAGCCTCGCCATTGGCCTGCGCCAGCGCCGGCGCGGCCATTCCGGCGGCTCCAGCCAGCATCACGGCCACCAGCGCCATACGGGAAACGGCCCCAAACCTGATCCTCATCAGTCACCCTCTCAGCAAACAACGCGCTCGCGACAATCCACCTGACGACACGTCAGTCCGGAGCGCGGGCGGCGCCGAAAAACACCTGAAGCGCTCTCACACACGCCGGAGCCGAACTCATCCCATGCGCGGAGCAATTCCACGGTCCCTATATGGGGATCGCGCCCCAGAGCCTCAACCGGGCCGTCGGGCGTCAGCCCTGCCCGCAAGCGTCTGGTCATAAATCCCGGCGGCCTGGCGAAGTCGTCCCGAAATCACCCCATGAACCTGTCGCGTCCGATACCGGAACATTGGAGCTTTTTAAGGACTGTACGCCGCCTGACTCATGGCGCTTAAGCCAAAATCAGGGACATTTCCCCGGTCAGAGGTTCCGATCCGGCGGAATTTTGCCCATCCCGCCAGCTCCCGACAAGAATGCTCGCGTCCGGGAAACCGCCGACGCAACCAGAGATCGCGCACATCCGCAAAGATGGAGCAAAACGCACCAGTTGCGTTGCCCCTCCCGGGCGCCTTGCATCGCTACTCGATGCGCACCTGGACACTGTCGCTGGTTCCGCGCGAATCCATCACCGATACCCGCGCGAAACCGGCGCCATCGGGTTTCCAGAAGCTCTGCCGTCGTATCTGCGCCTCCCCGACCGGCGCGCCATTGACAAACCAGCGCAGCGGCGGCGCGCCGCCATTGGCGCGCAGGGCCAGATCCGGCAGGGCTCCGCCCGACCCCGCGCCCAGATCGATGCTGGAGCCATCCGGCGGGAACGAAATGCGCAGCGGCGGAATCAGCGTCGCGGCGATGGTCTTGGGCGCGCCCTTGCGCAAATGTCGCAACGGCGGCGGCAACGTCGCCGCCGTCGCCCTGAGCACGCCAGGCGGTTGCGGCAAGGGCTGCGGTTCGCCGCCGATGCGGGCAAAGGCGTCGAACAGCACCGGCGCCGCCGCCACACGTCCCACCAGACCGGGAACCGAAGCGCCGTCAGCCCGCCCCAGCCAGACGCCGACCGTATAACGGCGGTCGTAACCGATGGCCCAGGCGTCGCGGTAGCCCCATGAAGTCCCGGTCTTGAAGGCAATCCGCCCGGTCACCGCGTTGGCTGGCGGCGGCGCCTCGCGCAGGGCGTCGGCCACATACCAGGCCGCGACCGGATCCGTGAGCCGCCGGGTCTGCCCCACCGGATCGTCCAGCCGCCAGCGCAGTGGAACCACGTCGCCGCCGCGCGCCAGCCCCACGTAAAGCATGGTGAGATCCACCAGCGACACGCCGAGGCCGCCAAGCCCCACTGCCAGCCCCGGCGAAGCGTCGTCCGGCATGGCCAGCCGCGCCCCGGCGCCGCGCAGTCGCGCCAGCAATTGCGGCGCGCCAAGCTCCGACAGTAACTCCACCGCCGGCAGGTTCAGGGACATCTGCAACGCCTTGCGGGCGCTGACCGTGCCCAGGAACCCCATCTCGAAGTTCTCCGGCGCCCAGGCGCCATAGCGTGATGGACGGTCGTCCAGCACGGTTTCCGGATGGGCCAACCCCTGCTCGAAGGCGAGGCCATAGATGAACGGCTTCAGCGCCGAGCCCGGCGAGCGAACCGCCCGGCTGGCGTCGACCGCCCCGGCCCGCTCGGCATCAAAATAATCCGGCGATCCCACATGCGCCCGCACCTCGCCGGTGGCGTTGTCGACAACGACAATCGCGGCGGAGATGCGCCGTCCCAGCCCCGCCGCGCGCTCCTCGGCCAGCGCCTGCAATGCGGCCTGCAGGCGGGCGTCAATGGCAAGCGTCACATTGGTTCCCGCCTTCGGCGCGACCTGCGCGCCCTGGCCGGGGGCGCCCGGAACCAGGGCGATCACTGCCTCTGGCTCCAGCGCCGCCATGTCTACGGGCGCGGCGACGCCTGAACTGCCGTCTTGCGCGGCAATGGCCTGCTCGGCC
>Ga0182747_1002089_pt1 | contig 14362 bp, 10 predicted proteins | sample eDN3rd30CBELigBY_FD_128526 | JGI IMG/M metagenome (GOLD analysis project Ga0182747, IMG submission 128526) | Enriched backyard soil microbial communities from Emeryville, California, USA - eDNA 3rd pass 30_C BE-Lig BY (version 2) (version 2) | ecosystem: Environmental > Terrestrial > Soil >...
CAGATCGGCGATATTGCGGAGACGACATCGATCAAGAATGTCTTTGGCGACCATGCCTACGAGCTCTCCATCTCCGCCAACAAGTCGATGGTGGGGCACTTGCTCGGTGCCGCTGGCGCCGTTTCTTCGCTCGCCTGCATTCTGGCGATCCGTGACAACAAGGTCCCGCCAACCATCAATCTTGACCAACCAGACCCGGAATGTGATCTGGATTACACCCCGAATGTCGCCAGGGAACGAGACATCAATGTCGCCTTGGCCAACGGGTTTGGCTTCGGCGGTCAGAACGCCGTGTGCGTCTTCAAGGAAATCTAGTGGTCTGTCAGGGATCAAACGCAAGTTATTGGTAGGGGACGGCCCTGGCCGAGATGGCGAAGCCAGTGAGAAGCGGGAGCGGGCCTTTGAGGCCGTCCCGCCGTTGGCAACCATTCCGGTCGTCTTTGGCGGGAGACCACAAGGGTCCCCGGGTGAGGCCCCCGGCCGAAAAGCGCAAGCGGCCCCTTCCCTACCTGGTAATGCCAGACGCACCCGGCAAATGAGCGTTGACAGACCACTAGCCAGGTTAAAAATCTGCAGTCGTGAACTTTCGAGGCCCCCCGCGGCGAGGGTCCTTTATGTGCCCGGAATGCCAATGTGAGTGGCTACCCGCATCGGGAGCGGATGATAGCCTGCAGCCAAGGTCTCTCGACTTCGCTCGAGATGACAAGGTTTTGGCGGGGTGCAGGATCGAAACGACGGCTGATACCAAATCCGGATGAACACTTCACCATCGCCTCCGGTGATCGACGCCTGCGGCGTCGATGGGCAGCAATGGGGTCGCTCTCGCTTTTCGGTCACGGGGTGACCTCACCCTCCCCCTTCGGCCGACTGCCTCTACGCCACCCGCTAGCGATCATCAGGATTGCGTACCTCAATACTTCTCGGCGTACCATGTCATGCCCATGCATGACGATCAGCCTTGATCAACGTTGCTGGGAGCGAGGATCGAGGACATCACGTAATCCATCCCCCACCAGATTCATTGCAAGGACCATGACGAACAGCACGGTGCCGGGGAATACGGCCATCCACCATGCCTGTTGCATCAGACTCTGACCATCACGCAGCATATTTCCCCAGGTCGGCTGCTGGGGTGGCACACCCGCGCCCAGAAATGAAAGCGACGCCTCGCTGATAATGGCAAATGCGACAACAAACGTGCACTGGACAATGAGCGGTGAAAGGCCATTGGGGAAGATGTATTTCCCCATGATATGCGAGTCACTCATCCCCACCACCCTGGCTGACTCAACATAGGGTTGCTGCCGTATGACCAACGTCGTCGAGCGAACCAGACGTGCAATGGTGGGCGTATACACGACAGTCAGCGCCAGAAAGACATTGAAGGTCGATGGCCCCAAACTCGCCATAATCGCTATCGCGAGGAGAATGCTGGGAAACGCCATCAGGCCGTCCATGGTGCGCATGATATAGGGGTCCAACACATCCACATACCCGGCCACGAGCCCGAAAATCGAACCCAGGATGCCGGCAGCGACCGTGACGCCGATGCCAATGATCAGCGATATGCGCGCGCCGTACACCAAACGGCTAAACACATCCCTGCCGAGGTCGTCGGTACCGAGCAGGTGATCGACGGATGGGCCCTGCAAACGCACAAATGGATCGGCAAACGTTGGGCTTTGCGGCGCGATCAGTGGCGCGAACAACGCCATGATCACCGCAATCCCAATCACGATCAAACTGATCACGGTCACCGGGTTCGCCAACAGCCGCCGGAACCAGGCCGATCTTGTACCTGTCTTGCTCGACGCCGGGTCAACCTTGCGATCGGATTCGGCTATTGCGAGACCCGCGGAAATTGTCTTGCTGGACGATGATCCCATGAGTCTTCTATCCTACCCGAATCCGTGGATCGGCATAGACGTACAGAATGTCAACCACCAGGTTCACAAGCACGTATGCCAAAGCAATCACCATGACAGCCCCCTGAATGATGGGATAATCACGCCGGGCGATACTCTGCACGACAAGCCGCCCCATACCGGGGATCGTGAACACGGTTTCCGTGACAACTGCTCCGCCAAGCAATGCCGCGATGGAAGTTCCGATAACCGTAATCGCCGGAATGAATGCGTTCCTGAGCGCATGCCCCACAACGACCCTACGCCTGGCAAGCCCCTTCGCAAATGCTGTACGGATATAGTCGTCCTGAAGCACATCCAGCATTGAGGAGCGGACCATTCGGGCCAACAACCCGGCTGACGAAAATCCAAGCGAAAACGCCGGCATCAACATGCGTACGAAATGCGCCGAGAAATCTTCGGTCGGCTGAACATATCCAATCGCCGGAAGCCACTGGAGTTTTACCCCAAAGACCAGGATCAACATAATTCCCAGGAAGAACGTAGGTATGGCGGCGCCACTGATAGCCACGGCGGTCAATGCCCGATCGACAAGCGAGCCTCGATTGACGGCAGCAAACACGCCAAGCGGAATGCCGATCGCGAGTTGGATGATGAGCGCATAGAAGGTGAGCAACGTTGTCGGCACAACACGATCCAGCAAAGCCTGGGTTACAGGTTCGCCAAGAAAGACCGATTCACCAAAATCAAGCCTGACCACACCGCTGATCCAATTAATGAACTGAACCGGCAGTGGATCATTGAGTCCCAACTGATCGCGGAGTCGGTCAACATCCTCGGCTGTTGCGCGGTCGCCAAGAATCACTCCGGCCGGATCGCCGGGGGTAAGATGAACCAGTCCGAATACAACTACGCCCACAATCAACATTACGGGAATCAGCGAAACAAGCCTTCTGACAATATAGGCAATCACGGGGAGCTCCCCTGTCATATCCGTCGATTCGCATGCAGAAGGCGGCCGCATACCAGGCGCAGCGCGTCAGCACGCCAACCAGAACGACGCGTGCATTCCACGCGGTGCAGCAACCCTACGCATGTTCGAGTACACCCACCGGTGAATATCCGCTGCCATCCTGTGACGACAAGGCGGATATTCACCGGCGAGAGCGCAGCTGATACGCTGCAATACTCGTGATGATTACCCTTCTGTCAACCACAGATTCCAGAATGGGATGCCACGTTCAATCTGCTGCACCCAGCCGCCAACATCGTCGCGGTAGTAGCTGGCATCGGAAGCATCGCCGATCTTGACCGCGGGAATCTCCGTGTAAATGTTTGTTTGAATGTCTTCCCAAATGGTGTAGGCGGCATCGAAATCCGGCTCTCGCAAGAATTCGTCAGCCAAGGCGAGACTCTCCTCAGAGTCCCACCACCCGGGATAGATGCTCATTTGCCCCACCAGGGTCAACTGGCTCGGATCCGGCACAAAGCCATGGGACGTGGAGAAGACATCCCAGGCGTCTTCCTGCGCACGGCGCTCGATCACGGTGGCCCAATCGGTTACCTGCAAATCGATTTTAAAGCCGACCGCTTCCAATTGTTGCTGCGCAATCACGCTGGCATCGTAGAACGTTGGATATTCCTGACTGGTCATGAAGCGCAAGGGGGTGCCATCGTACCCGGCTTCTTCCAGTTTTTGTTTCGCCAGTTCGGGGTCATTGACATTGTAGAATTCTTCCCCGGCCGTGGAATGCCACTGTGTCTGGGGGAACATCCAGCCTGGATCAAGAGTAAAGAAATCTTCACTTCCAAACGCCGCAGTCATGATTGCTTCGTGACCGAGCGCCGCCTGGAACGCCTGCCGCAAGGCGAGATTCCCCGTCAATGGAGAACGCCAGTTCAGGAAGAACACGATATCAGTTGCTGGCTGACGAATCTCGGCAACCACTCCATCCGCATCTTTCAGGATGGCATACTGATCGCTGGAAAGTTGCTGGGCGATATGATAGTCACCAGCCTGCAACCCGGCGACACGCGCGGCCTCATCCGGCACTGGCAGGAATTCAATCTCATCGAGCAGGGCTTTCTTGCCACCACCATATCCATTGGTCGGCTCATCGCGTCCAACGTAGTCCTCGAACCGGGTCAACCTGATATAGGCATCGGCCTGTCGCGCGGAAAGGGCGTACGGTCCGGTACCGATGAATTGCTCATCCTTTGCGAGCGGTGCATCGCCAGCGGCATCGAGGATAGATTTGGGATGGATGGTGCAAGCTTGAGTATTGTGCGCCAGGGCGATCAGGAATGGACCGAACGTCTGGCTGAGCCGGAACTCAACCGTCGATTCATCCACCTCAACAAATTCATTGACGACCTCGAAGAGCTTGATGCCGACACCGCTGAGCTTTGACCAACGCGTAACCGATGCATGCACATCAGCCGCGGTCATGATCTCGCCATTATGGAATGGCACGCCTTCCCGCAACTTCAGCGTGTGGGTCAACCCGTCCTCGCTGACGGTATATTCTTCCACGAGTTCAGGAATTGGCTCATACTCCGAACCGTAGGTGAACAGCGTCTCATACATCGGGTACGTGACTTCAGCCACCACCGTGGCCGTGGTCTGATGCTCGTCGAGCGTGGGGGGTTCGCCGATAATGGCAACGCTCAGGCGTCCGCCCCTGACCTCTTCAGATGTCTGCAGACCGGCCGCTGAAGCCGCCGACACCCCGTGCCCCATTAGCAGGCCTGCCGACGCGACACCAGCGCCAGCGATCGCCGAATGCCGCATGACATCACGACGACTCAAGTGTCTGGATGTCAGTGCATTGTGAGACTTCATGTCCTCTGATTGGTGCATGTCTATCTCTCCTGGTTACCGATCAGGCCCATACGGAACATACGTTGTGCCCGCTGCTTGCCCCGACCGGCGCGTTATTAGTGCTGTCATTCGACCGGGTCATAATACACGGGGGCATAATTACCGTCAATTGGCAAATCAGGATAATCACGGCAATCATATTATGCGGCCAGGACCTTACAGCAGCTTGCAGGATGGTTGCACGGGGTTGTCACGAGCATCAGGAATATATAGAACGCAGCCTGCATCGCGTCGGCCGGAAAAGTTGTGCCAAGTCCCGTGGGTGAGGGCACGCGTCGCCGGGCGTCTTGCGGCCACGGCCCATCCTGTGGACGCATCCTGCATGCTTTGTGTTGTCCCTCCGATGGCAGCCATTCTGGTCGCAAATGGCGCGAGACCACCGCCCGCAGCTGCGAGGGTCTCCCCTACCTGTTTGGCAGACAGTTGGGCGTGCTGGCTGATTATGAATGGGATGTACGCATCGGAATGGGCAGCCGGATATCGTCGCAGGCAGCGATATCCGGCTGCAGAGTCGAGGTCGTCCACTACCTCTTTCAGGTATTCATATGGAATCCGGGTCGTCCATTTCGATCCGGTGCCAGATGTCTTCAATCGAGGCGAGTGATCCGTTCGGGACCAGGTCCCATGCGTCGATTTCCGCTTGCGGCGGGGATTCGTATCGACCAACTTTGGAATGAGATAATCCCTGGCTCCGCCGGAGTTCGACCAGGTGCTCGGCATGCTTGATGGCGGCGACTCCGGAATCTATCACCGGAACACCAATCTCCGCCTGCAATTGACGGGCAAAACCAACCGAGGCCGTGCAGCCAAGGATGATAACCTCGGCGCCATCCTCCTCGACTGCTTTCCTGGCCTCTTCCTCGAATCTTCGAGCTGTCCTTGCCTCGTCGACGTGATAATCCAGGACACCGAAATTCAAGATACGAAAACTCGCCAATCGTGACGCCAAACCGTAGGCCGAAACGGTCTCCCGCATCTGCGGAATCCACTTCGTCCGGCCGACAATGATGGAAAACCGATCTCCCAGACTGGCCGCAAGCAGGGTCGATGACTCACACGGCGCTGTGATCACCATCCCTCGCGTCATTTCGCGGCACGTATGCAAGCCAAGATCGTAAAAGCAGCCGATAATTGCCGCGTCGTATCCGATCTCTTCCGCACGCATAACAGTGTGAACAAGGTCGGGCAACACGAGCGTTTCATAATATCCATACTCCAGATGCCCGGGACCCCGGGTGAAACCGATGGCATCCAGCCCGGTCCCTTCCCGGATACAGGCCCGGAATCCCCGCTCAACCGGATCATCGCCAACTTGCCCGGGAGCGATATACAGCAGCTTGCTCACCCTGCTGCTCCCTCTCCCACCTTGAGTGGTTCCGATCGCTGACGTTCTGTTTCCAGCCAGGGGCGAGGCGGTGATTGCAATGTCCAAACCTCCCCAGGACCGGGGGCCGCCTGAGCAACACCGCGATTGATCCATGCGGACGGTGGTTGGTGAGCCTGGCGAAGTTCCCGGGTGGCATCCAGGTCCGGACCCGAGTCATCGTCCTTCATCACCACACCATAGGAGCTTTGGGCCTGTTCCCTATCTACGAGACCAACCTTGACATCACGGGCAACCCGCTCAGGATCACGCTCAAATGGATCGCCCCAGCCTCCACCGCCGCCGGTTCGCATGACCCACATATCACCTGGCGCCATACGCATATGGTCGAACTTTCCGGGTAACTGCTCGATGTCGCCATTTGCTCGCTGGATGAAACAATCATTTGGCGCGGCCGCTTCCCCACCGTACAAACCCCAGGGTTGGGTCAATTGCCGCTCGTCAAGAAACGTAAGTTGCGCATTCCGAAGCGTACGGATGGCACGGATCAGGCCGTATCCACCACGGTGCTTGCCCGGTCCGGCGCTGTCAGCACGGAGGGAATATTCCTCGACGCGAACCGGATAGACCGTCTCGACGAATTCGATCGGGGCGTTCTTGAGCCGCGTATTCCAGGAGTAGGCGTCAATACCATCAGCCCGGGGTTTCCCTCCACTTCCCGCGGCCATCACCTCAAAGCACAACCAGCGATCCTCCGGCGCTTTTCCTTGTCCAAGCAGGCTGTAGCAATTCAGGCTGCCGTTATGCGTGGCCCAAATGGAATCCGGGAATATCTGGGCGAGGACCCCCCAACGGACCTCATCCACCCGTCCAATGGACATATGGCGCAAGCTCACGGGTGCGGGACGTACGGGGGCGAGGAAGCAATCATCCGGGAATGACACATCAATGAGATCCTCAATGCCCTGGTTTGCATCGAGTTGGGGATCAATATCGATCAGATGTCCGGCCGCCAGCCGCAAATCGTTATACAGGTCCAGTTTGACCATGCTCGCATTGAGGGGATAGTTCACCGGCCCCTCACATTGGGGCGAGGTTCCCGCGTAATCCACCCGAACCCGGTCACCGATGCGCTCGATGGTCATCCGAATGGTCAGCCGTTCATTGACGATGCCGTCGTTATCGAGAACGTCCTCGAACGAAACCGGGCGTTCGGGCAGCAGTTGGATCAGCTTGCTCATGGTGGAACGCGCCCGATCGAACAACACACCGAAAGTTTCGAGCACAGCATCGCCGCCGAACTTGCCGCAGAGTTCGACGACGCGCTTTTCGGCGATCTTGCCGGCGGCCGAAAGCGCGAGCAGATCACCAACCATCATGTCCGGCGTCCGGGAATTCCGCGCGATCAGGCTCAGGATGTCCTGCTGCAATTCACCGGCCTTGTAGAGCTTCACCGGTGGGATCTGCAAGCCTTCATGGAAAATTTCGGTGGCCGTAGGCGGCATCGAAGCGGGTGCACTGGCGCCCAGGTCCATATGGTGTCCCCAGGCGATCCCCCAGGCAATAAGACTGTTATCCCAAAAGACCGGGACGGCCAGCATCGTGTCCCCAAGGTGACTGATATCCCCCTTCGCGATATAGGGGTCATTGAAGACAATGACGTCCCCGGGTTCTACCGGATGGCTGCTGGCATACTCCGCCAATGACTGCCCCGAAAACGGCGTGCCGGCAATAACCCAGCCCCGGTGATCCACGAGGGACATACCAAAGTCATGCTGTTCCCGGATGATGATCGACATCGCGGTCCGTTCGATCGCGGCATCCATCTCGTAAACGAGCGCCTTGAGCCCGTTCGCGATAACCTCTCTCGTAATCAAATCAGCGGCCATATCAGGCACCCTTTCCTTCATGCAGGATCGTTCGATCCACGGAATCATCAGCCGACGTGCATTGGTCCCATCAATGATTCCGGACGAGCAGGTTTCCATAGCGATCAACCGAAACGGACTGCCCGGGATGGACGACCGTGGTGCAGTCCGACTGCAGGACAAGGGCCGGACCGGTGAATGCATTCCCCGGCATGAGCCGCGTGCGATCGTAAACCGGGGTGGGGATTGCACCATCATCAAAGACGACACGGCGCTCATCAATCAGGGCTGCCGAAGCATCTGCGTCGCCCAACTCCCTCGCGACCAATTCCGGTTTCGGCAACAGGCCAATCCCCGTTACCCTCAGCGTCACCACTTCAACGTCGGTAAATCGTTGATCGAATCCATATCGCTGCATGTGCTCGTTGTGAAATCGTTCAGCAGCGCTGGCCCAGGCAGCGGCATCCAGCGGGAAGCTGACGGGCAGCGGAATCTCGTATGCCTGACCCTGGTACCGAAGATCCAAAGCAATCTCGAGGGATTGGTTCCCTTCTGGCACGCCCTCGCGGGTAAGCCATGCCACCGCATCGGACATGAGCCGGGATATTTCCTTGTTGTATTCGTCGATATCCACCTTCCCGATCACCCCAACCCGGGTGAGGGTGAAGACCTGCTTCACATCCGCAAGGAGGAATCCGAGGGCAGAGAGTACGCCGGGCATGGTGGGAACCAGCATCAGATCAATGCCCGCCAGGCGGGAGAGGCTGCCGCCATGGACCGGACCAGCGCCACCAAAGGGCACGAGTGCCAGATCCCGGGGATCAAGCCCACGTTGCACGCTGACTACCCGGAGCGCACCGAGCATGGCTTCGTCCACGATCCGGATGACGCCCAGGGCCCCCTCCTCAATGGAGAGACCGGCAGGCTGCGCGATGTAGCGGTCAATGGCATCCCGGGCGGCCTCGATATCCAGTGAGACCTCGCCACCAGCCAGGTCTACGGGCAGGCGACCGAGGACCAGGTTGGCATCCGTCACCGTCGGGCGCTCTCCACCCCGGCCGTAGCAGGCCGGTCCGGGATCGGACCCCGCACTCTCCGGCCCAACCCTGAACGCTCCGGACGGTGAGATATCCGCCAACGATCCGCCACCAGCGCCGATCGTGGTGATATCAACGATGGGCACCTTGATCGGGTAATGGGAAATCCAGGCGTCTGTCGACAAACTGGGTTCGCCGAGGGTGCTGAGGCAAACATCCGTGCTGGTGCCGCCCATATCCATCGAGACCACATTGGGATATCCCGCAATGCTGGCGATAGCGCTGGCACCACGCACACCACCTGCAGGACCGGACAGCACCGTATTCACCGGCCGCTCCAGCGCCGCTTCCAGACTCATGACCCCGGCGTCTGATCGGACAATGTTGAACGTGGGCGGCAACCCACGTTGCTCAAGCCCGTTCTGGATGTTCGTGAGATACCGGGCGACAGTGGGCATGACATAGGCATTGAGCACCGTCGTCATGGTGCGCTCATATTCACGATATTCCGGGAGCACAGCAGAGGAACGGGAAACGAAGACATCAGGAGCCGCCTCTGTCACCAATTGCTCGAGGCGTTCTTCGTGGGCAGGGTCGATGTAACTATGAATCAGGGAAATAGCGATTGATTCGACGCCAGCGGCCAGCAGTTCAGCAATGGCTTCTCGCGCAGCGGCCTCATCAAGAGGCCTCACTACCTCGCCCTCGACGGAGAGGCGACCAGGAATCGCGCGGACCCACTCCAGCGGCACCAACCGCTCCGGCTTTTCCCACGTGAAGTAATTAGTGAAGATTCCCGGGATGTATGCGCGCCCGATCTCCAGAATATCCCTGAACCCGAGCGTTGTGAGCAGGCCCATCTTGCTGCCTTTGCCTTCAAGGACAGCATTGGTGGCTACCGTGCTCCCGTGGAACACCCCGGTCACCTGGCGTCCCTCGGCCGAGGACTCACCAAGGATTTTCTCCGCTCCGTGAAAGAACCCGATCGCGCGGTCCTCCGGCGTGGTCGGCACCTTGGAGGTAAGGAATTCATGCGTCGATTCATTCAGTAATACGATATCGGTGAATGTTCCGCCGATATCGATGGAAAGCCGGTAGGTTTCGGAGATTGCTGTAGACAATTCGTATATTCTCCAGTTTCACAATTTGCTGCAAACCATTGAACACCAAACGAAGAAGCGAGGTATACCGGACCTCACGACGGCCCGGCGCGGGCGACGTTACTGGTTACTTCGTGGATCAAGTGCATCCCGCAAGCCATCCCCCAGCACATTGAAGGCGAATACCGCAAGGAAAATAGCCAGACCAGGGAAGGTGGCATACCACCACCAATTCGGCATGAACTGGCGTCCCAGGCTCACCATGGCCCCCCACTCCGGTGTCGGCGGCTGGGCACCGATGCCGATAAAACTGAGCCCGGCGGCAGTCAGCATCGCGAATCCGATATCCATGGATATCTTGACGGTGATGGGCGTGAGCGTATTGGGAAGAATGTGCCTGAAAATGATCCGGCTCTGCTTCACGCCGACAACTGTGGCGGCTTCGATATATGTGTGTTCCCGCAAGGACAGCACCTGCCCCTGGGTCAACCGGCAGAACCCCGGCCACCAGACAAGGGCAATAGCAAACATCGCGTTGACCAATCCAGGACCAAGCGCCGCACCAATGGCCAGGGCGAGGACGATACCCGGGATGGTCAGGAAGATATCGGTGATGCGCATGATGACTTCGCTGACGGCGCCGCCAAAGAACCCGGCGATTGCCCCGAGCGGCACACCGATCAGCACGGCGATCATCACCAATCCAACACCAATGGAGAGCGAGTACCTGGCGCCATATATGACCCGAGAAAGCAGGTCGCTTCCGAGGTCGTCCGTCCCCATCGGGTGCGACCAGCTGGGCGCCTGCAACGCCTGATCCATATGGACGCTGCCAAAGGCGTCTTTGGGATACGGTGCGATGAGCGGCGCAAAAATCGCCATCAGCACCAGCAGGACGATCAGGACGAGTCCGGTCACCGCAAGCCGGTTGCGGAAGAAGCGTCCAAGTGTACGCCGGGTATTCTCTGATATCCGGGGAGTATGGGCCAATCCATCACCAGATGTGGCCGGGGTTTGAGTTTCTCCTACTGCGGCACTCATCGTTGCTGGCCCTTTTCCCACGTTATCCGCCGCGCCGCATTGAGGAGTGCGTTCAACATTCCGGGCCCTGTCAGTCGTTCCATCATCGATCCATGTCAATAGCTGATCCGTGGATCAATGACTCCGTAGAGAATGTCCACTACGAGGTTGAGTACGACAAACACCACGCCGATCAGCATGGTGACCCCCATGATTGGCGCGAAATCCAGACGTCCGGCCGCCTCCACCGCGTAGTTCCCAATCCCGGGCCAATCGAAGATGACTTCGACAAGGACGGTGCCTCCAAGGGTCCAGCCAAATGACAGTCCGATCATGGTCAGGCTGGGGATAAAGGCGTTTCGGGCAGCATGGCCGAGGATGACCTTCACTTCAGACAATCCCTTGGCGCGAGCAACCCGCACGAAATCCTGATTCATCACATTGAGCATGTCCCCACGCAAGGTTCGCATGATGATCGCCATCGGCAACATGGCGAGAACGATCGTCGGCAAGGCCAGGTGCTTCAACGACATCAGGAACAGGTGAACGTCTCCGTTCAGCAAACTGTCCGTGACATACATGCCGGTGATTTTGTCCGGTGGCACCTCAAGCGTCGGGAGGCGTTTACTCAGCGGCAACCAACCCAGGCTACTGGCGAACGTCAGCTGGAGCAAGATACCGATCCAGAACTGCGGCAGGCTGACCGAGGAGATGGCCAGGATGCGAATGACCTGATCTGGCCAGCGATTCTGGTAGACGGCCGAGAGGATACCCAGGGGTACGCCGACAACGATCGCCAACACCATGGCGTACAGGACCAGCTCGGCCGTGGCGGGAAACCGGGCAGCGAGATCGGAAGAGACGCTCCGTTGGGTCATGATCGAGGTGCCGAAATCCCCCCGGAAGAGATCGCTGATATAGGTGAAATACTGCCGGATCAGGGGTTGATCCAGGCCGTAATCCTTGCGGATGCTCTCTACCATCTCAGAGGTTGCGCGCGGACCAGCCGCCAGTTTCGCCGGGTCCGCAGGCACGATATGCGAAATGACGAACGTCAGGATGGAGAGCCCGAGCAATGTCGGGACCAGCAGCACTATCCGCCGCAGCAAATATCTTCCGAGTCCCATTCAGTCAGTAGTCCTTGACTACCGGGGCATCAACCAGACCATGCCAATCGATGCCCCGGCAACCGTTACTCTGAGAGCGAAATGGTGTAGAACGAGACATCACTGCCCATCACCGGGCAGTATTGATACCCCTGCACGCTGTCCCGATGAACCATGCCCTCGATCGAAGCGAAGAGGTACAACTCCACCGCTTCATCGATCAGGATAGTCTGGGCCTCATCGTAGATGGCGATCCGCTCATCCTCATTGGGATTCGACCGGCCATCCTCAAGGAGCTTGTCGATATCCGGATTTACGTAGTGGTCCGCTCCGGTCCATGTCCCGGCCGATGAAGAATGGAACGACTGCCACAGGTAGTTATCCGGATCGGGGAAATCAGACCCGGAGTAAATGGGGAACATGGCTGGTGAGGTTTCCGGATCCTCGAACAGGGCCACCGCGTTGGCCCACTCCATCGGGGTGATCTTGACGTTGATATTGAGCTCCCGAAGCTGATCGAGCAGGATTTGACCCGTCTGACGCTCCTCATCGAGTCCCGCCACGTAGACGAACTCGATATCAAAGCCATCGGCCCACTCTTCGGACTTGGCGAGTTCTTCCCTGGCCTTGTCCAGATTCGTCTCATAGGCGGGCTCCTGGACCGCACCCGTGATCGAAAGGGGCAAAGGACCGGCAATCCGCGTCGCGAAGCCAGACATCACCTGCAGCATCGCTTCGTAATCGAATGCGTACGACAAGGCTCGTCGCACATGCACATCACTGGTTGGGCCGACCTTGGAGTTCAGCTTGATGGTGTAGGTGGTGATGCTTGGTTCTTGTGGAACGACCACCCCCTCGACCTGAGAGAGCAACTGCCTATCCTGTGGCGAAAGCCATTCGGCCAGCTGGATATCGCCCTGCTGAAGCGCCAGGCGCTTGGTGGAGGACTCTTCGCTCACCTGGTAGACAAACCCCTCCAGGTAATCTGATTCCCAACCGCGCCAGTAATCCGGATTCGCATCAAACTGGTAGAGGTTGCCGGGTTCCCAGCGGGAAATGGTGAACGGGCCAGAACCCGCCGCGTTATTGGTGAGCCATTCCTGACCACGGTCACCATCCTTTTCGTTCTCATCCACAATGGCGGGATTCAGGATAAAAAGCCAGGCGGTGGCATGAAGGAACGGCGCATACGGCTTGTTCAGCACAAATTTCACGGTGTGCTCATCGGGGGCGGTTATACCGTCAGCGTCGACAATATCCGCGAACATCCAGGCGATACCCCGGTTGATTTCGAGCACCCGCTGGAGGGAATAGACAACAGCCTCGGCCGTGACCGGAGATCCATCGGCAAACGTCGCACGTTCATCGAGGTTGAACGTCCACTCGGTCGCATCATCATTCACCGAATGATCCTTGGCGAGCCAGGGGACGAGTTCCGGGGGATTCCCCTGATGCCGGTACAGGGTGTCATACAGGTGCTTCTGGGCCATGGCGATGGAGCCATCGTGCCCGACCGCCGGGTCGATATTCGGGATGTCCACTGCACTCGAGAAGATCGCGATGCCAGAGCTCTTCTGCGCGGCCATGGACGCCAATGCAGCTCGGCCGTAGGGGGATGTTGCCATCGCCGCACCGGCACCAACGACGGCCGATGTGCGAAGCAGGCTTCTGCGACTCATGGTAAAACGATGACTCAATGCCGTCTGCGGATCAGGAACGCGCATATCAACCTCCTCAAATTCATAAAACAATGAAGAAGCACCAATCGCTTCTCTCGAAACTGCATACAGACTCTGGTGACTATAGTCGGCTCCTCGCAATGTGTAAACGGCTTTCCCGACTCGCGCATACCCGAAATTGGGCATAAGATGTCAATATCCTTGAAGGCTTTTGATGGAAGGTGCGGATTCATGACCAGCAATGAGATTGCCCTTGTGACGGGTAGTGCCCGGGGGATCGGGTATGCGATCGCGCAGCGGCTGCTACATGACGGGATGTCCGTCATTGTGGCGGATATCGATATCGATGGAGCCAGGAATGCAGCGGAAAAATTGGGAGAACGGGCGCATGCGCTTCAGCTTGATGTCACATCCCACGAGAGTTGGGAAATAGGGATAACCGCCGTATCCGGGGAGTATGGCCCGGTGACATCGCTGGTGAA
>Ga0182747_1002091_pt1 | contig 14354 bp, 14 predicted proteins | sample eDN3rd30CBELigBY_FD_128526 | JGI IMG/M metagenome (GOLD analysis project Ga0182747, IMG submission 128526) | Enriched backyard soil microbial communities from Emeryville, California, USA - eDNA 3rd pass 30_C BE-Lig BY (version 2) (version 2) | ecosystem: Environmental > Terrestrial > Soil >...
CTGGCTGACCGAACAAGGCTATCATGCTCGCCCCTCCATGTAAAGTTGTAATATACACTGGAGATCAAAAATGTACACGGTTAAACGAGCGTTTTTGTACGTCCTTAAATTGGCATTTATAAATTATTATAAATTAAAAAATGAACAGCACTGAATTAACCTTATACAGTGCTGTTCATTTTAATTATTTTACTAAAGAAATACTAGTACTACTATGCAGTGTTAACTTTTTAGTAATGATATTTTCTTCAAATTTTATTTTACCTCCATTCAATAAATGTGCATTAGGCGAATAAATGCCTTTAACACGAACATCCGCACTCGAATTAATTGGATAATCGTTACTAGTGCTTATCATGAGGTTACCTGTTATATCAAATTTACCATCTAGTGTAATTCTTTGTGTGTATAAAGAACCTTTAAGATTAAAATCTGCTGAATGGTTAATATTTGCATTTTCCTTTACGAAAAGTTCTAAGTTTTCCTGTCCATCTTTTCGATAAATTGATACTTTATTATCAATTGTCATATTATCAATATAAAAAGTTAGTTTACCTGAACCAATTACTTCAATTTCAGCTTGTTTCAAATTTAAGTTTCCAAAATATATCGCTCTATCTGAAGAACCTACGTTTATCGTTAATTTAAATTTCTCAGTATTAATATTTTGTATTTTAATGTCTTTATCTAAATTTAGTTCGATATTTGTACCGCTTAGGTTTATAGTTTGGGATGGTGATTGGTTGAATTTTTCATTTGGAAATGGTGGTAATTGATAGCTAAAAGGTATATTCCATATCATGTAATCTTTATAATTTTTATTAACCTTACCATTATCAGGGAATCCAGTTGATATTTTAATATTTTTATCTATTTTAACACCATTACCATTCCCATTATCATTAATAGTAATTTCTTCAAATACATGTATCTTTCCACCCGTTAGACCTGTACCACCCCCATCTCCAGGATTATCATTTCCATCCCCAGGATCCCCAGGATTACTGTTCTCATCCCCAGGATCCCCAGGATTAAAACAAGTACTAGGTGCACTACCAGATTCCATTTCAGTAATAGGGCAGGTTTCGATCGACCCGTCTTTTTCTACTCGTAATAATTGTGCAACAGACCGTGATGTTGCTTTACCACTTCCTTCTATTGTTCCGATTGAAATCAGTTCATAGAGATCGTAGGTAGGTTGAGTATCTTTATTTGTTATTGTTACATCTGCTTCAGTTTTCATGTTCATATGTCTTTTGAAGTCTGGATTTGCTGTTTCGCTACTGTAATGCAAATTAGTAGGAATTGTACTTTTATCTGTGAGTGCTTTACTTATTTGTGCTTTGGCTTCAACGAGTCCCGCTTCAGCAATATAATATACTGCTTGATCGGTACGTTCGATTAGCGCTGCGTTACTTGTATTAGAAGAGATTGATATAATACTAACACCCAATATTGAGAGGACAGCTAGACTTATCAATGCTATTACAAGTGAATAACCCCGCTGATTACCGATAACTTTATCCTTTTTAAAATACATTTTCTTCACTCCTTTAACGAATCGTAATTGAAGTAGTATGTTTTGTATTATCTTCATCAATAATTGTAATCTGAACTGTATTGTCGTGATTGCTATCTTTCGTAACCGTAAAATCAGTAATATTTGAAATGATTGTTTCGTTATTAATAACAATTTTTTTATTGCTCGAATCTGTCGAATCAAGTGTATAGATACCCCTAGAAACTATTAAACTATGGTTATCCGGACCAATAAATTCGTTTATTAAATTGAATTTTGAAGAATCTGTGGGGTCTTTTTTTCGTATATCCGCTGTCATTATTTTAAACGCATATGAAATGTTTGAGAGTTCTCGGTTCTTTTCTGCTTGATTGTCGTAATGGTTTTGTCCTTTTGTAAGAATGCCAAAAAGTATTGGTAAGATGATTGCAATAATGGTAATAACTGCAAGAACTTCAAAAAGTGTTATACCTTTATCATTATTTAAGTATCTTTTCACTAGAGTATCAGCTATCCTTCCATTCTAATGTGTCTTCCATTTGTGCTTTTGGGTTGTTGCCTTTATCAAAGTCTTCCTTTTCATAAACCTCGATTACCACTCCTTTTAGTGTATTACCTTTATCTCGGATCTCAATTGTAATAATTTCATTTGTTTTTTCGATTGTCTTTTTTAAAGAAAGTTTTGTTCCTGTTTTTGGAACGTTTTTTGTATAACACTTATTATTAGAATCAGTATCGGTAGGACATATAAAACTTTGAAAGGTAGATTCGAATTCGTTAAATGTTTTCTCATTTGAATATGAATAAAAGATTTCCATTTCCGTTTGAGCAAGATATGTCGCTTGTATTATTTCTTCAGAATTATTAGTTGTTTTAGCAGACTGAGTTAACATTGTAAAAATGCTTATGAGAATAATTGATAATAAAACAATAGATACTATAACTTCAATCAAGGATAGACCTAATTCATTCTGGTGTTTTTTAATGTTAAAAATTCCCAATATATGCACCTCCTTATCTATTCTAGGTAAATTTTATCAGTAGAATATCTCGATTATTTAAGATAATCTGATTTTATTCATAATTTAACAGTAATATCACTAAGCGCAATAATACCTATATAAATAGATTAATTAGTACCTAGTGAGATTATTTATGGATTTGCGCGCTACTATTCCCCGATAAATTTGTTGAAGTTTTGAGTAGGCACTAGAATTAACAAACTACTTAACTAAAAAAGCACAATTCAAGTTTCTTTTATTTTGTTAACCAAAATAAAGGATTTTTGTGCGCACAGAAGTTTATTAAGGGTAATTGAATAAGTCGGACGTGTTTAAATTGAAAAATATATATTAAATTATATACAATGTAATATAAAAGTCATAGAATATTTAAAAATTTTTACAAATAAATTTTTTTTTAGTAATAAAGATATATACAGTTAGAAAAAAATTGTGTATTTTATTAATAGAACTTTGAATTAAATAATTTACATACTAGCCATTAAAGATAAAAGATTAATAATCTTATACTAATTTCGCTAGATTTTAATGTGGGATAATAGAATTTGAATTATAAGTGAAACTTAGTAAATCAGCTTTAATCTCTTATATTTATTTCGGTAAAATATTACTGAGATAGTTAGAGTTTCATTCGAAAGAGATTTTTGAAACATCCTAATATTTATTGCAATGATGTCAAAAATTGAGGTGAGTTAAAATGTCAAGTAAAAAAATAAAGCCCATTTTAATAATAGTTATAAGTCTGTTAATTATTATCTGCGTATCTTTTCAAGGTATAACTTTAAAAACAGCTTCTGCAGCTGAAACAGATTCAAGCTCTACTCTTGCTGGTATTAAGGTATCTGGATTAAATGAGGAAGAGATGAAAGATGTATTGCAACAAGCTATCAGCACTTGGGTTACAGAGAAGATCGTCGTAAGTGATGGTGAAAAGGAAGTTATTATTGATCCTTCTCAACTTAACTTTGATATAAACTCTACAATTGAACAGTATGAGACTACTGTCGATAAGCCTTGGTATGCTTTTTGGGAGTCTGATAGAATTGTCCACTTACCTCTAATCATTACAATACCAGAAGAAGTAACAACAAATATCGCAGAAGTATCAGGTTGGGATAAAGAGGCGACGCTGAATGCGATTTCTACTCAAGCTTCTTATTTGAAACAACATGAAATTGAAGCAGTTGTAAATGATTTTAAAATTGAAAATGAACGAATCGCACTATCAATTGAAAGTATTCCTACCGAAGCTGTTGATGTAGGGGCGGTTGCTGAACTATTAGACGGCACAATCTTGTATCCTAACGATTCATTTTCATATATTGGAAAGGTTGGGGAAACAACTGCTAACCGTGAAGCAAAAAATTTTGTAGCTTCTCTACTATATGATGCGGTGTTACATACGGAATTTGAAATTTTGGAAAGACATGCTCAGGAGAAAATACCTACCTATCTTGAACCAGGGATTAATGCTTCCATCAATATTCAATATAATGAAGATTTACAGTTTTTAAACAGTTCTACTAGTGCAGTTCAAATAAATGCAACAGTTGAAGGTTCTAATTTAAAACTAGAAATCTATTCAAATGAAAAAGGTAAGGACGTTCTTGTAGAAACGAAAAAGGAAGAAATTTCACCTAGAATTATCAATCGATACTCCGATAAACTATCTGTTGGACAAAAACAACTTGTTCAAGAAGGTCAAAAAGGAGTACGAGTAGTTGTCACTCGCGTTATTTCTGAGAGTGGAAATAGAACAGAAGAGCAAATAAGTCGAGATTACTACGCACCTATTAATCGAATTGTACTAGTATCGGCTAAACAAGCAGAACAAACTATTACTATAAATACTTCAGATATTTTTAATAGCAACAATAATGATAACAATGGGACACCTTCAGAAAATACACAAACTGGTACAAAGGGAACGGACTCAAAGTCGGATCCTGATACCCAAGTAGACTTAGATAATAATGGTTTACCAGATTTAGAAAATGAAGATGAAGAACAATTGCCTGAGGGCAGTTATTATGACAAAGGCGGTAATTTAGTTACTCCTTAGAAAGGAGAGGGCAAAGGATGAAAATTCAGACACGTAAGCGTCTTGGGGACTTACTAGTAGAAGCGGGTGCCATTACAAATGAGCAGCTTGATTACGCTTTAGCAAATAAAAGTCGTGAAGAAAAACTCGGTGACTTTTTGATTCGAGAAAATTACCTAACAGAACAGCAGCTAATCGAAGTGCTTGAACTTCAATTAGGTGTTCCGCATATTAACTTAAACCAATATTCGATTGAGCCTGAATTGCTACAGCTAGTACCTGCTGAACTAGCGAAACGTGCGAACATCATGCCAATTCGACGAGATAAAAATAGACTATTTATCGCTATGGCTGATCCGATGGACTATTTTGCTATCGAAGAAGTGCGAATGGCTACAGGCTGTCAAATCGAGACAAGCATCGCGGCAAAAGACGATTTATATCGGACGATTACTAAGTACTATGACTTACAAGAATCGATGGAAGCAGCCCTTACGGATCTTGGTGTTACGACAGTCGAAACACCTTCAACAGAAATTACAGACGAAGAATCCCCAATTGTTCGTTTAGTGAATCAAATCATCGCAAATGGTGTTGCTCAACGTGCAAGTGATATTCACTTTGATCCACAGGAAACAGACTTTCGCGTACGTTACCGTGTAGATGGTGAGTTAAGAACAGAGCGTTCCTTACCAAAACATATGCAAAATATGCTGACAGCTCGTGTGAAAATAATGGGTGGTTTGAATATTACAGAAAACCGTGTTCCACAGGATGGACGTATTAAAACGACGATTAACTTTAAACCAATTGATATTCGATTATCGACTCTACCAACTATTTATGGAGAGAAAATCGTAATGCGTATATTGGACTTAAGTAATGCCGCTAATGATATCGATAAGCTTGGGCTCAATGATACGAATGAGCAACTTTTCCGAAAAATGATTGCTCGTCCAAATGGTATTGTCTTAATTACTGGACCAACAGGATCTGGTAAATCGACAACTTTATATGCAGCTCTTTCCCATTTAAATAAGGAAGGCGTTAACATCATTACAGTTGAAGATCCCGTAGAGTATCAATTGGAAGGGATTAACCAAATCCAAGTAAAAGAAGAGGTTGGTTTAACTTTTGCAACTGGATTACGTTCGATCTTACGTCAAGACCCGGATATCGTCATGATTGGGGAAATTCGTGATATTGAGACGGCGGAAATTGCAACTCGCGCTTCTTTAACTGGGCATTTAGTATTAAGTACATTACATACAAATAGTGCAGTTGAATCGATTTCAAGGTTACATGATATGGGTATTGAACCGTTCCTTATTTCATCCTCATTAGTAGGAGTTGTGGCTCAACGTTTAGTACGAAGAGTATGTCGAGATTGTGGTGAAATCGTTCCTGCTACAGAACGTGAAAAGGAAATTTTCGCAGAAGTTGGAATGAAGATTGAAACAGTAAATCGAGGACGGGGTTGCCCAGCTTGTAATCATACCGGTTACCGCGGACGTATCGCCATTCATGAAATCTTACCAATAGACCGAAACATAAAGGACTTCATTTTACAAAGAGCAAGTGTAAATATAATTCGAAACTACATGAGAGATGCAGGATATCACACATTGGTAGAGGATGGTTTGATGAAAGTGTTAGATGGTCAAACCACAACAGAAGAAGTCTTACATGTTGCGATTGTTGAATAGGAAGTGAATAGATGTTTAGTATACGTTCATTGTTAGAGCAAGCCTATGAAGAAAAAGCATCGGACTTGCACATTACAGTAGGTATTCCGCCGGTTTATCGGGTAAATGGAAAACTTAAGCAATTTGGGGACTACGCTGTTACTCCTGATGAAGCACAGGCTCTCGTAAGGGAAGTACTTCCTGAATATAAAGTCGAAGAGTATGAGCAAAAAGGGGAAGCAGATTTTAATTTCTCACTTGGAGATTTATGTCGATTCCGGGTGAACGCCTATCATCAACGAAATGTCTGTGCAATTGCTTTTCGTTTAATTCCATCTAAAATTCCAACGATTGAATCACTTGGAATGCCAAAAGTGCTTTATGATTTAGCGGATAAACCACAAGGATTGATTTTAGTAACAGGTCCAACTGGTTCTGGTAAATCAACTACCTTGGCAGCAATGCTAGATTATATTAATGAAACAAAATCAAAGCACATTATTACGTTGGAAGACCCGATTGAGTATTTACATGAGCATAAAATGTCCATTGTGAATCAACGTGAGATTGGAATTGATACACAGGATTTTGCAAGTGGCCTACGTGCAGCGCTTCGTCAAGACCCGGATGTCATTCTTGTAGGGGAGATGCGTGACTTAGAAACAATTTCTACAGCAATCACTGCAGCTGAGACAGGGCATTTAGTTTTTGCAACATTGCATACATCCAGTGCACCGACAACGATTGACCGAATTATTGATGTATTTCCACCCCATCAGCAAGGACAAATTCGAATTCAATTAGCGAATGTTTTACAAGGGATTGTTTCGCAAAGGCTTTTTACAAGAAGAGATATGAGTGGGCGTGTAGCTGCAACTGAAGTACTAACTGCTGTTCCTTCTGTGACTAACTTGATACGAAATGAAAAAGTACACCAAATCCCGAGTGTCATGCAAACGAGTAGGGCGATGGGAATGCATACTTTAGAAACTTCGATTCAATCACTCATTTCATCTGGTAAGGTATCAATGGAAGAAGCACGACCTTATTTAAAGTTTGAAGACTATAGTAATTGAATGTTGGTGAGATAAATGACTGTTTATAGATATATAGGTCGAACGAAACAAGGTGCACAAACAAAAGGGATAGTTGATGCGGAGAATAAACAGGCTGCAATAGCAAAACTACGCTCACAAGGGATTAACCCACGTGAAGTAAATGAATCGAACAGTATCCTGCATATGGACTTAAATTTCGGTCGCGGTAAAGTTAAAAATCAGGATTTTGTTATTTACTGTCGTCAATTTGCAACTTTAATGAGGGCAGGGGTTTCTATTGTAGAATCTACCCATATTTTAGCCCAGCAGTCAAAAAGTAAGCCATTGAAAAAAGCGTTAGAGAATGTAGAAGAAGATATTCGAACAGGGGTATCCTTCTCAGAAGCAACGTTGAAACATCCAAAAGTATTCCCGTTACTGTTCTCAAACATGATGAGTTCTGGTGAAGCTACCGGGAATATTGATGATACTTTAGATCGATTAGCGACATCTTTTGAAAAGCAATACAACTTGAAGAAAAAAGTCCAATCAACAATGACCTATCCAGCGGTGCTTTTAGTTATCACCATTATCGTTGCGATATTTATGATGGTAGTTATTGTTCCGTCTTTTGTTGAGTCGTTTGAAAGTATGGGTGCCGAATTACCGTGGATGACAATTGTAACTATTGCAGTTAGCGAATGGTTACAGCGGTTTTGGTGGCTAATGCTCTTATTAGTAATTGTTGTGATTATTGGATTTCAAATACTTTACAGAAACAATAAACAATTCAACTATGCTGTTCATTATGCAATGTTAAAAATACCAGTATTTGGTCCGTTGCTTCAGAAATCAGCAATATCTCGTATGATGGGTACATTATCTTCCTTATTTAGCAGTGCGGTACCAATCCTTCAATCACTAACAATTGTGGAACGAGTAGTGGGAAATCCAGTGATGAGTCAAGTGGTTCTGGAAGCAAGAGATAATCTTGAAAAAGGGAGCACGCTTTCGGAACCATTAGAAAAAAGTTGGCTATTTCCACCACTTGTAACATCAATGACTAGAATTGGTGAGTCAACGGGATCATTAGACTATATGCTTGAAAAGGTAGCGGAATTTTATGATGCTGAGGTAGAACGTTCCGTGGATACGTTAAAATCATTAATCGAACCATTAATGATTTTACTCTTAGCAGGTATTGTCGGTATTATCGTAGCTGCAATCTTTTTACCAATGTTCAGTCTGTACGAGCAAATGTAAAATGTAAATAACAAAACAAAGGACGTTTTGCAAGGAGGTGAATAAGTATGCAAATTACGTCCGCGCAAAAACAAAACAAAAAACAAAAAACTATAATACAAGAAAAGGGAGGATTTAAAATGTTTAAAACTATGAAAAAACGTATTAAAAACGAAAAAGGTTTAACATTAATTGAACTATTAGCAGTAGTGGTAATATTAGCTATTGTTGCTGCAATTGCAGTTCCGGCGATTGGCAATATAATTGATAATTCACGTTACAATGCAGTAAAAGCTGATGCAACAAATGTATTAAATGCAGCTAATCTCTATTTTACAGAGAACAGTGATAAAACAACTGTAACAGTGGCAGCCTTGAAAAACTCTGGATTCTTAGATAGTGAAGGTAAAGTTACTGGCGCTACAGTGACTAAAGGAGATCCAACTGCTTCTACTCCAACACAAAATTCAATATCTACTGGTGCAATAACATATTCTGGAGCTAAAACTGTTACAATTACTGCTACATTACAACAGATTAATGCAGATGATCAAAAAGGAAGTACTAGTGGTAATAAAACAATACCAGAAACTCCTTAACTAAGTTAATATTTTATTTTTCTATAAGACAACTAATCATTTTGATTAGTTGTCTAATTAGACAACTAAAATCATTAAATAGTTTATTTCAGACTATTTTATTAAAGGAGCCCAGCGCATGTTCAATAAAAAGAAGAAAAATTCCCATGTTTCCATCGAAATTAATGATTATGTCCTTCGCGCGCTTGTTTCAAAGGGCCCAGATTTCTCCCAGGCGAAGTTGTTTGAAGTCGCTTTACCTCAGGATGTGATTGACGAAGCGACTGTGAAAGATGAAATGGCGTTATTTGAAATTTTTAAAGAGAATGCATCTAATTGGGGTGGGCGCCATCAAAGTGTTCGCTTTTTCGTGCCGGACCCAACCGTTTTATTAAAATCCTTTGAGCATCCACAAGATGTTGAATCAGACAAGCTTCGCGAGTATGTTCAAATGGAACTTGGACGTAGTATCCACTTACCTTTCCATGACTCACTTGTTGATGTATACGATCCGGTTGAGGGAGATGGACAGGCGATGCTGTTTGCTGCTGCCTCTGAGGAAGTAAATAAATACATCAATTTGTTCTTGGACATTCATATGAAGCCTGAAGTTGCAGACATTCGCGCTTTATGTAATTTACGTTTACTTGAGAATATCCAAATGATTGATCATGACAAAACGTATTTAGTTGCTAATTGGCTGTTAAATGAGTTATCTATCTGTATTTACTCAAACGGTCATGTGGATTTCCTTCGTTATCAGCAGCTTCCAACGACAATTACTCAATGGCAAGCGAACCCGATAAAAGAGGATGAGCTTGATTTTACATATGATGGGGATATAGAAGACTATCGAGTGATGATATTGAATCAAGTGGTAGAACTTGACCGTATTATGAATTTCTTCCGATTCTCTCTTCATAAAGGAGAAAAGGCTGTGGATGAAATCATTGTCATGGGGGATAATCCGCTACTTGATGGGGTTTATCAATACATACAAGAGACGTTGCCGGTTGGTGTCACGATGATAGATGATGCTATTATTGAAAAACATTACCCTGGTTTTAAAGTAAAACATGCTTCCTTACTTGGGTTAGCTTTAAAGGAGGTTGACTAATGGTACCAGATATTAACCTCATACCTAAACTCGAAAGAAGTCAACAAGGTTCAAAATTAATCTATTTACTTTTATCTATAGTTGTATTATTAGTTTTGTCCTACTGCCTATGGCAATATTTTGATGCTCGTGCACAGATTGCAGAATTACAAGCTAAAGAATCCAATTTAATCACAGAACGTGATCAATTATTATCAGATTTATCTATGGCACAACCGGAGAATAAAGGTTCACTGGAACAATCGCTCTCATTTGTTGAGCAGGTATCCTACCCAGTTTCACCTCTCATCGATGAAATTCAAGGATTACAAACAAGTAATTCTTATTTGCGGAATTATACATTTAGTCCTGAAAGTGTCACACTTTCTGTTGATTTTGAAACATTAGGTGATGTTGCAACATACGTATCACGACTATCAAAGAGTACTTATTTTACAGATGGACAAGTACTTTCAATTTCAAATTCAAATTTAGGAGAAGAGTTAGGCACGGAAGAAGAAACAGATTTTGATGTGATTCCAAGACAATCTGCTGAAATTACGCTTCTGATTGATGAGGAATTTTTAGCTACTGGAGGTGTTCAATAATGAAAGTCTCTAGTAATAAAAACACTTCTATTATATTACTTGTTCTTTTAATTGCAGCTTTACTATTTGCAGTTTATTATTATTTGGTTTTACCGAAAAAAGAGAACGTGGAATCACTTGAAAGTTCCATTAATTCTTTACAAACTGAAATTACTTCATTACAGGATCAACAGTCTTCTATTGAAGTATCAACAACGTCCAATGTGGAAAATGTATTTGCCATTCGTCAAAAATTGCCACAGTCCCGTGAAATAGATCAATTGTTACGTAATTTAGAGGAAATCGAATATATGACAAAATCTCGAATTACGTCGATTGGATTTAATAGTTATGATGAATTAGTATCTGAATCTTCTATAGTATCTAATTCAGATGAAGAGGCAGCGACAGATGAGAAAGCGCAGGATGAGACTGCAACCGAGGAGTCAACAGAAGCTGCGAATACAGAAGGGAAAATATCAGAAACGCCTGTTTCTGATATTGCGGCAACTACTTTGCCACCTGAACTGAAATTGATTACCTTTAACCTTGAAATCGAAGCACCAGAAAATCAAAATGTAGAAAAGTTTATAAAAGAACTTGAGAATCTACCTCGAATTGTTCATATCGATTCTATTGATTACTCTCTTCCAGGTGAAGAGGGCGAACTGCAGGAAGAAGATGAATCTATCACTGCATCGATTCAAGTTACAACTTTCTATTATGAAGGTGAGTCTTAATCGGTTAAAATTAAATTACGATTTTACTGTCGGGGCTCTATATAGGGTCCCGACAATTTCTATTAAAGGAATGTGAAGCTTTATGGAGATTGCTTATACCATTTTTGCGTTTATCTTCGGACTTGTGTTTGGTTCATTTTTTAATGTTGTCGGGTTAAGAGTACCAAAAAAGGAGTCCATCTCAACACCACCCTCTCATTGTACAAACTGTCAACGTCGATTAACGTTGCTAGACTTAATTCCTGTTTTATCATACATATTTCTACGTGGTAAATGCCGTTCGTGTGGTGAAAAAATTTCACCTATTTATCTATTAACCGAGATTGTAACGGGGATTTTATTTGCTTTTGCGGTTTGGAATCTTGGCTTAACAATTGAAACAGCTGTCGCGTTACTATTTATTTCTTTACTTATGATTATTGTCGTTTCTGACTTTGCGTACATGCTCATTCCCGACAAGGTGCTGCTATTTTTCCTGCCATTTTTAATAATTGGAAGAATTTTATCACCGCTAGACCTTTGGTGGGATAGTTTACTGGGTGCAGTAATTGGGTTTGGCATCCTTTATCTCATTGCCGTTGTTTCAAAAGGTGGCATGGGTGGGGGAGATATTAAACTCTTCTTTTTAATTGGACTTGTGTTAGGGACAATGGATACATTGTTAACCCTCTTTTTAGCCGCATTTATCGGAATGATTGCGGGGTTAGTTGTCTTGAAGGTACGAAATCAAGGAAAAAAAACGCCTGTTCCTTTTGGCCCATCCATTGCATTAGCTGCGATCATTGTATATTTTTATGGGGATGCCATGCTAGATTGGTATATTAATCTATTCTAAAAACGTGAGCGATTCGAAAGTGGAATGACTTTTGAATTGCTTTTTTTGTATCCTTTGTCCATATTTTTTGTGAAAAAAGGGTAATAACCATTTATCTAGAATATTGTAAGATTAATAACATTTAATTGTCATTTGGAGGGTGATGGAATGAAACCATTAATTGGGATAACAATGACGACGAATAATGGGCAATATTGCATAAATGAAGCATATGTAAAATCGATTATTCAAGCTGGGGGGATTCCCGTAAATATTCCCTTCGGAGTTGAAACAGATGTCCAACAATTGCTTGATCGTTTAGATGGAATATTGTTAACAGGTGGGGTAGATGTGCATCCTCATTTTTTTGACGAAGAACCGCATATTAAGATAGGTCATATCATGCTTGCGCGGGATGAAGTGGAGCTAGAACTGACAGAAGCAGCACTGAAAAAAAAGATGCCTATCTTTGGGATATGCCGTGGAATTCAGCTACTGAATGTAGCATTAGGAGGCTCTCTCTATCAAGATATTAATGCCCAGTATGAACAGACGCCAATTTTACATTCACAAAATGCCCGACGAGGAGAAGCGACACATTTTATTGAAATCAAGCAGAATAGCAAGCTGCATGAAATCCTCGGGAAGGAAAAAATCGCAGTCAACTCCTATCACCATCAAGCACTCAAAAGGGTTGCAGATGTCTTTACTGTTACAGCTACAGCAAGTGATGGCATAATTGAAGCGATTGAGATGAAGGACTATCCATATTGTGTAGCAGTCCAATGGCATCCAGAGGAAATGGCTTTGGTAGGCGATGAGTTTTCAGAGAAACTATTTAAATCATTTATTAATGCTTGTGTAAGCATTGTTGAGAAAGGCGAAGTTGTAAGTTCTTAATGAACTTATGTATATAAACTATCAAAAAGGTTGTCTCACAGTCTATTGACCAACGAGACAACCTTTTTTAATGGATATTACGATATAGACCGACAACTTTTCCTAGGATCGTAACTTGATTGACTAGGATTGGGTCCATACTTGAGTTTTCAGGTTGAAGACGGAAATGAGTTTTCTCTTTAAAGAATCGCTTCACTGTTGCCTCATCATCCTCTGTCATAGCAACAACAATTTCTCCATTATTAGCTGTGGTTGTTTGTTTAACAATCACATAGTCTCCATCTAGTATACCAGCTTCTATCATAGATTCTCCCATGACTTCTAGCATGAATAGGTTATCTTCGCTCGTACCGTAAGCATCTGGAAGAGGGAAGTATTCTTCGATATTCTCAATTGCTGTGATTGGTAGCCCAGCAGTTACTTTCCCTACAAGTGGTACATGTACGACTGATTGTTTTTGAATGGTTGTTTCTTCTTGATCTAAAATCTCAATAGCACGCGGTTTAGTTGGATCTCGACGAATCAAGCCTTTGCTTTCTAGTCGAGCTAAATGGCCGTGTACAGTTGAACTAGAGGCAAGACCAACTGCTTGACCAATTTCACGTACAGATGGTGGATATCCTTTAGTCCGAACCTCTTCTTTTATGAATGTTAAAATATCTTCTTGCCTTTTTGATATTTTTTTCAACTCTATCACCTCTTTTTGTGAATATGTATCTCTATTAGTTACATATAGTATATCAGTGAAAGAACAGAAATGCAAACATAGGTTCGAAATTGGTGTTGACAAAAACAAGTGTTCGTATTAAATTAGGAACATACATTCGTGAGAACAAATATTCGAAAAGAGGTTGTTATTTATGAACTGGTTACAAAAAAATACTTATATTGTAGTGTTATTCGTTGCTTTCCTTGTGATGGGTGCATTTCTATTAATTACTGATAATGGCAATACAACATACGAACAAATTGAAATTCAACAAGGTGATACATTATGGACACTAGCAGATCATTATCGTGGTAAAATGTCCATACAAGAGTGGATTGAGCACGTAAAAGCTGAAAACGGTCTAAATGGAGAACACATTGTGGC
>Ga0182747_1002092_pt1 | contig 14352 bp, 9 predicted proteins | sample eDN3rd30CBELigBY_FD_128526 | JGI IMG/M metagenome (GOLD analysis project Ga0182747, IMG submission 128526) | Enriched backyard soil microbial communities from Emeryville, California, USA - eDNA 3rd pass 30_C BE-Lig BY (version 2) (version 2) | ecosystem: Environmental > Terrestrial > Soil >...
CCCGAGGACCATAACTAGGCTGCCGTTGCAGCGCCTGATTCGCATGCGGATCAAGCGTCATGCGCGTTCGTGTGATTGTCCTGTTTCGTTCGCAAAGAACGAATCGGGACGGCGCGTTTCACCGCTTCGCGAATCTCTCCAAAGCCTTAAAGTCCGCATGCGGCGGGCATTTCTTGTCCGCGGGATCGTCGCGGCCACAGGCATGGATGCCGCACATTCCGGCGTTGCGATTCGCCTCGCCACCCACATGCCGCAAACATGCAGCCTGTCGGCATTTCATGCGTATAGCCCCGTTCCGCGTGCGCGTTCCGTTCTCAGGGAACGAATCGGGACGGTGTTTTCAGCACTGTCCCGTTTCTGAAGAAAGGCTTTATCGACATCGCTAACAGCCAGCTAACACACGCTGACGGCACCGCTCTAGCTGCATTCGCGCATGTGATTTTTGCTCTCGATTCGCGCGATCATGCCACGCGCCGTTGAACCCCGAATGTGCCGCATCCGTTCCCCTAGAACGAATCGAGGCCGGTGGAATCGACGCTGCGCGAATCTGAACAAATGCTTTCCGTCGCCATCATGCGGCGACAACTTCAGTGCGCGCGGATCAGCAGCAGCACGCCAACAACCACCATGACGATGCCGAGGGCTTCGCGCAGGCTGGTCCGCTGCTTGAAGACCAACAGGCTCATGGCCTGCGCGAACAGCACCTCCACCAGCGCGAGGGTGCGCACGCTGGCGGCGGTGGCCAGCGCGAAAGCCAGAAACCAGAATTGCGACGCGGCAGCGCCAGTGAAGCCCGCAAGCAGCGAGGGCCGCCATGCGCCGGCAATCGCGCGCAGCACCTGCGGAGAGCGCACCAGCAGATAAGCCGACAGCAGCGTGGCCTGCAAAACCAGCCCCACCGCCAGCGTGAAGGTGGCGGCCATCACGAATCCCACATCGCCCAGCGTGAGGATCGCGCCGCGAAATCCGACGGCGGACATCGCGAACAGCCCGCCCGCCAGCAGGCCCAGCAGCGTCGGCGTGACGCTGCCGGCGGCGCTGCTTCGCGAAGCACGGAACGACATGGCGAAGACGCCGGCCGTCGCGATCCCGATCGCCGCGATCATCATCGGCGAGAGCAGATCGCCGAGAAAGACGAAGCCGAACACCGCCACCTGAATCGGCTCGGTTTTCAGATAGGCCGTCGTCACGACGAAGGAGCGGCGGTTCATCACCGCCAGCATCAACGCCGTCGCGACGATCTGCATGAACGCCCCGGCCAGCACCCAGGGCCAGAAGACGGCCGGCGGCGCGGGCAGCGCCTGGCCGGACACGACCAGCACGCCGGCAAGAAACACCAGCGCGAAAGGAAAGCCGAACAGGAAACGCACATGGGTCGCGCCCACCGTGCCAAGCTCGGCGGTGAGGCCACGCTGCATGACATTGCGCGCCACCTGCCCGCCGGCGGCGATCAGCGTGAAGGGAATCCAGAGCCAGGAAGGGTCCACCGCGTCGGACTCCGGCAGATCAATGGAGGAAGATCGGAGGAGGAAGATCAGTGGGCGATCAATGGAAGATCACGCCGCCGGCTTCACCGCCGCCAGCATATAGTTCACATCCATGTCGGACGACAGTCTCCAGCGGTCGCCAAACAGGTCGTAGACCACGCCGGACTGTTTCACGACATGCAGCCCGCCCTTCTCGATGGCGATCTCCAGTTCGTTCGGTGTCACGAATTTGTCCCACTGGTGGGTGCCGCGCGGCAGCCAGCCCAGCACATATTCCGCGCCGACGATGGCCAGCGCAAAGCTCTTGACGGTGCGGTTCAACGTCGCCGCCACCATCAGGCCACCGGGCTTCACCATCTCGGCGCAGCGGCGCATGAACAGATCCTGATCCGCCACATGCTCGACCACTTCCATGGCCAGCACGATGTCGAAGCGCTCGCCGGCATCCGCCAGCGCCTCCGCGGTCGTCGCGCGATAATCGATGGACAGGCCCGAACGCTCCGCGTGAAGGCGTGCGACGGCGATGTTGGTCTCCGACGCATCCGCGCCGACCACCGCCGCGCCGAGCCGTGTCAGCGGCTCGCAGAGCAGCCCGCCGCCGCAGCCGATGTCGAGCAGCCGCAGCCCGCTCAGCGCATCGAGCGCCTTCACATCGCGGCCGAACTGCGCACAGGCCGCTTCCTTGACGAAAGCCAGCCGCACGGGGTTGAACTTGTGCAGGACGCCCATCTTGCCACGCGGGTCCCACCAGGTATCGGCAAGCCGCGAGAACCGCGCGACTTCGGCCTCGTCAACGGTGGTAGCAGTGTGTGCCGCTGCGCTCATGCTCGATCCTCGTCCATCCCTCACAGATATCGGCGCGGGCATGGACTGGCAACGCGGACGCAGCACCAACGCCGTCCGACACCGGCATTTCCTCGCCATGATGCGGATTTATTAGAACATAACAAGAACAATCAGATGCGCGGCGGAAACCGGAAAATCCATCCCGATGCCGCCAGATGCAACCACTCCGGCGGGCGGCTGGATTCTTCGGCGAGCCATCGGGAAAGCGGGCGCCGCACCACCCGCCGCCACGGTTGCAGCCATGCTGCGCCGCCGGTAAGAAGAGCCGCCCTTCGCGAAAGCGCGGTTTAGCGATTTCGCCTTGTCCCGCCCGCCCGGAGAGTTGTCAGCCCGCCATGGCCCGCCTCGTGATGAAGTTCGGCGGAACATCCGTCGCCGATATCGACCGCATCCGCAACGTCGCCCAGCATGTCAAACGCGAGTTCGATGCCGGGCATGACGTCGCCGTGGTGGTCTCGGCCATGGCTGGCAAGACCAACGAACTCGTGGCGTGGTGCCGCGATGCATCGCCCTTCCACGATGCGCGGGAATACGACGCCATCGTCGCCTCCGGGGAGCAGGTCACGTCCGGCCTGCTCGCCATCGCGCTTCAGGCGCTCGACATTCCGGCGCGCTCCTGGCAGGGCTGGCAGATTCCGATCGAGACCTCGGGTGTTCATGCCTCGGCGCGCATCCTCGACATCAACGGCGAGGAGCTTGTCCGCCGGTTCGGAGAGCGGCGCGAGGTCGCCGTCATCGCCGGCTTCCAGGGCATCCATATGCCGACCGGGCGGATCACCACGCTGGGGCGCGGCGGGTCGGACACCTCCGCCGTCGCCATCGCGGCCGCCATCGGCGCGGAACGGTGCGATATCTATACGGATGTCGACGGTGTCTACACCACGGACCCGCGCGTCGTGCCCAAGGCGCAGCGGCTTAGCAAAGTCGCTTACGAAGAGATGCTGGAACTCGCCTCCCTCGGCGCCAAGGTGCTACAGGTGCGCTCCGTGGAACTGGGCATGGTTCACAATGTCCGGGTGTTCGTGCGCTCCAGCTTCGACAAGCCGGAAGACATCGATCCGCATGGCGCGCCGCCCGGCACGCTGATCTGTAGCGAGGAAGAAATCGTGGAACAGCAAGTCGTCACCGGCATCGCCTTTTCCAAGGATGAGGCACAGGTTTCCCTGCGCCGCGTGCAGGACAAGCCGGGCGTGGCGGCGGCGATCTTCGGCCCGCTGGCGGAGGCCAACATCAATGTCGACATGATCGTCCAGAACGTCTCGGCGGACGGCAAGACCACCGACCTCACCTTCACCGTGCCGGCGGCGGACTATGCCCGCGCCAGCGCCGTGCTGGAAAAGGCCAGGGGCGACATCGGCTATGAGCGGCTGGACGGCGCCACGGAAGTGTCCAAGGTCTCGGTGATCGGCATCGGCATGCGCAGCCATGCCGGCGTCGCAGCGGAAGCCTTCAAGGCGCTGGCGGAGCGCGGGATCAATATCCGCGCCATCACCACATCGGAGATCAAATTCTCGGTGCTGATCGATGCCGCCTATACGGAGCTGGCCGTGCGCACTCTGCACAGCCTCTACGGGCTGGACAAATAAGACAATAAGACAGGCGCAAGCGCGCCTCCTCCCGTCATGGTCCCGTGTTTCCGGCTGACCGCGCCCATTGCGTGATAGCGGATGGAAGTCCGGGTCGTGCTGTCGCGGTGGCCATATCCCGCCATCGCCATCGGCCTGCCCCGCGATGCCGGCCATCAGGCGATGCCGCCCAAGCTATATAGCCAAAGCGATGCAACCGCTGTGGCAACAGCAGCCCGAACCCATCTTTGCAAGACGCAGGATCGTCCGTACCGCATTCCAGCAAACAAACATCGGATCAAACGAACAAAGGCCCGGCGCGAAGCCGGGCCTGAGATCATGAGATGAGCTGGCGGCCGCGAACCGCGGCCGCGAACCGCTTTATTTTTTCAGGAAATACTTGCCCTGATCGTCGCGGTCGAGACCCTGCGGGCGCAGCGTGTCGAGTTCGCGGACGATCTCGCGGCCGTCGCGGCTGCCGGTCGCGGCCATCAGCTCCTGGAACCACTTCGGCCCGTCCTCCAGCGCCGCGCGCAGCGACGGGAAGGTCTTGCCCTCATAGGTCGGCGGCTTCGGCGTCACGAGGTCCCAGCGCGTGGCATGCTGGAGTGGCCAGGTGAGATCAAAGCCGGCCTTCGCTCCGCAGATCGCGCCATGCAGCGAAGGATCGAGCGGCGAGGTGCGCACGCCGTCCACGATGATGATGTCCTGGGTCGGCTGGTAGCGCGTGCCGAAGGCCCATTCCATCTGCTTGTCGTCGAAGATGTCGATGTCCGGGTCCACCGCGAAGGCATTCTTCACGCCGACGCTGCCGAGCACCGTATAGAGCGCGCTGCGCGCCTCGCCGGCGAAGCGCTGGCGCAGCGAGAAGCGCACGCACATGGAGCCGCCCGCCGAGACCGGCGCATAGACCGCGACCGGCTCGCGCACCACCGTCTCCAGCGCGCGCCACACATTCAGCTCCATGCGCAGCGCTTCGAGGTTGGACGTATCGGTGCGGTCCATGAAGGCGCCGGAAATGGTCGCGGTCTGGAACAGGGCATCCTTGCGATGGGTGATCGCCGTGACGTGGAACAGCGGGTTGTTCTTCACGACGCCGTAGTAGCCGAGATATTCGCCATAAGGCCCTTCCTTCTCGGAATAGCCGTTCTCGTCGAAATAACCTTCGATCACCATCTCCGCGTCAGCCGGCACGCGGATATCGCTGGTCCGGCACTTCACGACCCCCATCGAACCGCCGCGCAGGGAGGCGACGAGGCCAAGCTCGTCCACCGGAATCCGCATGGTGGCCGAGACGAAGTCGATCGGATGCGAGCCGACGACGAAGGCGACATTGAGCCGCTCTCCCCGGGCATGGGCGGCCTGATAGATCGCGCGCAGGTCCGACGGCGCGTTGAGATCGACGCCGGTTTCCTGCGGGCCGCGCAGCATCAGGCGGCGGAAGCCGGAGTTGGTCTTGCCGGTCTTCGGATCGATCGAATAGTCGATCGAAGCCGAGATATAGGGTGCGCCATCCAGCGCATGCTGGAGATGCACCGGCAGGCGGGTGACGTCGATATCCTTGCCGGTCAGCACCACCTGCTGCACCGGCGCCTCGTTCTGGTCGAGCTCGATCAGCTCCGGCTCGATCTTCAGGCGGCGCTGGATCTCGGGAATGATCTGGTCCGGCGTCACGCCGAACGCCTGAGCAAGGCGGGTGCGGCTCGCGGCGACATTGCCGACCAGTTCCGCGCCCTCCGCGCCGACCTTGCGGAACAGCACGGCCTTGCGGTTGCCATGGAGGATATCCGCGACATCGGCGAGATCGACGTGATCCTCGCGGATCTCCAGTTCCTCGGGCGGGAGGTTTTCGACAAAGGTCCGGAGCCGGAACTGGTCGAGATCGATGCGGGCGTTGTGGCCGGCCGGGGTCCGCGCGTCCATGGAAAACCTCCTGAAACTAGAATGTTCACGGGCTGCTTAGCAGCTTTTAGGCGAGGAATGCAAAAGCTGCCATGCCGGAAAAGACAGCCCGGTTCGTCACGCCATGCAGGCCGGCCAAGCGGTGCTCCGCCGCGCCGCTGCCGGTCTGCGCACCGCGCGTATCCTGCCGCCTCAGGCCACGCCGGCTGCGGCCATGCCGCGGTCCAAAGCAGAAATCTTCCAGTAAAAAAAGCCCCGCGACGGTCTCACCGTCGCGGGGCTGATGACAGGAACGAGGCCGATCAGGCGACCGGCACGTTGACAACCTGGGCTTCCATATAGGTGTGGAGGCCCATCTCGCCGTGCTCGCGACCCATGCCGGATTCCTTGAAGCCACCGAAGGGAATCTCCGGCTCCGCCCCGATGTGGTGGTTGACCCAGACCGTACCGGCCTCAAGCTGCTGGGCGACTTCCGCGCCCTTCTTGAGATCCTTGGTCCAGACCGACGCACCAAGACCCATGCGGGTGTCGTTGGCGCGCTCGATGGCGTCTTCGAGGGTCTTGTATTTCAGCACCGGCAGCACCGGGCCGAACTGCTCCTCGACGACGAGACGGGAGTCGTCCTTGATGTCGGCCACGATGGTCGGTGCGAGATAATAACCCGGCCGGTTCAGCGTGTGGCCGCCGGCAACGATGCGCACGCCCGGCTGGTTCTTGGTGTCCTCCAGCACGTCGAGCACCTTGTCGAACTGCATCTTGTTCTGGAGCGGACCCATCTGCACGTCGTCTTCGAAGCCGTCGCCGACGCGGAAGCCCTTGGCCAGTTCCGCAAACTTCTCGACTACCGGCTCATACATCGCCTCAGGCACATAGACGCGCTTCACGGCCATGCAGATCTGGCCGCAATTGGCGAAAGCACCGGCGAAGATGCGCGCGGTGGCGTCCTCGACATCCACATCGTCCAGCATGATGGCCGGATCGTTGCCGCCGAGTTCGAGCGTGACGCGCTTGAGCGTGCCGGAGGCGCTCGCCATCACCCGCTTGCCGGTCGCGACCGAGCCGGTGAAGGTGATCTTGTCGATGCCGGGATGCTCGGACAGCCACTGGCCGAGATCGTTGCCGCCGGAGACCGTGTTGAACACGCCGGGCGGCAGGATGCCGCGGGAGATTTCCGCGAGCAGCAGCGTGGACAGCGGCGTGAAGGGCGAGGGCTTGAGCACCAGCGTGTTGCCGGTATAGAGCGCCTGGGCGATCTTGTGGGAAGCAAGGCCCACCGGCACGTTCCACGGCGTGATGCCGCCGACGACGCCGAGCGGGCGGAAGTTCATGACCAGACGGTTCTTGCCGTCGTCGCGCAGCACGTGGTCCTTGACCTCGACCTTGGAGATGGTTTCGAGCCACATCGCGGTCTGCGCCATCTCGCGCTGGGAATGCGAGAACGGCTTGCCCTGCTCGCGGGTGATGATGGCGGCGATCTCGTCCGCCCGCTCGCGCACGGCAGCGGCGTATTTCTTCAGATAGTCGGCGCGCTCCGCGAAGGAGAGCCGGCTCCAGGCGTTGAACGCCTTGCGGGCCGAGGCGACAGCGCGGTCGAGCTGATCCTTGGTCGCATCGGGGCACTTGGCGAAAACGGCCGCCGTGGACGGGTTGATCACATCGATGCTGGACGGGCTGGTCTCGGCCTTGCCGTCGATGGTGTGGGTGAATTCGTAGGCGACTACGCCAGCATCGTTGGCGGCGGTGGGGGACATCGGCGTTTCTCCGTGATCTTAAAGAACGCGGCCGTTGGCCGGCGCGCGGTTGGGAACAGTATGGACCGGCCCGCCGCCGGTGTCGAACACAAGGCGGCGGGGCCGGAATGGCTTACAGGCCGATGGTGACGGACTTGATCTCGGTGAAGATCTCCACGCCTTCGCGGCCGTTCTCGCGGCCCCAGCCGGACTGCTTGTAGCCGCCGAACGGCACGTTGGCGTCGAGCATGCCGCCGTTGATGCGGATCGACCCGGCCTTGATGCGCCGCGCCATCTTGTGGGCGGTCGAGAGGTCGCGGGTGAAGATCTGCGCGGAGAGCCCATATTCGGTGTCGTTGGCCTCCGCCGCGATCCGGTCGAGGTCCTCGTCCGAGAACGACATGGCGCAGAGCACCGGCCCGAAAATCTCCTCGCGCCGCACCGACATCTCCGCCGTGGTGCCGGTCAGGATCGTCGGCTGAACGAAATAGCCCTCGCCTTCCGCGCGGCCGCCGCCGGTGACGGCCGTGGCGCCCGCCTCGACGCCGGCCTTCATGTAGCCCGTGACGCGCTCAAGCTGTTCGAGCGAGACGACCGGGCCCATGTCGGTATCCGGATTGACGCCCGGACCGACCTTCAGCTTCTTGGCATTGGCGGCGATGCCTTCGACAAGCTGGTCGAACACCCTCTGATGCGCGAACAGCCGGGAGCCCGCAGCGCAGACCTGTCCCGTGTTGGTGAAGATGCTGCGGGTCGCGCCGTCGATGGCGGTGCTCATGTCCGCATCCGGGAACACCAGCACCGGCGACTTGCCGCCCAGCTCCAGGGTCACGCGCTTGAGATTGCCGGTCGAGGCTTTCAGAATTAGCTTGCCGACCTCGGTCGAGCCGGTGAAGGACACCTTGTCGACGCCCGGATGATCGACGATCGCGGCGCCGGTCTCGCCGAAGCCGGTCACGATATTGACGACGCCCTCGGGGAAGCCGACCTCCTGGATGAGCTGGCCGAGCCGCAGAGCCGTCAGCGGCGTCTGCTCGGCCGGCTTGAGGATCACGGTGCAGCCGGCGGCCAGCGCCGGGGCGATCTTGCTCGCCGCCATCAGCAGCGGGAAATTCCACGGCACGATGAGGCCGCAGACGCCGACCGGCTCGCGCAGGGTATAGGCATGGAAGGCCGCGCCATTCTGCCCGGCCAGCGCCAGCGTGTCGCCGGAGATCTTGGTCGCCCAGCCGGCGTAATAGCGGAAGCGCTCGGCGGAGCCGGCGACATCGGCCATGCGCGCCATCTTCAGCGGCTTGCCATTGTCGAGGGTCTCGATCAGCGCCATCTCGTCGGCGACGGCGTCGATGGCGTCAGCCAGCTTCCACATCAGTTTGGCGCGCTCCGACGGCGACATCCTGGACCACGGGCCGGTGTCGAACGCCTTGCGGGCGGCCTTCACGGCAAGGTCCACATCCTCCTTGCCGCCGTCCGCGACATTGGCGATGACCTGGCCGGTCGCGGGATTGAACACCTCGAAGGTCTTGCCGGACCGGGCTTCGACCCACTTTCCGTCGATCAGCAGCTTGTGCGGATTGGCGAAGAATTCCGCCGCCAGCTTCTGACGCTCCGGAGAATTGACGGCGATGTTCATGGCGCGACCTCCTGTTTCAAACGATTCCACTTCGGTGAAGCGCATCCCGCCGGCACGGCGTCAGCTACGGTTCATCACGAGAAAAGCCGGCGCGATCATTGAATGAACCAGGGTTCGAATTCAAGCAGTCCCGCGGATCATGTATCTGCGAGGCGCTGGCGCGGCCGTAAAATTTCGCTCCCGCCGGGCGGCCGCCATGGGCCCCGTGTGAGCAGGCGCAGCATTCATAAAATGCTCTCCCGGAATAGGACCAGACTTCCAACCGGAAGACAACACCGCGACCCCCGGCGGGGCGGCCGCCGCGGGCCCGCGCGGGGCGCAGGGTCGGCCCGACGCCGTGCTGCTTGCGACTCTGTCGCCCCGTTCGCTATAGCGGGAGGGTGAACGGTTCCGGCCTTCTGGTCTGGGGCGGTTTTTCCGACCGAGCGGGGCTGATCCAACCGGACTCGGCCAGTTCCGGCCCGAGGGAACGCAGATGCGTGGCGCTTTGGGCGGTCCGCGCGTGCTGCTGCGCCGCCTGCGCGAGGTCATGGCGGAGCCGGTCAGTGCGCAGGAGCGCCTCGACAAGATCGTGGTGCTGATCGCGGCCAACATGGTGGCCGAGGTCTGCTCGGTTTATGTGCTGCGCGTCGACGGCACGCTGGAGCTCTACGCCACCGAAGGCCTTAACCGGGAGGCGGTTCACAAAACCGTGCTGCGGGCGGACGAGGGCCTGGTCGGCCTCGTCGCCAGCGAAGCCAACCCCATCAACCTCTCCAACGCCCAGAACCACCCGGCCTTCTCGTTCCGGCCCGAAACCGGCGAGGAAATCTACGGCTCCTTCCTCGGCGTGCCGATCCTGCGCGCCGGCAACACGCTGGGCGTGCTGGTGGTGCAGAACCGCGCCAACCGCACCTATACGGAGGAGGAAGAGGAGGCGCTCCAGACCACCGCCATGGTGTTGGCGGAGATGATCGCCTCAGGCGAACTGGCCGCGCTCGCCAGTCCGGGAGCCGAGCCCGCCGTCCGCCGGCCGATGCGATTTGCCGGCACGGCGCTGTCGGACGGCATCGCCCTCGGCCATGTGGTGCTGCACGAGCCGCGCGTCGTCATCACCAACATCATCGCCGAGGACGTTCAAAAAGAATTGACGCGGCTGGAAACGGCCATCGACGCCATGCGCGCCGACCTGGACGCGCTGCTCGACCGCGACAGCGTCGGCGACGGCGACCATCGCGACATCCTCGATGCCTACCGCATGTTCGCCTACGACCGGGGCTGGGTACACCGGCTGGAGGAAGCCGTCCGCACCGGCATCACCGCCGAGGCGGCCGTCGAGCGCGTGCAATCCGACACCCGCGCGCGCATGCTGCGCATCACCGACCCCTATCTGCGCGACCGCCTGCACGACCTCGACGATCTCGCCAACCGGCTGATGCACCAGCTTCTGGGCAAGGACTTCGTGCCGGCTCGCGAGAAACTGCCGGAAAACGCCATCATCGTCGCCCGCAGCATGGGACCCGCGGCGCTGCTGGACTACGACCGCTCCCGCATCCGGGGCATCATCCTCGAAGAAGGCGGGCCGACCTCCCATGTCGCCATCGTCGCGCGGGCCATGGGCATTGCCGCCGTCGGCGAGATCGAGAATGCCGTCGGCATCGTCGATCCCGCAGACGCCATCATCGTGGATGGTTCGACCGGCGACGTGCATATCCGCCCGCCGGCGGAGGTCGAGGCGGCTTATGCCGAACGGGTGCGGCTGCGCGCGCGGCGGCAGATGCAGTATCTCGCGCTGCGCGACAAACCCTGCATCAGCAGGGACGGCCAGCCCTTCACGCTGCTCATCAACGCCGGCCTGTCCATCGACCTGCCACATCTGCGCGAGACCGGCGCGACCGGCATCGGCCTGTTCCGCACCGAGTTGCAGTTCATGGTGGCGCCGACGCTGCCGCGCACCAATGAGCAATACGCGCTCTACCGGACAGTGCTCGACGCGGCGGACGGACGGCCTGTGACCTTCCGCACGCTCGATATCGGCGGCGACAAGGTGCTGCCCTATATGCGCAACATCGAGGAGGAAAATCCCGCGCTGGGCTGGCGCGCGATCCGCCTTGGCCTCGACCGGCCGGGCCTCCTGCGCAGCCAGCTTCGGGCGCTGCTGCGGGCCGGCGGCGGCCGGGAAATCAAGATCATGTTTCCCATGGTCGCCACGGTCGATGAGTTCGACCAGGGGCGGGGCTATGTCGAACTGGAACTGACCCATCTGCGCCGGCACGGCCACAAGCTGCCGGACCGGGTCGAGATCGGAACCATGGTCGAGGTGCCCGCCCTGCTCTATCAGCTCGACGAGTTGCTGGCGCGGGCGGATTTCCTCTCGGTCGGCTCCAACGATCTGATGCAGTTCCTCTTTGCGGTGGATCGCGGCAATGCCCGCGTGGCGGACCGCTTCGACCCGCTGTCCACGCCCATGCTGCGGGTGCTGAAACAGATTGTCGATGCCGCACGGCGTCACGGCAAGCCGGTGACGCTGTGCGGAGAAATGGCCTCGAAGCCGATCGGCGCGCTGGCGCTCGCCGCGCTCGGCTTCGACTCCTTTTCGCTCTCGCCATCGGCCGTGGGCCCCGTGAAAGCCCTGCTGCTGGATCTCGACATCGAAAAGGTGCAGGCCCTGGTGACGCCGCTGCTCCAGCAGCCGGACAGCAAGGCTTCGGTGCGCGAACAGCTCGTCGCATTTGCGGAAGCGGAAGGGCTTTCGCTATGAATCCCGCGGCTATTGTCCGCCCCGCCGGCCGGCATATCTCTTTCGCGAAGGACGCGGCACCGCCGCCGTTCCTGTAGCGAGGCGACCCGCGCCATCGCTCGCGCGCAAGCGCCCCCGACCGCTGCCGGACCTGAGTTCCTTTCATGCTGCCCCGACACAAGCTCGACGCCCTGACGCTCCGCCATGCCGCCCTTGAGGCGGAACTCTCCGGCCCGACCTCGCCGGACAGCTTCGTGCAGCTTTCACGCGAACTCGCCGAACTCACGCCCGTCGTCGAGATCGTCCGGGACTATCAGGCGATCGTCGCCGAAATGGGGGATCTTCAGGCCCTGGCCGCGGACGCCGCCACCGATGGCGAGATGCGCAAGTTGGCCGAAGACGAACTCCCCGCCCTCGAAGACCGCAAGGCGGCGCTCGAACAGCAACTCCAGATCGCGCTCCTGCCCAAGGATGCGATGGACGAGCGTGACGCCATTCTCGAAATCCGCGCCGGCACCGGCGGCGACGAGGCGGCCCTGTTCGCCGGCGACCTGTTCCGCATGTACGAGCGCTATGCCGCACGCCTGGGCTGGACCGTGGAGATCGTCTCCGCCAGCGACGGCACCATGGGCGGCTACAAGGAGATCATCGCCGGCATTCACGGCCGCGGCGTGTTCTCGAAGCTGAAGTTCGAATCCGGCGTTCATCGCGTCCAGCGCATCCCCGACACCGAGACTCAGGGGCGCATCCACACCTCGGCCGCCACCGTCGCGGTGCTGCCGGAGGTGGAGGATGTGGACATCGTCATCCGCGACGACGACCTGAAGATCGACACCATGCGATCCAGCGGCGCGGGCGGACAGCATGTCAACAAGACCGAGTCGGCGATCCGCATCACCCATATCCCCAGCGGCATCGTGGTCGCGGTGCAGGAGGAACGCTCCCAGCACAAGAACCGCGCCAAGGCGATGGCCTATCTGCGGGCCAAGCTTTACGACGCCGAGCGCGAAAAGCGCGACAGCGCCCGCGCGGCGGAGCGGCGCGGACAGGTCGGCTCGGGGGATCGCTCCGAGCGCATCCGCACCTACAACTTCCCGCAAGGCCGCGTGACCGACCACCGCATCAACCTGACGCTCTACAAGCTGCCCCAGGTGATGACCGGCGAAGCGTTGAACGAGATCATCGACGCGCTCATCACCGAGCATCAGGCGGCGCTGCTGGCGGAACAGGGGACGGCCGCGTGACGGCGTCTGCTCCGCTTCCGTCGGAGAACATCACCATCGCCACGATGCGCCGGCATGTCGCCGCGATGTTGCACGACGCCGGCATCGGCGATGCCGATCTCGACGCCCGGCTCATCGTCGGCCATGCCCTCGGCCTCGATCATGCCATGCTGGCGGCGCGCGGCGATGTCGTGGTTTCCCACGAACGGACCGCGGCGATCATGGCGCTGGCACAGCGGCGGCTTGCCCGCGAGCCGGTGGCGCGCATTCTCGGCACCGCCGAATTCTGGTCGCTGCCGCTGAAGCTCAACGCCGACACGCTGGTGCCCCGGCCGGATACGGAGATAGTCGTCGTGGCCGCACTCGCATGGCTGGAGGCCGAGGGCCTACGCGACAAGCCATTCCGCTTTGCGGACCTCGGCACCGGCTCCGGCGCGCTGCTGCTGGCCCTGCTCAAGGAATGTCCCAACGCAACCGGTCTCGCCACGGACCTCAGCATACCGGCGCTGGCCTGCGCGCGGGACAACGCGCGCGACCTGAAACTGGATGGCCGCGCCGGCTTCGTCGCCTGCCGCTATGGGGCGGCGCTGGCCGGCGGCTTCGATCTCATCGTGAGCAATCCGCCCTATATCGCCCGTACGGTAATCGACACGCTCGATGCCGAAGTGAAGTGCTTCGACCCCCATCTGGCTCTCGATGGCGGGCCGGACGGCCTCGACGCCTATCGCGCCATCGCCGCCGACATGGGCCGCCTGCTGCGTACCGGCGGCGCGCTGATCGCCGAGATCGGCCACGATCAGGCGCACACCGCGGCAGAGGTTTTCGCCGCGGCGGGGCGGGCCGACTCCACGATCCGGGCAGATCTGGCGGGTCTGCCCCGGGTCATCACCGTCCCTCGGGCGGATTGACACCCTCCCCCTCCGGGAAAAGTCGTAATTTTGCTCTTGGAATATCCGGGCCGAACGACTAGGTTGGGTTCAGGAGTCGTTCGTAGCGACGTGCCGTTCGGGAATGTGGCCGGGCCGTAACCGGCTGATGCAGAACCTGAAAAGCGCTTTTATTCGCAGCTTCGTCCCGTTGTCTGCATGTGCAGGTTGACCGGAGCGGTGGCACGGGACGACATGGCTTAACCAGCTTGGCTTAACCAGCTCGACGCGGTTCATGAGAACCTTGACGGTCACAACATTATGAAATCTGGCGTTATTGCCATGTCATGGCGGCTTGGCGGCTGGCCCTGCGCCACACCC
>Ga0182747_1002096_pt1 | contig 14334 bp, 14 predicted proteins | sample eDN3rd30CBELigBY_FD_128526 | JGI IMG/M metagenome (GOLD analysis project Ga0182747, IMG submission 128526) | Enriched backyard soil microbial communities from Emeryville, California, USA - eDNA 3rd pass 30_C BE-Lig BY (version 2) (version 2) | ecosystem: Environmental > Terrestrial > Soil >...
ACCTCGGAGTTCAACGAGGTGTTCTTCGACGATGCGGTCACCGATGCCGACCTGGTGGTCGGGGAGCCCGGTGACGGCTGGAAGGTGGCGATGGGCACGCTCACCTTCGAGCGTGGCGTCTCGACGCTGGGTCAGCAGATCCGGTACGCCCGGGAACTGTCGTCGCTGGCTGAGCTCGCGGCCCGCAACGGTGCCGCCGAGGACCCGTTGATCCGCGAGCGGCTGACCCGATCCTGGGTCGGGCTGCGATCGATGCGGTCCTATGCGCTGGCCACCATGGACGTGGAGCAGCCCGGTCAGGACAACGTGTCGAAGCTGTTGTGGGCCAATTGGCATCGCGACCTAGGCGAGCTGGCGATGGACGTGATCGGGCGCGACTCGATGGTGTTGCGCGACGGCGAGTTCGACGAGTGGCAGCGGCTCTACCTGTTCACCCGCAGCGACACCATCTACGGCGGGTCGAACGAGATTCAGCGCAACATCATCGCCGAGCGGGTTCTCGGCCTACCCCGGGAGGCAAAGGGATGAGCTCGACCGATATGTCCACGGATCTGTCCAAGGCGCCGGAAGAGATCGCCGGGCACGGCCTGTTGGCGGGCAAGACGGTGCTGGTCACCGCGGCGGCCGGCACCGGGATCGGTTCGACCACCGCGCGTCGTGCGCTGCTCGAAGGTGCTGACGTGGTGGTCTCCGACTACCACGAGCGTCGCCTCGGTGAGACCCGCGACGAACTGGCCGGCCTCGGGCTGGGCCGGGTGGAGGCGGTGGTCTGCGACGTCACCTCCACGGCCGCGGTGGACGCACTGTTCGACGAGGCCGTGGCGAAGATGGGCCGGCTCGACGTGTTGGTCAACAACGCCGGACTCGGCGGGCAGACCCCGGTCGTCGACATGACCGACGAGGAGTGGGACCGCGTGCTGAACGTGACCCTCAACTCGGTGATGCGGGCGACCCGGGCGGCGCTGCGCTACTTCCGCGGCGTGTCCCACGGCGGGGTGATCGTCAACAATGCCAGCGTATTGGGTTGGCGTGCACAGCATTCGCAGTCGCACTATGCCGCGGCTAAGGCCGGCGTGATGGCCCTGACCCGGTGCAGTGCGATCGAAGCCGTCGAGTACGGGGTGCGGATCAACGCCGTCTCGCCGTCGATCGCCCGACACAAGTTCCTGGAGAAGACCAGTTCGTCGGAGCTGCTGGACCGGCTCGCCGACCAGGAGGCGTTCGGCCGGGCCGCCGAGCCGTGGGAGATCGCCACCACCATCGCGTTTTTGGCCAGCGACTACTCCAGTTACCTGACCGGCGAGGTCATCTCGGTTTCCAGCCAGCGCGCCTGATGCCATGACGCGCCGTGACGAACTCCTGAACCTGGCGGCGGCGATGATCGCCGAGCGCGGCCTGCGTGCCACGACGGTGCGCGACATCGCCGACGCCGCGGGGATCCTGTCCGGGAGTCTGTATCACCATTTCTCCTCCAAGGAGGAGATGGTCGACGAGGTGCTGCGGGACTTTCTGGACTGGCTGTTCGCCCGCTATCAGCAGATCGTCGATCACGAGATCGATCCGCTGGAGCGCCTCAAGGGCCTGTTCCTGGCGTCGTTCGATGCGATCGAGCATCGGCACGCCCAAGTCGTCATCTACCAGGATGAAGCCAAGCGGCTCTCGTCTCACGAGCGGTTCTCCTACGTCGACGAACGCAACCGTCAGCAACGTAAGATGTGGCTTGACGTGCTGCAGCAGGGCATTGAAGCGGGATGTTTCCGGCCCGACCTCGACGTTGACCTGGTCTATCGCTTCATCCGCGACACCACCTGGGTATCGGTGCGCTGGTACCAACCCGGTGGCCCACTGACCGCCGAAGAAGTCGGCAGACAATACCTCGCCATCGTGCTGGGTGGTATCACCAAAGAAGGAGTCTGAAATGGCCGCACAAGTCTCGGAAGCGTATGTCATCGACGCCGTTCGCACCGCCGTCGGCAAGCGCAACGGGTCGCTAGCCGGTATCCACCCGATCGACTTGGGCGCGTTGGCGTTCAGCGGCCTGCTGGACCGGGTCGGAGTCGACCCGGCTGCCGTCGACGATGTGATCACCGGCTGCGTGGACGCGATCGGCGGCCAGGCCGGCAATATCGGCCGGCTGGCGTGGCTGGCGGCCGGCTACCCCGAAGGGGTGCCCGGGGTCACCGTCGACCGTCAGTGCGGTTCCAGCCAGCAGGCGATCTCCTTCGGCGCGCAGGCCATCATGTCGCGCACCGCGGATCTGATCGTGGCCGGCGGCGTGCAGAACATGAGCTGGATCCCGATCTCGTCGGCGATGGTCGTCGGCGAGCAGTTCGGGTTCACCTCGCCGACCAACGAGTCGAAGAAGTGGCTGAAGCGCTACGGCGACGAAGAAGTCTCCCAGTTCCGCGGCGCCGAGATGATCGCCGAACGCTGGGACATCTCCCGCGAAGACATGGAGCGTTTCGCCCTGCAGAGCCACCAGCGTGCGTTCACCGCGATCGCCGAAGGTCGCTTCGGCAACGAGATCATCCCGGTCGATGTGGACGGCACCTCGTTCCACACCGACGAGTGCCCGCGCGAGACCACGCTGGAGAAGATGGCCGGGCTCAAGACGCTGGTCGAGGGTGGCCGGCTGACCGCCGCGGTCTCCAGCCAGATCTGCGACGGGTCGGCCGCGGTGCTGCTCGCCTCGGAAAGCGCAGTGCAGGCGCACGGTCTTAAGCCCCGCGCCCGCATCCACCACATCAGCGCCCGTGGCGATGACCCGGTGATCATGCTGACCGGCCCGATCCCGGCCACCCGCTATGCGCTGGACAAGACCGGCCTGAGCATCGACGACATCGACGTCGTGGAGATCAACGAGGCCTTTGCCCCGGTGGTGCAGGCCTGGATGAAGGAGTTCCCGATCGATCCGGCCAAGGTCAACCCCAACGGCGGGGCGATCGCGCTGGGGCATCCGCTAGGGGCTACCGGCGCCAAACTGTTCACCACGATGCTGAACGAGTTGGAGCGAACCGGGGGCCGCTACGGATTGCAAACCATGTGTGAGGGTGGCGGTACGGCAAACGTCACCATCATCGAGCGTCTGGGCGATTAAACTTCAGCGGCATGGGAGGGATCAGCACTCCGACGCCCGCGGGCCGTAGGATCCGCGGGCTCGATGCCGAGCAGCGCCGCGCGCAGCGTCGCGAACAGCTTCTGGCCGCGGCGTTTGAGCTCTTCGCGCGGGACGGCTACGCCAACACCTCGATCGAGCAGATCTGCCAGACCGCCTATGTCGGTAACAAGGCGTTCTACGAGCTGTTCGACAGCAAAGAAGACTGCTACCTGGCGCTGATGAACGAGATCGGTGAACGCATCGAGCGGCAGATCGCCGAGGAGCTGGGCAAGGCCGCCCCCGACGAGCCAGAAGAGGCCACCGTGCGCAGGGTGCTCGCCGCGTTCGCGCACGCACTGGTCGACGATCCCCGGGTGGCGGTGGTGGCGTTCCGGGAATCAACCGGTATCTCGCCGCGGGTCGAGGCGCAACGGCGCAAGAACCGCAGGTGGGCCGCCGACGTCGTCGAGTCGTTCTGGCGCAGCAAGGCGAAGCCGGGTGAAGACATCGATTACCGGGCGATGGCGGTCGCCACCGTCGGGGGTCTGTTCGAGACCGTGGCGGATTTCCTACACGAGACCGATCCGCCGCGGTCGATCGACGACCTCACCCGCGACCTGACCTCGTTCCTGCTCGCCGTCGGAAATGGCATCCACCAGTCCGCCCGGTGAGGTCAGCCCACCAGCCCGGAGATGACGTCGTCGACCGTGCGGCTGGCCAGTGACTCCAGTTCGTGACGGCTGGTGCCGCGCAGCGGTCCGTGCAGGGCCAGCTCGGCGAAACCGTGTGCCGCGGACCAACAGGGCCACTCCGCACCGGCACGCCGTTTCGGTTGCAGCACACCGGCGTCCGTCATCGCATCCAGCGCGTCCACCAGCGCTTGAAATGGTGGTGAGACCCAGTCGTCGCCCTGTGCGGTGAGATCAGAACGGCTCGGCCGATGCGGCGGTCCCAGCTTCGCCTCTCCTCCGTCGAGCCTCGCTGAACCGCCGAAGAACGCCACGGCGAACCACCCCGGCTCGTCCAAGGCAAACTCGATGTAGCCCAGACCGACTGCGCGCAGCTGATTGCGCGCCCTGGTCTGCGCCGAACCGCGCCGGTTCACCGGTTTGAGCATGCGTGCGGCCATCCGGTCCTGGATCGCTATCGAGACCGCACCAAGCAGCGCCTCGCGGTCGGCGAAGTGCCGGTAGGCGGCGTTGGGGGAGACCCCGACGCGCCGGGTCGCCTCCCGGATGGTCAGCGCCTCCGGGCCGCCGGTCCGGGTGAGCTGCAAACCGGCGTCGATCAGTGCCGCGCACAGATCGCCGTGGTGATAACCGGCCTTTGTTCCAGCCACCTCTTGACAGCCCCCTCGAGTCGAAGTGTACGGTGTCAACATACTCAATGTAGACACCGTACACATCACAATGGGAGGGTTTCGTGTCGACGACTTTGGGACTGCCGCCCGTGGTGGATCCATCGACGTGGCAGCGTGAGCTGGACGCCCTTCGCGTCCGGGAGAAGGCGGCCACCCGCGAACTCGACGCGATCGCTGCGCAACGTCGCCGGCTGCCGATGGTCGCCATGCCCGAGTATGTGCTCGAGGGTGAGAACGGCCCGGTGCGACTGGTCGATGTGTTCGACGGTAAGCGGCAGCTGATCGTCTACCACCACATGTGGTTTCCCGGCCAGGAGTGGCAGTGCCCGGGATGTACCGGGTTCACCTCGCAGTTCACCCGGCTGGAGTTTCTGGCCGGCTACGACGCGCGGTTCGTCATCGTCACCCAGGGCCCGATCGCCGAAGCGGTCGCCTACAAGCGGCGGGTGGGCAACCGGATGGACTGGTACAGCACCGCCGAAAGCCCGTTCGGTGCCGACGTCGGCGTCTCGGCGGGCGGCCAGTTCGCGCTCAATGTCTTTCTGCGTCACGGCGATACGGTGTACCGCACCTGGTACACGAACCGTCGTGGCTGCGAACAGCTCAGCCACATGTTCGGATTGCTCGACGTCCTTCCCTATGGGCGGCAGGAGGTATGGCAGGAATCTCCGGACGGCTGGCCGCAGTACCCCACCTACAGCCGCTGGGCGAGCTCCCCGGAGATCGCCCAGGCATACGGCACCGATTGATCCCAACAAAGTAAGGAGCATGATGTCCGCTACCAACACCGGCCTGACGACGATCAGCCTCGTGTGCATACCGACACCAGAACAGGACAAGGCGGTTGCGTTCTACGAGTCGCTCGGCTTCGAGAAGCGCACCGATGAAGAGTTCGGCGGCGGCTACCGGTGGATCGAGGTCTACCCGCCCAGCGGCACGACCGGTATCGCGCTGGCGCCGCCGCCTCCGGAGGGTGGGGACGTGGTGCCGACCGTCACCGGAATCACGTTGACCACCAGCGACATCGACGCAACGCACGCGGCGTTGCGGGAACTCGGCGTCGACGTCGACGACGTGTCCCGGATGGGCGCGCCGGTGCCGCCTCTGTTCTGGTTTCGCGACCCGACCGGGCACACCCTGATGGTTGCGGAGGTCTGAGCACCGCGCCGAGCGGGAGGAGTTCGACGCCATCTCAGCCCGCCGGGCTAGACGGCGGTGTGGACGGGCGGCTTACCGTTGCGCGCTGTGCTCGCGATATCGGCCGGCGGAGTCGGCGGCCGCAGCGAGCGGCCAGCTGACCTGGATCGGGATCGGTCCGTTGGGCAGCCACGGCTGCTCGGCGACGGCGTCGGCGACCCTCCAGGTGCCGCGCTCTGTGACGCCCAGTGCGGCGTCGATCACCTTGTAGTGCTGGACGCTGCTGTCCTTGGCCTGCGACTCCACCCAGACGATGATGAGCTCTCCGGGCTCGAAACCTGCCTGTCGTTGCACGGCGGCGATCATGCCCTCGTCGTGCAGGTGCCCGTCACCGAAGTTGAACCCGATCAAGGTGTTGCAGGCGAACTCCCCCTCGCGAACGGTCCGGCTGTCGAGGTCGGGCAGGTTCTTCAGCAGCACCGAGAGCAGGCCGCGGCCCTGGCTGTGCATACACCGCCAGGCGATTGCCTGCTGCGTGATGATCTCGGCCCATTTCGGCTCGAAACCGAAGTCGACGAACTGGTCGACCTGGTTGCGCGCCGAGCGAGTGACCTTGTCCAGCTTTGCTTCGGCGCCGGGCGCGAATGCCCACACCGCCGACGCCCAGTTGCCGGCATATTGGCGCATCGAGGGCAGGAACGACACCTTGTCCGGACGCAGATTGCCCAGGATCGGGAAGAAACACAACCCGGCCACGATCGCCAACGTCAGCCACGGCGAGGACATCTCGGTGACCGCGTAGCCGTCCCAGGCCGGGAAGCCGAGGAACAGGAAGACGGTGGTGTAGCCGAAGACCACATTCCATTCCAGCGGCACGGCCAGCGGGAACGTCAGGATGATGAAGAGGTGGAAGCAGACCATCAGCAATGCGGCCAGCACCGTCAACCGCATGTTCGTGGAGAACAGCAAGACCAGCGGAGCGGCCAGTTCGACGGTGGTGCCGAGGGCATGAGCCATGAAGTCCGCGATCCGCGACGGGCGCAGGTCCCGCGGGAAGTCGCGATACTGCGCACGCCGCAGCTGCTTCAAGGGGACGAGCGGGGTGTTGCTGATCATCGGCGGAATGACGTTGGAGAAGTGCTTGCCGAACTTCGAAATGCCCGCACCCAGCCAGACGACCACGATCAACAGTTTCAACGCGATGATCATGTTGGTGAAATTCCAGAACGGCAGCACAGCGAAGAAGAACAGTGCCGGCAGATACTGCTCGCCGCGCGCGGCCAGGAAGATCGTCTTGTCCCGCAGGCCGATGAGCACCAGCAGGACGATGGGTGCGATCAGCAACACCGGCGCAACGAGCCCGGAAGTGTTGGCCGGGAGGGCTTCTGACAGCGACTCGCTGTGCACTCCGGGCGCGGACAACGCGACTGCCAGGCTGACCAGCAGCCCGAGGTAGACCATCACATCGAACCAGGTGCGGCGGTCACCGTCGGTGAACGGCATCCATTTCCACGGCCGCAGCCGGATGGTGCCCGGCCTGGCCCAGAACAGGATGCCGCCGGTCATGGGCTTGACCTTGCCGGCGAGCGGTCCCCAGGAGCCCGCCACGCCGATGACTTCGAGCAGCACCACCCACAGGATCACTTTTTGGTAGACGATGGGTTCGTTCCACCATTGCGCGACGTGCCAGAACGCCGGCAATCCCGAAGTCGCCGTCGCAATGGTGATGCCGCCCAGGACGAAGAAGAAAACTAGCTTCGTGAGGTAGATGACGTGAACCATCCTGGGCGTGCCGAATCCGTTGTCCACCCAGTTCAGGGCGAGGATGTGGACCCGTTCCATCAGGGGCTTCCGCAGAAACGCGTCCGGGTTGACCTGCGGCAGATTCGCCTGGATGAAACCCATGTTTTCGCTCCTTCAGGTGCGCCGATTAGACGGTTGCGGCGTGGTGCTTGCGTAGCGTCGGCTTGTCGATCTTGCCGACCGGATTTTTCGGCAAGGTGTCGAGAATGGTGATCTCCACCGGCCGTTTGTATTTCGAAAGCGAGCGGCCAAGGTGCTCGCCGATCGTGTCGGTACTGATAGCCATGCCTGAGTTCAACGAGACGAACAGCACGGGCTCTTCGCCGTATTTCGGGTTCGCCCGGCCGATCACGGCAGCTTCGGCGATCTCGGGGAGCTGATAGACGACGGTCTCGATCTCCTTGGGATAGATGTTCTCGCCGCCGCGGATGATCATGTCCTTAGCCCGGTCGACCAGGATGAGGTAGCCGTCCTCGTCGAGACGACCGACATCCCCGGTGTGCAGCCAACCGTCGACGATGGTCTTCGCGGTCTCCTCCGGACGGTTGAGATAACCGCGCATGATGTTGGGGCCCTTCACCAGCACCTCGCCGGTTTGCCCCGCCGGGACGTCGTTCCCGTCCGCGTCGGCGATCCGAATCTGTTGGCCGGGCAGCGCAACTCCGACGGTGCCGGCCTTTCGCACACCGCCGAGGGGGTTGCCGGTGCTGCCGCATGTTCCCTCGGAAAGGCCGTACCCCTCGATGATCGGGATCCGGTAGCGGGACTCGAACCTGTCGAGCAGTTCGACACTGGCCGGTGCCGCACCGCAGACGGCGAATCGCAGCGAGGATGTGTCCGGCTGCACCTCGGAGGGCAGGTCGGACAGCATGGTGTAAATGGTCGGCACCGCAGAGAAATAGGTGGGTCGGCTGCGCTCGAGGCGTTCGAAGAATGTCGTCGGGCTGAACCGTCCGGCGATGACGGTGCTGCCGCCGGCGATGAGCGGCGCCAGGGTGCTGACGACGATGCCGTTGACGTGGAACAGTGGCAGGATCAGCAGGCTGCGGTCGGCGTTGGTCAAGAAGAACGCGTCGATCATCATGCGGCACATGGCATTCAGATTGGCGTGGTCGAGCATCACGCCCTTGGGGCGGCCGGTGGTGCCGCTGGTGTAGACCAGCAGTGCCAGTGCGTCGTCCGCATATTCGGCCGGCGCCTGGTCGAGGGCCGGCCCGCCGGTGGCCAGTTCACCCGCGGTCAACATCACCGGCGCCGGCGCATAGTCGAGCAGCTGCTCGACGATGAGCACCTTGGCTGCCGCGTCCTGGACCTGGTGGGTGACTTCGTCGGGCACCAACGACGGGTTGACCGGGGTGACGGTGGCGCCGAGGCGCCAGGCGGCGAACAGGGCGACGACGAAGTCGGCCGTGTTGGGAAGCATGAGCGCCACCACGTCGCCCGCCGACACCCCGTTCCCGGCCAATGTGCTCGCCACCCGCTGCACCGCGGCCAGCAACTGCGTGTTGTTCAGCTCGATTCGGTCGTCGGCAACCGCGGGCGCCGCGGGCGATAGTTCGGCGCGGAAATCGGGCAGCGCCGCCAGATGCATGGTCGATCCCGAATCTGTGCTCATCAGCGTCTGAACCTAGGGTGGAATGAATCGGCGCACACCGTTACCAGGCAACAGCGTGGCGCGCCGGAGTTGTTTCGCGGAAACAACCGCGCCGCCCGGTCTGAGCGCAAGTCGCCAATTGAACCGCATAAGATTTGTGGATGCGGGAGCGGAGCGGGGACGACTCGTCGGTCGTCGCCGAGTCGGCGGCGGTCATCGCAGGGCTCGAAGGCCGGCTGGACGAGGTGACCGACATGGTCGTGCAGCACCTGCTGGCAGAGATCGCCGAGCTGCGCGGCGAGACCCAACTACTGGAGCTTCTCCGCGCCAGCGCGGAGCGAAACATCGACACCGTTTTCGCGGCGATCCACCACAACATCCCGATCGAGCATGTCGAGCCACCGACCGCGGCGCTGGAGCATGCGCGGCGGTTGGCGCAGCGCGGAGTGCCGGCAAACGCCCTTGCGCGCGCGTATCGGCTCGGCCAACAGACCATGCTGGACATCGTTCTCAACGAGGTTCAGCTGGCCGACCTGGACCCACGACGAAGCCTCGCAGTGTTTCGGCAGCTCACCGACATCACCTTCAAGTACATCGATCGGATTTCGCTGCAGGTCATCGCCGCCTACGAGACCGAGCGGGATCGCTGGCTGGAGACGCAGAACAGCACGCGCGCGCTACGCGTTCGCGAACTGCTCGATACCGAGACCGCCGACGTCGATGCGGTGAGCCTCGCAATCGAATATCCGCTACACCGTTGGCACCTTGCGGTGGTGGTCTGGTGTCCCGAGACCGATCAAGACGACGAGTTGGTTCGTATGGAGCGGCTGGTCCGTGGCCTCGGCGAGACCCTGGGAAGTCAGGGCCGTCCGCTTTTCGTCGCCGCGGACCGGGTGACCGGCTGGGCGTGGATCCCGCTCACGGTCAACTCCGCTCGCGATGCGGTGAGTCGTACTCGCCGCTTCGCCCAGGCGGACAAGCAGGCACCGTCACTCGCGATCGGCGACCCACTGCCCGGCGTTGACGGCTTCCGGCGTTCGCACCGTCAGGCGCTGGGTGCGCACGCGGTTGCTCTCGCGGCCGGGCCGGGTGCGCCGCGAATCCTCGCCAATAACGATTCGGGCCTGTCCGCCGCGGCGCTGCTCGCCGACAAACTCGACGTGGTGCGCGTCTGGGTCGCCGACGTGCTCGGCCCGCTGGCTTGCGATACCGAAGCCGACCAACGGCTCCGGGAGACGGTGCGGGTATTCCTGCGCGCCGGTTCGAGCTACAAGGCGGCTGCCGCGGAGCTGAACTTGCACTTCAACTCGGTGAAATACCGCATCCAGCGTGCCGAGGAACGCCGCGGCCGGCCGATCAGCCACGATCGGCTCGAAGTGGAATTCGCTCTGCTGTTATGCCATTGGCTGCGCGCCGCGGTACTTCGCGGCGTGTGACATCTGCGGAATGACCGCCGCCGTCATTACTGGATGAAGGCCGACGCCGCGCGCAGGTGCTCGACCGCCTCGTCGACGATCGAGGTGATCAGCTGCGCGCACGACGGCAAGTCCTCGAGGATGCCGGCCACCTGGCCCGAGGCCAACACACCGGCCTCGGTGTTGCCTTCCACCAGACCCGCCTTGAGCAGCATCGGGGTGTTGGCGGCCATCAGCACCTGCGACCAGGTGAGTTCCTTTCCGTGCCGCATCGCCAGCCCGTCTTTGACCATGGTGGGCCAGCTCATTTGCGACATCTTCTTGAACTTCGCCGCGTTGCGGATCGCCGCGCTGAAACCCCGCACCCGCGAGCCGCTTTCAAGCTTCTCCACCAGCTCGGTGCGCAGCACCCGGTGCGGCATGCCGTCGACCCGGGTAGAGACCACGGTGCCGCTCAGGTCGGCGGCCAGGTAGCGCTGCTTGACCGCGTCCGGAACGGTGGAGTCGCTGGTGAGCAGGAACCGGGTGCCCATCGCGACGCCGGTCGCACCGTAGGACAGCGCGGCGGCCAGGCCACGGCCGTCGAAGAACCCGCCGGCGGCGATCACCTGCACACCGGTACCGGCAACCGCGTCGAGCACCGACGGCAGCAGCAGGGTGGTGGCGACCGGGCCGGTGTGCCCGCCACCCTCGCCGCCCTGCACGATCACCGCGTCGGCGCCCCAGGACGCCACCTTCTTGGCGTGCTTGGCCGCGCCGACCGACGGGATCACCACAGAACCGGCCTCTTTGAGTTTGGCGATCAGCTCGGCCTTGGGGGCCAGCGCGAACGACGCCACCTTCACACCCTCGCGGATCATCAGGTCCACGCGGTCGCCGGCGTCGGACGCGTCGGCGCGGATATTGACCCCGAACGGCTTGTCGGTCGCGGACTTCACCTTGGCGATCGCGGTGGCCAGTTCGTCGATCGTCATGGTCGCCGAGGCCAGGATGCCCAGCCCGCCGGCGTTGGCGGTGGCCGCGACCAGCCGGGCGCCGGCCACCCAGCCCATCCCGGTCTGCACCACCGGGTGTTCGACACCGACCAGTTCGGTCAGCGGGGTCTTGAGGCGGCTCATGCCCGTACCTCTTTGTCCCGCAGCGACTTGGGGTCGATCACCTCGCGGATCAGCCGCAGCTCCTCGACCTCGGGTAACCGAGTGGTCGCGGCGTCGGCCAGCCCGTGGACTTCGAACGAGGTGTTCTCGGCGACCTCCTCGGCGCTGACACCCGGGTGCAGCGAGACCGCGCGCATCTGGTGGTCCGGGCCGGAGAAGTCGAACACGCCCAGGTTGGTCACCACCCCGCCCAGGTTGAAGAACCGGAACGCCGGGTTGGCCGGATCGACCTTGTCGTAACCGATCCCGGACACGATGTCGACGGTCTCGCAGAACACCCGCGATGAGTGGGCGCCCACCCAGTAGCTGGTGGTGTGGTTGATGGTGTTGCCGGGTGCCCCGCGCACCCCGAACATCTGGCGCGTCGGATGCTGCAGCGGACCGAACGCCGACAGGTTCTGGTTGCCGTAGCGGTCGATCTGGTTGGCGCCCATGATCACATGACGCCGGCCCCAGGCCAGGGTCTCGAAGACCCGGTTGAACGGCATCCAGCCTTCTAGCGCCCCGACCTTCCCGATCGCCGGGGTATCGGCCAGGATGCGAGCCTCGCCGTCGGTGAGCACCAGGTCGGGGGAGAAGGTGAGGCGGGCCAGGCGCGCGCCGACGGTGGGCACCGTGGCCATCGGACTGGCCATGATCTCGCCGGCGTCGCGGAACAACTCGGCGCAGGCGACCGCGCAGATCTCGGCGCGAGTAGGTGAATCGGTCATGCTTGGGCCTCCGCTCCGAACTTCTTCACCGCAGCCTGGTAGTCGTCTTCGCTGCCGGACAGGTAGGTGGCCGTGAACTCCGCCCACGTCTCGTCGGACTTGGCGGCTTCGGCATAGTGCCGCTGGAACTTCTCGTCGCGGCCGTAATCGGCTGCGCCGATGGTGAAGTGGGCTCCGTTCGGGGCCTCCACCACCTTGTCCACCATCATCCGGTTGATGATCTGGGTCTGCGGCGACGTGGTGGCGATCAGCTCCTCGGTGGGCACGATCTTCTCCACCGACAGGAAGCGGCGCCGCGCCGACATCAAGAACAGGTCATCGAAGTACGGGTCGATGCCCGTGTAGGCGGCGTTGCCGCGCTCGTCGCCGAGGTTCATGTGCACGAAGGCGGCGTCCAGGTTCAGTGCCGGCATCGCGATCAGCGTCTCGGTACCGCCCTCCACGGGGTACGGCGAGGTGACGGTCTTGAGCTCACCCTCCCAGAAGTCGATCACCGAGCTGCCCAGGCCGGCCCGGATCGGCAGGAACGGCAGCCGCTGGGCGGCGGCCTGCAACCCGCAGCGCAGCATGCCCTCGTCCATCTCACGGGCCTCGATCGCACCGGTGGTCCGTGCCCGCGAGAACCACGGGTCGTAGAACGGCGGGGAGTCCAGCGAGACGAATCCGTAGTAGGCCCGGCGCACCTTGCCCGCCGAGCACAGCAGCCCCAGATCCGGTCCGCCGTAGGTCACGACGGTCAGGTCCTTGACGTCGGTGCGCAGGATGGCGCGGACGAACGCCATCGGCTTGCGGCGCGAGCCCCAGCCGCCGATGCCGATGGTCATGCCGTCGCGCAGCTCGGCGGCGGCCGCGTCGAGAGTGGTTACCTTGGTCGTCACTTCTTCCCCTTCTCGGTCCCGGCGAACGCGTCGCGGTGCTCGTCGGCGACCCCGGCGAGGTTGAGCTCGAAGGTGAAGCCCTGCTCCATCCGGTAGCTGGAATTGACCTTCTGCACGTCGATGAGGTTGAGCGCTTCTTTGGCGGCCCGGATCACCCGGGTGTCTTTGGCGGCGATGTCGCGGGCTACCCGCAGGGCGGCCTCGTCGAGCTCGGTGCGCGGCACCACGTCGTGCACCGAGCCGTACTGGTGCAGGGTGGCGGCGTCGACGGTGGCGGCGGTGTAGAAGAGCCGGCGCATCATGTGCTGCGGCACCAGCCGGGACAGGTGGGTGGCCGCACCCAGGGCGCCACGTTCCACCTCCGGCAGGCCGAACTTCGCGTCGTCGGAGGCCACGATGACGTCGGCGTTGCCGACCAGGCCGATTCCGCCGCCGACGCAGAACCCGTTCACCGCGGCGATCACCGGCACCGCGCACTCGTAGACGGCCTTGAAGGCGGCGAAGCAACCCCGGTTGGCGTCGATGAGCGCGGTGAAGCCCTCGGTGTTCTGCATCTCCTTGATGTCTACGCCGGCGTTGAAGCCACGGCCCTCGGCCCGCAGGATCACGACATGGGTGGCCATGTCGTTGCCGGCGGCGGTGATGACCTCACCCAGCTCGAACCAGCCGCGGGACGGAATGGCGTTGACCGGGGGGTAGTCGACGGTGACCGCGACGATCCCGGGCTCGACGGTCTTGGATGTGATCGGCATGGGCGGACTTCCCTGTCGTATTGGGGCGTGGGGTACCTGAGCTACCTAAGCAAGCACTTGCTTGGTACGCTAGCACAATGTCTGATCCCAAGCCCGCCGCGCTCTGTCTTGGATTGACCGGCAAAGTGGTCCTGGTGACCGGCGGGGTCCGCGGCGTCGGCGCGGGCATCAGCGCCGTCTTCGCCGATCAGGGTGCGACGGTGGTGACCTGCGCCCGGCGGCCGGTGGAGGGCCTGCCGTATGACTTCCACGCCTGCGACGTCCGCGACGACGACGCGGTCAAGGGACTGATCGACGCCGTGGTCGACCGCCACGGGCGGCTCGACGTGGTGGTCAACAACGCCGGCGGCTCACCGCACGCGCTGACCGCGGAGGCCTCGGCCAACTTCAGCCGCAAGATCATCGAGCTCAACTTGATCGCGCCGCTGCAG
>Ga0182747_1002097_pt1 | contig 14330 bp, 11 predicted proteins | sample eDN3rd30CBELigBY_FD_128526 | JGI IMG/M metagenome (GOLD analysis project Ga0182747, IMG submission 128526) | Enriched backyard soil microbial communities from Emeryville, California, USA - eDNA 3rd pass 30_C BE-Lig BY (version 2) (version 2) | ecosystem: Environmental > Terrestrial > Soil >...
ACCCCACCGGTGGACATCGATTTCCGCAGGGTCTTGCGCAGGTCGATGGTGCCCGCACGTGAGCGTCGGCGGCGCGCGGCCAGCCGGGTGGCCAGCGTGCGGGCCAGCGGCGCCACCACCCGGCGCATCTGACGCAGCTGATCACCGGAGGCACGCAGGAACTCGACGTTCTCGCTCAGCTGCGGGATGCCGTACATCTGCACATGCTCGCGGCCCAGCTGTTCGGCGGTGCGCCGCTTGGTTTCGGCGTCGACGAGCTTGCGCAGCTGCGTAATCCGCTGCGCGGCCATCGCTTTGGCGATCTGCTCCTGGGTGGGGGTGGGCTCGTCGCCGTAGGGCGCGAGCAGCCCGGCCAGCAGCCTGCCCTCCAGTTCGTCGAGCGCCAGCGCCTTGAGCGCCTGGTAGGCCGAGTAGGACGGGCCGCGGCTGGAGCGGTACTGCCCGTAGGCGCCGACGATCGCGGCGATCATCGCCGACAACCGCGGATCGGTATCGGCGAGATCGGGATTAGCGGTCAGCAGGTCGACCAGCATCGCCCGCATGTCCTCGGCGTCCTCCGGCAGCGGCACGTCGTCGGCCGACTGCGGATCGTCGGACACCACGACGGTGCGTCCACCCAGCGCGGCGGGGAACCACAGGTCGAACATGGCGTCGTAGGTGTCGCGATGGTCGGGCCGGCGCAGCACCGCGCAGGCCAAGCCTTCGCGCAGCACCTCCCGATCACCCAGTCCGAGCGCAGCCAGCACCCGCCCGGCGTCGACGGTCTCGGACGGGCCCACCGAAATCCCTTGCCCCCGCAGAGCTTCGACGAATTCCACCAGGTGCCCCGGGATTCCGTGCGGGGCAAGGGGCTGCGGAGGGCGGACTCGGCGAACCATCAGTTCAGCCGCAATTCCCCGGACGCGCGCACTTGATCGGATTGGTGTTTGAGAACCACCCCCAGGGTGGCGGCCACGGTGGCGTCGTCGATGGTGTCCATGCCCAGCGCCAGCAGTGTTCGGCCCCAGTCGATGGTCTCGGCCACCGAGGGAAGCTTTTTGAGCTGCATGCCGCGCAGTACGCCGATGATGCGCACGAGTTCGGCGGCCAGGTGTTCGGGCAACTCCGGCACCCGGGAGAGCAGGATGCGCCGTTCCAAATCCGGGTCGGGGAAGTCGATGTGCAGGAACAGGCAGCGGCGCTTGAGGGCCTCGGACAGCTCCCGGGTGGCGTTGGAGGTCAACACCGTGAACGGCGTCCGGGTCGCGGCGATGGTGCCCAGTTCCGGGACGGTGACCGCGAAATCGGAGAGCACCTCCAGCAGCAGGCCCTCGATCTCGATGTCGGCCTTGTCGGTCTCGTCGACCAGCAGCACCGTGGGATCGGTGCGCCGGATCGCGGTCAGCAGCGGGCGCGACAGCAAGAACTCCTCGGAGAACACGTCCATCTTGGTGGCGTCCCAGTCACCGCCCGGACCGGCGGCGTTGCCGGACTGAATACGCAGTATCTGTTTGGCGTGGTTCCACTCATAAAGCGCCCGGGCCTCGTCGACGCCCTCGTAGCACTGCAGCCGGACCAGCCCGGCCCCGGTGGCGGCGGCCACCGCGCGGGCCAGTTCGGTCTTTCCGACGCCCGCCGGCCCCTCCACCAGCAGGGGCTTGCCCAGCCGGTCGGCCAGAAACACCGCGGTGGTAGTGGCGGTATCGGCGAGGTAGCCGGTCTCGGCCAGCCGGCGGGCCACGTCGTCGATATCGGAGAACAGCGAGGAATGCTGAGCGGGGCTGGCGGGAACGGCAGGTTTCTCCATGCGGGTTACGGCTCCTTAGACGGGACGGGTGTGGCCGTCACCCCACACGATCCATTTGGTCGACGTGAGTTCCGGCAGGCCCATCGGACCGCGTGCATGCAGTTTCTGGGTGGAGATGCCGATCTCGGCGCCGAAGCCGAACTGCTCGCCATCGGTGAACGCCGTCGAGGCATTGACCATGACCGCGGCGGCATCGACCTGCTCGCTGAATCGTTGGGCGGCCGTCATGTTGGTGGTGACGATGGCTTCGGTGTGGCCGGTGCCGTATTCGTTGATGTGAGCGATCGCGTCATCGAGGCCGTCGACCACGCTCAAGGCGATGTCCATCGCCAGGTACTCCCGGCGCAGGTGGTCCTCGGCGGCGGCGGCGTCGGCGTCGCCGTGGACCGTGACCCCGGCGGCGGTCAGCGCGTCCACCAGCCGCGGCAAGGCGGTTTCTGCGATGGCCCGATCGACCAGCAGGGTTTCGGCGGCGTTGCAGACGCTGGGCCGGCGCGTCTTGGAGTTCAGCAGCACCTGTTCGGCGACGGCGAGGTCGGCGGCCTCGTGGACGTAGACGTGGCAGTTGCCGACTCCGGTCTCGATGGTCGGTACCAGCGCGTCGCGCACCACGGCGTCGATCAGCCCGGCGCCGCCCCGTGGGATCACCACGTCGACCAGCCCGCGGGCCTGGATCAGGTGGGTGACGGTGGCGCGGTCGACCGCCGACAGCAGCTGCACCGCGTCGGCGGGCAGGTCTTCGGCCTTCAGGGCGCCGCGCAGCACGTCGACGAGGGCTTGGTTGGAGTGCGCCGCCGACGAACTGCCGCGCAGCAGCGCGGCGTTGCCCGACTTCAACGTCAGCCCGAACGCGTCCACGGTGACGTTGGGGCGGCCCTCGTAGACCATGCCCACCACGCCCAGCGGAACCCGCTGTTGGCGCAGCTGCAGCCCGTTGGGCAGGGTGTAGCCGCGCAGCACCTCCCCGACCGGGTCCGCCAGCCCGGCGACCTGGCGCAGTCCGGCGGCGATGCCCTTGACACGCTGGGCGTTCAGCGCGAGCCGGTCCAGCATGGCCTCCGGGGTTCCGGCGGCCTTGGCGGCGGCCAGGTCTTCGGCGTTGGCGGCCAGGATGTCGTCCGAGTGGGCCAGCAACGCGTCGGCCGCGGCGTTCAGCGCATTGTTCTTGGCCGCGGTCGACAACGACGCCAGCGCCCGGGAGGCGACCCGGGCCCGGCGAGCGGCGTCGTGGACCTCTTGGCGCAGGTCGGGAAGCACGGGGACGCTCATTGTCCCAGGGTATCGGCGAACGCCGAATCCGACGAAACTGCCCCGACCGAGGACGTCCGGCGGCGCTGGTCGATGATCCGCCCCAACTCCTGCAGCAGCAGCGGCTTGGCCATCACCAGTTCTTCGATGTGTTCACGCTCGATCACCACCGCGGTCACTTCCTCCAGCGCGTAGGCGTCGAACTGGCTGGCCTGCCGGGTCAGCGTGGTGACGCCGAGAAAGGCGCCGTGCCGCAGCGTCGCGTCCGGTACGGCCGGATCCGCGCAGGTGATCCGGACACTGCCTTCGGTCAGGAAGGTCATCGCGGTCGGCACATGGCCCGCCTGTTCGAGTGTTTCGTCGCTGCCGTAGCGCACCACGGTGGCGTAGGGCGCCAGGGCCTGCTGATCCTCGTCGGTGAGCCGCAACGCGGGTGCCACCACCGTCCGCAGCGCCTCGGCCACCCGCTCGGCGGTGGAGAACTCGTCGTCGCAGTCATCGAGATGCAGGCCTTCGCGCCGGGCGCCGTACCAGAGCCACCGCAGGAAGGTGGCCTGCGCCGCACCGTCCTCGCCCGGGCTGTCGAGCGCGATCGTGGTCCGGTATTCACCGCCGCCCAGCGCCACCGCGACGGGCTTCTCCCCGGTGGTTCGCATCGGCAGAGCCGCGGCGACCCGCGACAGCAACGCGCAGACCCGGTCCGGCGGGTCGCCGACGGCGAACGTCGTCGTGACCGCTACCCGGTGCACGCCGCCGGATCGGCTGATGTTGGTGAACGAGGTTCCGGCCAGCACCGAGTTCGGTGTCACCTGCAGCCCGCTGGAGGTGCTGATGTGCACCGCACGCCAGTTCACCTCGACGACCCGACCCCGCGCGGCGGGGGTGACCAGCCAGTCGCCGATCCGGAACGGCTGTTCGAACAGCATGAACAGACCCGAGACGATCTGACCGACCGAATTCTGCAGCATCAAGCCGATGACGACCGAAGTCACGCCCAGCGCCGTGAACAGCCCGCCGATCTTGGCGCCCCAGACGTAAGACAGGATCAGCGCCAGACCGGCACCGATCAGCAGGAATCGTGCGACGTCGATGAAGATGGTCGGGATCCGGCCTCGCCAGGAATCTTTCGGGGCGCTTTGGAAGAAGGTGACGTTGAGCCCGGACAGCAACAGCACCAGCAGCATGAAGCCGAACGCGGTATAGACGACCCGCACCATCGGATCCCGGTCGGACACCTCGGCCACCGGCACCAGCAGTGCCAGCAGCGCCCCCAGCGGCACCAGATAGTTGCGGACCAGCGCCACCGGTCGGGCCAGATAGCTGCCCCGGCGCGTCAGCGCCACATGCCATTCGGTGAGCAGGATCAGGCTTGCGGGCAGCCCGATCGCCACCCCGACCGCCCAGTAGAACCAGGGCCCCAGGATGCTCACAGCTTCTCCGACAATCGCCAGGTCTGCTCCTCGGCTCCCGCGATCGTCACCGTGCCCGCCGGGACGAACTCCTGGCTGTCACCGAGCATGTCGCGCACCACGGCCGTGACGTAGATTCCGGGTTCCGATGTGGCCCTGCGCAGTTGATAGGTGAGGTTGACCGCCGAGCCCCACAGGTCGTAGGTCACGCCGGAGCGGCCCACCAGACCGCTGACAACCTGCCCGGTGTTGACGCCGGCCCACAGGCTCAGCCGGTGACCGGTTTTGGCGTCGAACCGATCGACGATGCGCTGCATCTCGCACGCAAACTCAACGATCCGGTGCACCCCGTCCAACCGTGGGGTGGTCAGGCCGCAGCCGGCGAGATAGCCGTTGTACATGGTGCGGATCCGTTCGACGCCAACGACTTCGGCCGCCGCGTCGAATTGCCTGACCAAGTCGTCCACCAGCGTGACCAATTCGTTCGCCGAGACCTCGGAGGACAATTCGTCGATCCCGTGCAGTTCGGCGTAGACCACGCTGACGTTGTGATGTTCCTGCGCGATGGCTTGTTCGCCCCCGCGGTAACGCTGCACCACCGATTCGGGCATCAGGGACAGCAGCAGTTCGTCGTTCTGCTTTCGCTGCTCGTCGAGCAACGCCTCCTTCGTCTGCAGGCTGCGGCTCATGTCGTTGAATGCCATGGTGAGATCGCCGATCTCATCGTCCGTCCGGGTCGAGATCGCGGCGCTGTAATCGCCGGCACTGATCCGCTGGGCGGCGTACTGCAGCCGCCGGATCGGTCGCAGGAACAGCCGGGCCAGCAGCATCGCCAGCACACAGATGGCGAAGATGACCCCCGTGGTGGCCAGCACCACCCGCTTGCTGAACGAGGTGACCCCGGCGTAGGCGTCGGAGTAGTCCCTGGTCGCCAGCAGCGACCACTGCAGGTCCGAGTTGGGTATGGTCAGCGGCGTATACGCCACTAGTTCGCGCTTGCCCAGATAGTCGTATCCGGTATTCAGCGTGCCGGTTTGGCCGCGTTGCGCGGCACGCAGGCCCGGCGAACCGACCGGTTGCACCAGGGTGGTGGTCCCCAGCTTCAGCACTTTTTCCACCGTCGCCTCCGCGGTCCCGGCGGCCACCGCTTGGCGGCGGTATTCCTCGGGGTCCTCCAAGAACAGTCGCGAGTCCGAGCGCATCAGCTCGTCCGGCCCGGCGAGGTAGGTCTCGGTGGTGCGCCCCAGCCCGGCCGCCTTCCAGTTGCGATTGGCGGTCATGATCCGGTTGACCTTGGCGCTGGGCAGCGGCAGCGCCAACACGCCCTCGACCGTGCCCTTGTTGCCGACCGGCGAGACCAGCCAGGCGGTGGGCGCATCCAGATAGGGCTGATAAGGCTGGTAGTCGGTGATCCACACGAAGTTGACCGCGTTGGACGCCAACGCTTTGCGGTACGCGTCGCGCAGCACCGATTCGCGGTAGGGGCCGGTCAACACGTTGGTACCCAGATCCACACCCTTGTTCACGCTGTAGACCACGTTGCCGCGGGTGTCCAACAACAAGGCGTCTTGATACTCGTAGCGCTTGACGATCTCGGCGAAGAAGCCGTCGAACTCGGCGTTCGCCGCCGACCAGGCACTGCCGTCGCCGGCGTCGCCCGGCTTCGTCGCTCCCTCGGCGAAGCCCACCGTGTAGTTGGCCTGAAGGTAGCGCTGCGCGGTCGATGTCGGCATCAGCGCCGCGGTGTCGGCCTCTTCTCCGGTCCGTTCGCCCAAGGCTCCGACGAACTGATCCCTGTAGTAGGCCACGATGGCCCGCTGCTGTTCGGGAGTGACTGTGGCACTGCTTAATTCGGAGAATCCGGCACTGAACGCCTTGAGCGCGCCGGCCGCGGTCGCTCCACCGCTGAGAACGATCAGCGAATTCGTCATCTCGGTGAACAAACCGGTCACCGCCCGGCGCTGCGCCTCGCGGGCCTGCACCAGTTTGCTGGTCGCTGTGCGCTGCAGTTCGGCTGCGCCGTACTGGAACTCGACGAATCCCACCACCGCGACCGACGCGATGCTGGTCAGCAGCAAGATGAGCATCAGCTTGGTCTGAATGCTCATCCGGGACAGCAATCGCCGACGCCGTCGCTCATCGCTCGTGCAGGTGATCGTCGACGGTGCCGAGTCCACTCGGCCGCTCCCTTCCCCTAGGCGGACGGTTTCTCACCCTAGGGGATATCCCACGTCGGGCGGTCGCGAATGGAAAGCTGACGGCATGGCGGCGCGAGTGTGCGTGGTGGGCAGCATCAATCTGGACACCGTGTTCACCGTGGCCGCCCTGCCGGCCCCGGGTGAGACGGTCTTCGGCTCGGCACCGGTCACTACCCCCGGCGGCAAGGGCGCCAACCAGGCCGTGGCGGCCGCACGGGCCGGGGCGCAAGTCGTATTCGTCGGCGCGGTGGGCGACGACGATGCTGGCGAGCGGTTGCGCCGGCACCTGCAGGTCAACGGTGTCGGAACCGAGGGGTTGACCGCGGTGCCGGGATCCAGCGGATCGGCGTTCATCACCGTGGACCACGCCGGGGAGAACACCATCGTGGTGACACCGGGAGCCAATGCCGCGCTGACGTTGGATTCCGGCCAGCGCGCCCTGATCGCCGACGCCCAGGTCCTGCTGGTGCAGTTGGAGATCCCCGTTGCCACGGCCACCGTGGCCGCTCGGGTCGCCCGGGCGGCCGGAGCGACGGTGATCGTCAACGTCTCCCCGATCGGTGCCGACCCGGCCGGGCTGATCGACCTGATCGACCAGACCGATGTAGCGGTGGTCAACCAGACGGAATCGGCGCGGTTCGATCACCCGGTGCCGCACCGGGTGGTGACCCTCGGTGCCCGTGGCGCCCGCTACACCGGGGCCGACGGCACCGTCGAGGTGCCCTCACCGGTGGTCGACGCCGTCGACACCTCCGGCGCCGGTGACGTCTTCGCCGGTGTGCTGGCCGCCGAATGGTCGCACGGCATAGCGCAGGCGTTGCGTCGCGCTTGCGCGGCCGGGGCGTTGGCGACGCTGGTGCCCGGCGCCGGGGACTGCGCCCCGGATGCCGAGGCGATCAGCGCGGCGTTGACGGGACTCACACCCGAACGTTGAATCCCAACTCGACGTCGGATGCGGCCTGGCCGCCGCGGATTCCCCAGTTCTGCCGGTCGACCTCGTGCAGGGTGATCATCACGTGGTCACGCGGAATACCCAATGCGGCAAGCCGTTCCACGATTTCGGCGTAGAGGGTCCGCTTGGCGTCCAGGGACCGGCCGGTGAAGCAGTCGATCGAGATCAGGGTGCGGTACTCCGGCTGCGCCAGGTGCTCGGGAACCGCGAACCGGTGCGGTTCATGCACGATCAGCCGCACGTTCTTGTCCTTGGCCGGGATCTGGAAGGCGGTCACCAGTGCGGCGTGGACCGCATCGATGATCGCGACTTCTTCGGCCGGCTGGTAGCGGCGGCGGACCTCGATCAGGACGGTGGGCATGGGCCATACCCTGCCAGATGATCAGTGCCGCTTGGCCCGCACCCACTGGATGGTGCCGAAGTTCTTGACCCGCACGCTGGTCAGACCGTGGCGTTCGAGGGTGTCGGCGATCTCGTCGTCGTCGAACACCCGGGCCCCGGCCTTGGGCAGCAGCTTCCACAATCGGGAAGCCGATCCTGCGGTGGGCACCATCAAGGCGATGCGCCCACCGGGCTTGAGCACCCGCGCCATCTCGCGTAGCGCCGCTGTCGGATCGGGGATCAGCTGCAGCACCGCGATCGAGATGACGGCATCGACGGTGTCGTCGCGAAGCGGAAGCCGCTGGGCATCCGCCCGCAAGAACGCGGCCTGGGCGCCGGCCTGCACCCGTACCGCCCGGGCCAGCATCGGCTCGGAGACATCGACCCCCAGCGCCAGCCCGTCGGCGCCGACGGCGCGGGCCAATGAGGCGGTGATGCTGCCCGGACCGCAGCCCACGTCCAGCGCCACCCCACCGGCCGGGATGTCCAGCCAGTCGATCGGGTGCTGCCAGGCCTCGAGCATTCGGCGGGCGATCGCCTGGGCGTTGTCGTAGAACATCGACCCGAACGGCGAGGCCCACAGGCGCTGGATGGCGCCGGTGTTCTGCTGCGGGACGAGGTCCCCCGCCTCGTCGAGCAGGTCGAGATAACCTCGGCCGGCCTGCGGGTCCGACGGCGGATCGCTGAGCAGTGTCATGGCCCGCTGCAACGCCGGTGACAACGGAAACCTTCGGATTTGGGCCACCCTCGGTGCTCCTCCCTACCGCTGCGGAATCTCCCGTTCGATCTCGTCGAGCCAGATCCGTGCCGACATGTCCGACGGGGCCCGCCATTCCCCCCGCGGCGACAGCGAGCCGCCGTGGGATACCTTCGGCCCGTTCGGGAGCGCCGAGCGCTTGAACTGGCTGAATGAATAGAACCGCTGCACAAAGATTTTCAGCCAGTGCCGGATTTCGGCCAATGAATAGGCCTGCCGTTTGTCCGCCGGATAGCCGGGCGGCCAGGACCCCGCCTCCGCGTCGTGCCAGGCGTGCCAGGCCAAGAACGCGGTCTTGGCCGGCGTGAATCCGTAGCGCAGCGCCTGAAACAAGGCGAAGTCCTGCAGCGCGTACGGGCCGACCTTGTCCTCGCTGCGCTGAATCTCCTCGGCGTCGCCCGCCGGCACCAGCTCCGGGCTGATCTCGGTGTTGAGCACCGAGGCCAGCACCGCGCACACGTCGGCGTCGAATTCACCGGAGTTGATCACCCAGCGGATCAGGTGCTGGATCAGTGTTTTGGGCACTCCGCCGTTGACGTTGTAGTGCGACATCTGATCACCCACGCCGTAGGTGGACCAGCCCAGTGCCAGCTCCGACAGGTCGCCGGTGCCCAGCACGATGCCGCCGCGCTGGTTGGCGATCCGGAACAGGTAGTCGGTGCGCAGGCCGGCCTGCACGTTCTCGAAGGTGATGTCGTAGACGGCCTCCCCGCGTGCGAACGGGTGACCCAATTCGGTCAGCATCAGCTTCGCGCTGTCGCGGATGTCGATCTCGGCGAACGTCACCCCCAGCGCCTTGCTCAGCGCGGCCGCGTTGGCCTTGGTGCGCTCACCGGTGGCGAAGCCGGGCATGGTGAACGCCAGGATGTCACTGCGCGGCCGGTTTTCCCGGTCCATGGCCCGCGCGGCGACGATCAGAGCGTGGGTCGAGTCCAGCCCGCCCGACACTCCGAGGACCACCTTGGGGTAGTTCAGTGCCCGCAGCCGTTGCTCCAGACCGGACACCTGGATGTTGTAGGCCTCGTAGCAATCCTGTTGCAGCCGCTGCGGATTCGATGGCACGAACGGGAACCGCTCGATCACCCGTCGCAGTCCGATGTCTCCGGTCGGCGGGTTCAGAACGAACTCGACCCGCCGGAAGGCCTGCACCGCATCCCGGTGGTGTCGGCGGTTGTCGTCGAACGTGCCCATCCGCAGCCGCTCCGAACGCAGCAGGCCGAGGTCGACGTCGGCGACCGAGCGGCGGGCACCGCTGGGGAACCGTTCACTGTCATCGAGCAGTGTGCCGTTCTCCCAGATCATGGTCTGGCCGTCCCAGGCCAAATCGGTGGTCGATTCGCCCTCGCCGGCGGCGGCGTAAACGTAGGCGGCCAGGCATCGCGCAGAGGCTGAGCGGGCCAGCAGGCAACGGTCTTCGGCACGCCCGACGGTGATCGGGCTGCCGGACAGGTTGGCCAGCACGGTCGCACCGGCCAGGGCGGCCTGGGCGCTGGGCGGCACCGGCACGAACATGTCCTCGCACACCTCGGCGTGCAGCACGAACCCGGGCAGGTCGGTCGCGGCGAACAGCAGGTCCGGCCCGAACGGGACCTCGGCGTCGCCCAGCCGGATCGAGCCCCGCTCACCGGCGCCGGCGGCCAGCTGGCGGCCCTCGTAGAACTCCCGGTAGGTGGGCAGGTAGGACTTGGGCGCCACCCCGAGGATGCGCCCGCGGTGGATGACGACGGCGGTGTTGTAGACGCGATGCGCATAGCGCAGCGGCGCCCCGACCACCAGCACCGGCAACAGCTCCGCCGACGCCGCCACCAGCTCGAGCAGCGCCGCCTCGACGGCACCGAGCAGGCTGTCCTGCTGCACGATGTCGTCGATGGAGTACCCCGACAGCGTGAGTTCGGGAAAAACGGCCAGCGCCACGCCGTCGTCGTGGCATTCGCGCGCCAGCCGCAGTACCGACTCGGCGTTGGCGGCCGGGTCGGCGAGCGTCGTTCGGTGCGTGCACGCGGCGACCCGCGCGAACCCGTGCCGGTAAGCGTTGTAGAAGTCCCCAGAATGCTCCATTGCTCCTATTGTTGCCCGGGCGGTGTCAACATGCAGCTTTCGGGTATCACCAACGGCATGACCGATACCGCGCTGATAGTCGTCGACATGCTCAACTCCTACCGGCACGACGACGCAGACGAATTGGCCGGCAACGTCGCGAACGTCATCGAACCGCTCGCCGATCTGGTTGAACGCGGCCGCGCCGACGACGACGTCGACCTCATCTACGTCAATGACAACTACGGCGACTTCACCGCCGGATTCGTCGAGATCGTCGCGTCGGCGCTGCACGGCGAGCGCCCCGATCTGGTTCGCCCCATCGTCCCGGCGGCCGGCGACCGGAAGATGACAAAGGTACGACACAGCGCTTTCTACGCCACCCCGTTGGAGTACCTGCTCGGCCGGCTCGGCACCCGCCGGCTGATCCTGACCGGCCAAGTCACCGAGCAGTGCATTCTCTACACCGCCCTGGACGCCTACGTCCGTCACCTTCCGGTGGTGATCCCGGTCGATGCCGTCGCCTACATCGACGCCGGACTGGGCGCCGCCGCACTGGAGATGATGTGCCGCAACATGGCTGCGGAACGGTCGACGGCCGCGGAGTGCCTACGCTAGTCCGATGAGCGCAGCCGAACCGACGGTCTGTGACCTGCTGAGGCTGCTGGTGGGCCGGCGAGCCGCGGTGCTCACCGGTGCCGGTATCTCCACCGACTCGGGCATCCCGGACTATCGCAGCCCGGACTCCCCGCCGAGCAACCCGATGACGATCACCCAGTTCACCGGCGACCCCGCCTTCCGTCAGCGCTACTGGGCCCGCAACCACATCGGCTGGCGCCACATGGCCGACACCGCGCCCAACCTCGGGCACGTGGCGCTGGCCGCCTTGGAAGAGGCCGGGGTGGTGAACGGGGTGATCACCCAGAACGTCGACCTGCTGCACACCAAGGCCGGCAGTCGCAGCGTGGTTGATCTGCACGGCAGCTATGCCACGGTGGTCTGCTTGAGCTGCGGAAAGTCGGTGAGCCGAGCGCTGCTGGCCGAGCGGTTGGAGGAGCTCAATCCGGGCTTCATCGAACGGGCGGGACGGCTCAGCGGCATCGCCGTGGCGCCCGACGCGGACGCCGTCGTCAGCGATACCGCGTCGTTCCGGTTCGTCGATTGCCGGCATTGCGGCGGGATCCTCAAACCCGACATCGTCTACTTCGGTGAAAGTGTTCCTAAAGACCGTGTCGCCCAGGCTTATTCAGTGCTCGACGAAGCCGACGCCTTGTTGGTGGCGGGCTCGTCGCTGACGGTGTATTCCGGCTTCCGGTTCGTCCGGCATGCCGCGGCGCGCGGTATCCCGGTCGGGATCGTCAACCGCGGCACCACCCGCGGCGATGAGCTGGCGACAGTCAAGATCGACGGCGGCTGTTCGGCGGTGCTGGCGCTACTTGCCTCCGAGCTGGTCCCGGCGGTTCAGCGAGGCTCGACGCAGGAGAGCCGAAGCTGGGACCGCCGTATGGGCCGAGCGGTTCAGCGAGGCTCGACGCAGGAGAGCCGAAGCTGGGACCGCCGCTAGAACCCGGCGAATTCGGCACGGTAATCGTCGCCGAGAACGCACCCGATCGCGCCGCGATCCGGCACGATGGCTCAGGTGAAACAGCGCCTCACCGCCGATCAGCGCAACTCGTTCCTGGCTGCCCTGTTGGGCTGGTCGATGGACGCCTTCGATTACTTCATCGTGGTGTTCGTCTACGCCGACATCGCCAAGACCTTCGGTCACACCAAGACCGAGGTCGCGTTTCTGACCACCGCCACGCTGGTGATGCGCCCGGTGGGGGCGCTGGTGTTCGGTCTGTGGGCCGACCGGGTCGGCCGGCGGATACCGCTGATGGTGAATGTGATCTTCTACTCGACGGTGGGGTTCTTGTGCGCGTTCGCCCCCACTTTCACCGTGCTGGTGATCCTGCGCCTGCTCTACGGGATCGGCATGGGAGGCGAATGGGGACTGGGCGCCGCGCTGGCGATGGAGAAGATCCCGCCCGAGCGACGCGGATTCTTCTCCGGGCTGCTGCAGGAGGGCTACCTGTTCGGTTACCTGGCCGCCACGGTGGCCTCGTTGTTGGTGAACGACTGGCTGGGGTTGTCCTGGCGCTGGCTGTTCGGGCTGTCCATACTGCCGGCCATGGTCAGCCTGCTGATCCGCTACCGGGTCACCGAGTCCGAGGTGTGGCAGGTCACCCAGGATCGGATGCGGCTGACCCGCACCAAGATTCGCGACGTTTTCACCGACGCCAAGGTGATCCGCCGGTTCTGTTATCTGGTGTTGCTGATGACGGCGTTCAACTGGATGAGCCATGGGACCCACGACATCTATCCGACATTTCTGACCTCGCCCGACGGGGCGGGCCTGTCGCATGTCACGGCCAAGTGGATCGCGGTGATCTACAACATCGGCGGCATCATCGGCGGGCTCATGTTCGGCTCACTGTCACAGCGGTTGGGCCGGCGCTACGCGATCATCTGGGCCGCGGTGATGGGCCTGCCGATCGTGCCGCTGTTCGCGCTGTCGCACAGCGCGGGCATGCTGTGCCTCGGCTCGTTTCTGATCCAGATCTGCGTGCAGGGCGCCTGGGGTGTGATCCCGGCCCACCTCACCGAGATGTCGCCGGACGCGATCCGCGGCTTCTATCCGGGCGTGACCTATCAGCTGGGCAATCTCTTCGCCGCGTTCAACCTTCCGATCCAGGAGCACTTGGCGGCCGCGCACGGCTACCCGTTCGCCCTGGTCGTCACGGTGGTGCCGACCCTGATCGCCGTCGTGGTGCTGACCGCGATCGGCAAGGACGCCACCGGCCGGCACTTCGGCGTGTCACCGGCGCAGCTTCGTGAAGCGACCGAACCCGCTTGACAGCTGCTTTTGAGCAGTGACCCTGTTCGAATTCCCCGCCGTCGACGCCGGAATGTCGGCATCGGAATCGGGCGACGGATTCGCGCAACTGCTGGCAGAATTCGCGGGCATCACGCCGAGCTTGTAGGTCCCGGACGAGTCCGGCGTCACCGTCAGAACGTGCAGGGCATGGCGCGAATGCCGTGGATGAAGCTGCCCGCCACGTATTCCGGCTCACCGGCCTCGATGTCCGGCAGCTGGTGGAGCAGTTCGCCGAAGATGGCGCGCAGCTGGGCCCGCGCCACGTGTGTCCCCAGGCAGTAGTGCTGCCCGCCGCCACCGAAACAGACGTGCGGGTTGGGGTCGCGGCTCAGATCCAGGCGGTCCGGGTCCTTGAACACCGCCTCGTCCCAGTTGCCGGACGCATAGAACATCGCCACCTTGTCGCCGGCCCGGATGGTCTGGCCGCCGAGCTCGTAATCGGTTGCGGCGGTACGGCGGAAGGTCATCACCGGGGTGGCGTAGCGGATGAACTCCTCGACGGCCATCCCGATGCGCCTGTCGAAGTCCTCCAGCAGCCAAGCCCGTTGCTCGGGGAAGTCGGTGAGTGCCTTGAGCGCATGGCTGGTGGTCTGCCGCGTGGTGTCGTTGCCGGCCACCGAGAGCAGCACGAAGTAGGCGGCCACT
>Ga0182747_1002106_pt1 | contig 14283 bp, 11 predicted proteins | sample eDN3rd30CBELigBY_FD_128526 | JGI IMG/M metagenome (GOLD analysis project Ga0182747, IMG submission 128526) | Enriched backyard soil microbial communities from Emeryville, California, USA - eDNA 3rd pass 30_C BE-Lig BY (version 2) (version 2) | ecosystem: Environmental > Terrestrial > Soil >...
GCTTCGTCGCGCTCGCGCAGGGCGGCACCGCCGCCTCCGCCGCCGTTCACCGTGCGGCTGCTGGACTCGCTGGCCCACGCCAGCCGCGGTCACGGGGCCGACTTCGCCGGCATCGTCCTCATCGTGGTCGGCGTGGTCGCCGGCATGGGGGTCTACGCCGGTGCCGGTGGTCCCGTCGGCCGCGGCACCGCCGACCTCGTCGGCTTCATCGTGGGCGCGGCACGGGTCATCATCCCGATCCTGCTCGTGGTCCTCGGTGCGCTCCTCGTGCGCGGGGCCCCGGCACCGAGGGAGATCGACCCCGACGATCCGACGGTGGTCGACCTCGACCCGCAGGCCGCCGAGCACCCGTTCGCCCGCACCGTGTTCGGCGGCGTGCTCATCGCCATCGCCGGCCTCGGCCTGCTGCACGTCCTGCGCCACGCGCCGAGCTTCTCCGATGGCGCCGATGCCATGGCGGACTCCGCTGGCTACCTGGGCGGCGCGATCGGCGCACCCGTCCGGGCCGCCATCAGCACGGTGGGGGCGGTCATCGTCTTCCTCGCCGTCGGCTTCGCCGGCGTGCTGGTCATCACGCGGACCACGGTCCGGCACGTGGCCGGCAAGACCGCGGCCGGCGTCGCCAAGGGTGCCCGGCCGGTCGGGCGCCAGGCCGGTGCGTTCCTCAACAACCTCTTCTCGCTCGGCAGCGAGCGGGCAGCCGAAGGCGACGGCGAGCCGTCGCTCGTGGTCGGGGGCGACATCGACCGGCGCGACGCCGAGGCCGCCACGGCGTTCTACGACCAGGACCAAGACCCCGACGCCGCGCCGGCCAAGCCCAAGCGCACCCGCAAGCCCAAGGCCACCCTGCCCCTGCCCGAGCCGGATCCGGCCAACCCGCCCGAGCAGCTGGAGATCGCCCTGCCGCCGGGTACGCAGCCGTCGGCCTGGAAGCTGCCGCCCACCAAGCTGCTGGACCTGTCGGGCAGCCAGAGCGTCGACCGCAAGATGGTCGAGGAGACCGGCCGCAACCTCGAGCACGCCCTGGCCGAGCACGGGGTGGAGACCCGTCTCGTCGGCATGACCGTCGGCCCCACCGTCACCCGCTACGAGCTGGAGCTCGGGCCGGGCGTGAAGGTGGCCCGGGTCACCAGCCTCCACAAGGACATCGCCTACGCCATGGCCACGCCCGACGTGCGCATCCTGGCGCCCATCCCGGGCAAGCAGGCCATCGGCGTCGAGATCCCCAACGTCCGCAAGCAGCTGGTCACCGTGGGCGACATCCTCACCAGCTCCGAGGCTCGGGCGGCCACCCACCCGCTCGAGGTGGCCATCGGGCGAGACATCGACGGCAAGGCCATCCTCGCCAACCTCGCCGCCATGCCCCACATCCTCATCGCCGGTGCCACGGGCGCCGGCAAGTCGTCGTGCCTCAACTCGCTGCTGACGTCGATCCTCATGCGGTCCACGCCCGATCAGGTCCGCATGATCCTCGTGGACCCGAAGCGGGTCGAGATGGGGCAGTACAACAAGCTGCCCCACCTGCTCACCGAGGTGGTCACCGTCCCGAAGAAGGCCGCCAACGCGCTGGCGTGGGCCGTGCGGGAGATGGAGCGCCGCTACGACCTGCTGGCCGAGTGCGGCTTCCGCGACATCACCGGCTACAACGCCGCCTTCGACCGAGGCGACCTCAACGATCCCAACGCCGAGCTGCTCGGCCCCGACGCGGAGTCGGTCACGAACTACCAGCGGATGCCGTTCATCCTCGTGGTGATCGACGAGCTGGCCGACCTGATGATGGTCGCGGCCCGAGACGTGGAGGAGTCGATCTGCCGCCTGGCGCAGATGGCCCGTGCCGTCGGCATCCACCTCGTCATCGCCACCCAGCGGCCGTCGGTCAACGTCATTACCGGCCTCATCAAGGCCAACGTGCCGGCCCGTCTCGCCTTCGCCGTGTCGAGCGCCACCGACTCCCGGGTCATCCTCGACCAGACGGGGGCCGAGCGCCTCCTCGGCAAGGGCGACATGCTCCTGCTCGGCCCGTCCTCGTCCATCGCCCAGCGGGTGCAGGGCTCGTGGGTCACCGAGGACGAGGTCCGCAACATCGCCGCGTTCTGGAAGCGCCAGACCCCCGAGCTGGTCTACGACGAAGCTGTCCAGGGCTCCGACGAGGGATCTGGCGCGCCGGGCAGCTCGGGCAGCAACGGCGGCGGCGCTGGTGGCGGCAACGGTGACGACGACGACGACCTGCTCGCCCAGGCCACCGAACTGGTGGTCCGCAGCCAGCTCGGCTCCACCTCCATGCTCCAGCGCAAGCTGCGCGTCGGGTTCGCCCGCGCTGGCCGCCTGATGGACGAGCTCGAGGAGAAGGGCGTCGTCGGGCCGTCGACGGGCTCCAAGGCCCGTGAGGTGCTGATGACGCCCGAGGAGCTCGACGGCGGAGGCGACAGCAGCGGCGGGGGAGGGGAGTTCGACGTCGACGAGCCCCTGAACCCCGAGGACGCCGCCGGCCCCGTCATCCCCTGACGGCGCCCTCGGCACGGGTGACCACCCCGCCCCCGCCTCGCCCCCGCCTCGCCCGGGAACCCCGGTCGCCACCAGTCTCCAAGTTGGAGGATGTTGGCGCTCAACGACGATCTTCCTCCAAGTTGGAGAAACGGGGCGGGCGGGCCGTGGAAGTTGGAGGATGATGGACCGAGAGCGGCGATCATCCTCCAACTTCGGCGGGAGACGGCGTGGCTGCGTCGAGGTGGTGGCAATTCCTGACCTACTGGGTAGGGTTTTGGTTGTGAAGAAGCTGTTCTCCTTCCCGAACCCGGTCAACGAGGTCGCAGCCCGGCTGGTGGCCGGCGGCGTCGTCCTGCTGACCCTGGTGATCCTGCTGGGCCAGACGTGGGCCATCGGCCTCCTGGCCTACGGGTTCGTCGCCCGGGTCCTCACCGGCCCGACCCTGAGCCCGCTCGGCCAGTTCGCCACCCGGGTCCTGGCCCCGGCGCTCCCGTTCGAGGCGAAGATGGTCCCCGGCCCGCCCAAGCGCTTCGCCCAGGGCATCGGTGCCGCCCTGTCCGTGGCGGCCGCCATCTCGTACTTCGCCTTCGCCAACACCACCGTGGCCCTCGTCCTCGTGGCCATGATCACCGTGGCCGCCACGCTCGAGAGCGTGTTCGCCTTCTGCTTGGGCTGCCAGATCTTCGCCGGCCTCATGAAGCTCGGCGTGATCCCCGAGTCGGTGTGCGAGGAGTGCGCCAACATCTGGGCCCGCATCCCCGACCCGTCCAAGGACACCGCCGCCGTCTGACCGGGGCGGTGGCGGGCGTCAGCGGGTGGTGGTGCGGGTGGCCTTGGTGAAGTCGAGCTTCAGCGTGGCGCCGTCGAGCTCGGCGGAGTAGACGCCGTCGTCGAACGCGGCCGTGGCGTAGGGGGCGTCCCAGCGCAGGCCGTCGGGGTGGAGGTCGACGTCCTTGCCGTCTTGGGTGAACGGCGCCTGGTCGCCCAGCGGCTTCGACTTGTCCCAGCCGTAGGTCAGCGTTCCCTGGCTCGGTGAGTCGTAGGTGACCGTGATCGGGTCGTCGGCGCACGAGTCGTCGTCGCAGCTGAACGGGCCCGTGGCCACGGGCGCCGTCGCCGTGATGGCCGTCACGAAGTCGTCGAACGAGTCGTAGTCGGATGCGTCGGCCACCTCGGAGATCCAGACGTTGTTCGGGCCTCCCGGAGCCATGAGGTCGAAGTCCTCGGTGAGGTCCCGGGTGAACTCACCCTCCTTGTACTTCCGCCACTCGGTCGGGCGGGCCGACCAGAGGGCGATGTAGCCGTCGCCCTTGCGGCCGAAGGTCCAGCCGTCGCGCTGCACGACCTGGTCGAAGTGCTCGGTGGGGAACCAGGCGTGCGTGTAGTCCTCGTAGGTGAACGAGTACGAGCCGCTGCCCACGCCGCCGTCGCCCTCGTAGGCCGGGTCGTAGAGGCTGATGTTCACGTTCTCCACCTGAGCGGAGCGGGGGATGCCGCCGTCGCCGGTCCAGTGGCTGGTGTTGTCCGAGGCGTCATCCGCGCTCGACACCGGGACCCGCGGGTGCTGGGTGAACACGAGCGTGTCGGGGTCGAACGTGGCCTGCCAGATGTGGTCCTGCTCCCCGCGCTGGCCCGGCCGCCAGTCCTGGGCGGTGGAGAGCATCACGTGGGGCGACCGCCACGTGTACGTGTCGACCTGCGACAGCAGCCCGGGGTTCACCTGCACGCCCAGCGACAGGGCCAGCTGCTGCAGGCCGGCGTCGTCGGTGGACTCGAGCACCGGCTCGAGGTCTTTGGCCTGCTGGAAGTTGGAGGTCTCGAACAGGTCGTAGTCCTTCACCGCCTGGACCGAGGTGGGCACGACCTGCCACGGGAACTGGGCGCCGAGGCCCCACCACAGCATCAGCCCGTCCTGGCCCTTGAAGGTGGTCCCGTAGGGCGCCTCGACATCGGGGTCGACGGGCGCGTTCGGGTCGATCGGCAGGCTCGACTTGGTGCGGAACACGGCCGTCTGGTCCGAGTTGGCGATCTTCTTGGCGACCTCCGGCGGGCGGTACCGCTCGGCGGTGGCGAGGAGCGTGGCGTTGTCGGCGTGCTCGTAGCCGACGGGGGTGTTGTCGAACACGAGCTTGGCCGTGGAGAACGTGTCCTCGTCGCGGCCGTTGAGCTTGTCCTTCTGGTACGTGCGGCCGTGGGTGCTGCCGAACGTGCCCTCCTGCACGTGCCCGGCCAGCTCCACGAACATCATGTCGAGGGTCATGGCCCCGAGGCGGGCGAGCTTGGCGTCATCGGCGAACTCGGCGAGCAGGAGGGTGCCCTTCATGTCCTCGCTCCAGTAGACGTTCGACAGCCACTCGCTGAAGCCGAAGCGCGACCGCCACTCGAACCACTTGGCCAGCTCCTCCTCGGCGTGGGCCATGTGCTCCTTGCCCGTCATGCCGCTGTTGGTGAACACCTCGTCGGGGAAGGTCTGGCCGGCGATGTACTCGTTGGCGAGGAAGATGATCTGGTGGTTCTCGGTCCAGTAGTACTGGCTGTCCACGACGCCCTCGGGCGTGGGCTCGGTCCACCAGTACTTGAAGGCGAGGATCCGCTCCTTGATGGCAGCGGCCAGGTCCGGGCTCAGGTCGTCGTGGTGGCGCTGCCACAAGAAGAGCATGTTGTTGATGTCGAAGTCGCCGGTGTCCTTGAACGCTTCGAGCTTGGTGAAGGTGTCGGCGAAGTCCTCGGGCGTGGCGCTGCTGAGGTCGGCTTCCTTGCCGGCGCGCTCGGCTGCGGTGGCGTAGGCGAGGAGGGATTGGGAGCTGCCGGGGTTCATCTCGCCGGAGGTGGCGAACGTGAGGTAGTCGTCCTGCTGCTGGCGCCACTCGTCTTCGGGGATGAGGCCGGCGGTCTCCGGCGCCGGGAGCGCGGCGGCGCTCCCGCTCGGCTCGCTTGTCGACGAGGCGCCGTCTCCGGCGTCGCTCGTGCACGACACCAACGCCACCCCCAACATCACCACTGCGGACAGGACTGCGAACCGGCGCACCTGGGCTCCCCTCGAACGACCGGCGAGAACCTACCCTCCCCGTGGACCGGCGGGTCTCATGGGGCATGCTGGGCCGATGGAGCCGAGCGTCCGATGATCGAGGTACCGGGCGGCCACCGGGCCGACCCCGGGGCCCCGCCGTTCCCGGGTGGCGTGGCGGTCAGCCACCTGCGCGTCTACGAGAGCACGTCCGTCGACGGCCTCGCGGGCGGCACGCCCCACTGCCACACGGCGTGCACCGAGGCCTACGCCGTGATCGGCGGCCGCGGGAAGGTCGTCACGGTCGGCGGCGACGGCTACCAGGAGACGCCGTTGGAGGCCGGGAGCTTCGCCTGGTTCACGCCGGGGACGATCCACCGCCTCGTGAACGACGACCACCTCGAGATCCTCGTGCTCATGGCCAACGCCGGGCTGCCCGAGGCCGGCGACATGGTCATCACCTTTCCTGACGACGTCCTCGCCGACCCGGTTCGCTACCGCGAAGCCGCCGCGCTGCCGGCCGATGCGGCCACCACCGCCGCCGATGACGCGGCGGTCCGGGCGCGCAAGGACCTCGCTGTCGAGGGCTTCGGGCGCATCGTCGACGACGGCGCCGAAGCGCTCCGCCGCTTCCACGCCCGTGCCGCGGTGCTGGTCGCCCCGTCGGTCGCGTCGTGGCGCCCGATCTGGGAGGCCGGGCCCCGTGCCGCCGCCCGCCAGACCGGGGTGCACCTCGATGCCCTGTCCGCCGGCGACGCGGCCCACCTCGCCGAGAGCGCCGTGCACGCCCTGCCTCCGCCGGGTGCGGCGCGCCGCTACGGCTGCTGCGGCACGCTCGGCGTGATCCAGCCCTCCACGTCCTGAGGCCCGGCGCCGAGCGTCCCGGGCGCGATCCGCTGCGGCGCGTCATCAGGGACGGCACCGGTACCGGCCTCGCCGACCTCGGCCAGGTGGGCGCGCACCGCGGTCCCGAGGCGACGTTCGGCCCGCGCCCCGGCCCCGAGGTGCAGGAACCGGGTTGCGGGCGTCAGCCGGTGGGCTCGGCGGCGCGGTGACGGACCCGAGGTGAGGACCAGCGTCCGATCGAGCGGGACGTGGAACGCGGCGAGCGCCGCCAGCGTCGCTTGCAGGCCGGGCCGTCCTGCCTGGTCCAACGCACCGGCGACCACCACCAGGTCTGCCGTTCGAACCACGGTCCGGGCGAGCACGTTGCGGTCCTCGATGTCGAACGATCCGGTGTCCGGTTCACCTTCGAGGTCCCGGTCGATGGGCGCGACGACCACGGCAGCATGGTGCCGGACCGCCTCGATGGCCGTCGCGGCCGACCGCTTGCCGATCTGGACCCAGTCGCGGTGGTGCCGGAGCCCAGGGAGCACCTGGTACCCGCCCGCGACGACATGGGCGGCATCGCGGACCAGCGATGCCGGGGGAGGGCCGAACCGACTCGCCGCGGCGAGCTCCGAGAGGCCGGTGGCCTCCGGGTCGAGGCCGTGGACGGCCCGGTGCGGAGCATCGAGGGTCAAGTCGGCGAGCAGGACCTCGGTCGCGCTCGCCGCCGTGGCGGCAAGGGCCCGGGCCAGCCCCAGAGCAGCCGCCACACCCCGGCCGTCCGAGGCCTCCACCAGCGCGACGACCGCCGCCCGGTGGACCGGAGCGTCGGTGCCAGACGAGCGGTCTCGGCCGGGCACGGAGCCGACGGTGGCGGCCGCCGATCGCGAGCGGCCCGTGCGGCCGAGCCATGCGCGGACGGGGACATCGGGTCGATACCGCACCGTGTGAGCCTCTCCTTCTCGGGTTCTCAGGCTGACCTTGCTGCTGGGGTGGTGTGAAACATGTCCGGAACATGGAAAGACATGGACAGGGCGCCAAACGATCGGCATGGTCCGCCATGAAAGGGCCTGAGGGCGCTACGATCCCGTGCATGTCCACCCCAATCCAATGGCTGAGCACCGCTGAAGCGGCGAAGTACCTCGGCATCACCCCGCGCACGCTCTACCGCTTCATCGACGAGGGGCAGATCGCCGGCTACCGCTTCGGTCGCGTGATCCGCCTCAAGCAGGACGATGTCGACCTCTTCATCGAGGCAAGCCGGATCACACCGGGCACCCTCGAGCACCTCTACCCCGAGGTCGTCGGTTCCGCCGACAAGAGCGGCGACGTGGAGGACTGAGCCGGCTCACGGGTGCACCACCGCCTCGGGCAGCGGCGCCAGGGACACGAACACGTCCGTCCCGTCGTCGAGCTCGAGGACGGCGACGTCGAGTCCGACCCGCCGCAGTCGCCCGGTCAGCGACCGTGGGCCTGCGGCCAGCTGCACCCGCGCGTGGCGGGCGGCCAGCTCCCGCAGCCGCTCCGCCAGGTGCAGCGGCGGGCCGCGGTGGACGGGTGCTCCCGACCGGGGCGGCGTCGCGGGTGCGTCCGCGACCGGCGATGCTGCGGCGATCGCAGCCATCGGCAGCAGGCGGACGGCCTCGCCGTCCGCCCGGACCGCGACGTAGTCCCGTCCCACCTCGCAGATCGTCGACGGCGGCACGGGACCCGAGGCGAGCTCGAGCGACACCAGCGCGCCGTGGGCGGCGAGGGCGCCGAGGATGTCGGCGAGCGACACGGTCTCGTCGGCCCGCTGGCGCTGCCCGTGGCGCCGGCGCCGCTCCTCGACGCGCTGGCGGTGCTGCTCGGCGGCCAGCAGGTCGCGGAGCGCCTGGTCCGTGGGGCCGTCGGCGCTGTCGTCGGTCGTCTCGTCCACGGGCCGGGAGGGTACGCACTCGCCCGCGCCGTGTGAAGGGGTTGCTCCGTGACAGTGGCAGACGGCGCAAACCCATCGGGAGCCTGGTCCCCCGGCAGTACGCTTGGCGCACCAGCGCAGAAGGCCAGCTTTGACGACCACCCAACTCACCATCCACGTCCCCGGCAACCACCTCATGCGGCCGTTGCTCGGCGAGCGAGACGAGCTGCTCCGCATGGTCGAGGCTGCCTTCTCGGGCGCCGGCGTCCACGTGCGCGGCAACGAGATCGTCATCGGCGGCGATGATGCAGACCGCGTCGGCCGCTTGTTCGGGGAGCTGGTGACCCTGCTCCAGGCCGGTCAGGAGATCGACCCGGCGCTTCTGGCGCGCACCATCGACATGATCAAGGCCGACGAGCACCCGGCGGAGGTCTTCACCACCGAGGTCCTCAAGGCGGCCAAGGGCCGGCGGGTGCGTCCCAAGACCAGCGGCCAGAAGCGCTACATCGACGCCATCGCCGACAACATCATCACGTTCGGCATCGGCCCGGCCGGGACGGGCAAGAGCTGGCTGGCGGTCGCCATGGCCGTCCAGGCGCTCCAGGCCAAGGAGGTCGACCGGATCATCTTGACCCGGCCGGCGGTCGAGGCGGGCGAGCGGCTCGGGTTCCTCCCCGGCGACCTCATGGCCAAGGTCGACCCGTACCTGCGCCCCCTCTACGACGCCCTGCACGACATGGTCGACGCGGAGGCCGCCGCCCGCATGCTCGAGCGGGGCACCGTCGAGGTCGCACCGCTCGCCTTCATGCGCGGCCGCACGCTCAACAACAGCTTCATCATCCTCGACGAGGCGCAGAACACCACGCCTGAGCAGATGAAGATGTTCCTGACCCGCATCGGCTTCGGGTCCAAGGCCGTGATCACCGGCGACAGCACCCAGGTCGACGTCGCCGGCGGGCGTTCGGGCCTCATCCACATGGAGCGGATCCTGGGCGACATCGACGGGCTCGCCTTCGTGCGCCTGAGCGGGCGCGACGTCGTGCGCCACCGCATCGTCGCCGACATCGTCGACGCCTACGAGCGCGACGCGGTCACCAACCCGGGTCCGGTGCAGCCGTGATCCGGCCAGCACCGCCCAGGAGCGGCCGCCGTCGCACGCGCGGCGGCGAGGGCGAGACCCTGGTGTTCGTGGCCGACGAGCAGTCGGCCCAGCCCGTCGAGGTCGAGCGGTGGGAGGGGCTCGCCCGCAACGTGCTCCAAGAAGAGGGCGTCTCGGGCGACTGCGAGCTGGCACTGCTCTTCGTCGACGAGCCGTCCATCGCCGAGCTCAACCAGCGGTTCATGGGCCACGAGGGGCCCACCGACGTGCTGGCCTTCCCGATCGACGACGACGACGTCGTGATCGGGCGCTCGCCCGACGGGTCGTCCAGCGGCCCCGACCGCGGGCCGGTCGACGACGTCCCGCTGCTGCTGGGCGACGTCGTGGTGTGCCCCGCGGTCGCGGCGCGCAACGCCCCGTCGCACGCCGGCACCTACGACGATGAGATCGCCCTGCTGGTCGTGCATGGCATCCTTCATGTCCTCGGCCACGACCACGCCGAGCCCCACGAGACCGAGGTCATGCAGTCGCGAGAGCGCGTGCTGCTCGAGAAGTTCCACAGGAAGGCACCGTGAACGCTCCCGACGACGACCCCGGCAGTCCCGAGGCCCCGCACGCCCGCGCGTGGGGGGCCGTCTCTGACCGCCCGAGCCCGGGAGGGCGTCGGTGAGCGGCGCGATCCTCGCCGTCGAGCTCACGACAGCCGACATCGCCATGGCCGTCGCCATCGCGGTGCTCATCCTCATCTCGGTCCTCACCGCCGTCGCCGAGACCGCGCTCGTGCGGATCAGCCGGGCCAAGGCCACGGCCCTCGCCGACGAAGGCCGGCCCGGCGGCGCGGCGCTGGCCTATCTCGTCGACCAGCCGGAGCGGTGGCTCAACGCCCTGCTGCTGGTGGTGCTCATCTGCCAGATCGTGCAGGCGTCGCTCACCGGTGTGCTCGCCGGCAACCTCTTCGGGGGCTGGGGCGTCATCATCGCCACCGGCCTCAACGTGTCGGTCATGTACGTCCTGGCCGAGACGGCGCCCAAGACCTGGGCCATCCAGCACACCGAGCGGGCAGCGCTCGGCGCGGCCCGGCCGGTGAAGTGGCTGGCCGACTTCGCCCCGCTGCGCGGCCTGGCCAAGTTCTTCATCGTGATCACCAACGTGATCCTGCCCGGCAAGGGGCTGAAGGAAGGGCCCTACGTGTCGGAGGAGGAGCTGCTGGCCGTGGCCGCCGAGGCCCACGAGTCCGCCGCCATCGACCAGGACGAGCGCAACCTCATCGAGTCCATCATCGAGTTCGGCGACACCGTCGTGCGCGAGGTCATGGTGCCCCGGCCCGACATGATCACGGTCAACCACGACTTCCGCGTCGCCGATGTGATGGAGGTCGTGATCCTCAACGGCTACAGCCGGATCCCCGTGCTGGGCGAGGGCATCGACGACGTCATCGGCCTCGTGTTCGCCAAGGACCTGATGCGCGCCGAGCGCGACGAGCGCGAGGACGAGCCGGTGGCCAACCTCGTCCGCCCGGCCAAGGCCGTGCCGGAGACCAAACCGGTGGCCGAGCTGCTGCGGGAGATGCAGGCCGACCAGTTCCACATGGCCGTGGTCATCGACGAGCACGGCGGCACCGCCGGCGTGGTCACCCTCGAGGACCTGATCGAGGAGCTGGTGGGCGAGATCGTCGACGAGTTCGACTCCGAGGACGACCGCATCGAGCACATCCCCTCGGGCGGCGTCCGCATCAAGGGCAGCCTCAGCATCGACGACGCCAACGACCAGCTGCCGGTCGACCTCCCCGAGGGGGACTACGACACGGTGAGCGGCCTGGTGCTCGCCGAGCTGGGCCGCATGGCCGTGGCGGGCGATGCCGTCGAGGTCCCCGGCACCCGGCTCACCGTCGAGCGCGTCCAGGGCCGCCGGATCATGCGCGTGCGCATCGAGCAGGTCGAGAAGGCAGCGGCCGACGACGGAGACAGCTCGAACGGCAAGACCGCCGATCGTGGCGAGAAGGCCGACTCGGGCGATCGGAGCGCATCGTGAAGTCCGGGTTCGTCACGCTCGTGGGCCGCCCCAACGTGGGCAAGAGCACGCTGCTCAACCACATCCTGGGGCAGAAGGTCACCATCGTCTCGGACAAGCCGCAGACCACCCGCACGCAGGTCCGCGGCGTGCTCACCCGGCCCGACGCCCAGGTGGTGTTCGTCGACACGCCGGGCATCCACAAGCCCCGGACCCTGCTCGGCGAGCGCCTCAACGACGCCGCCGACGCCGCCATCGGCGACGTCGACGTGGTCTGCCTCCTCGTCGACGCCACCATGCCCATCGGCCCCGGCGACAAGTGGATCGCCCAGCGGGTCCCGGCCAACGCCATCGTCGTGGTGAACAAGACCGACAAGGCCGATCCCACGCAGGTGCTCACCCAGCTCCACGCCGCAGCCGAGCAGCTGGCGGGCGGCAACGAGTACTTCCCGATCTCCGCTCGGACGGGGGAGGGGGTGCCGGCGCTGATCGAGGCGCTCCTCGCCCGCCTGCCCGAGGGACCGCAGTACTACCCCGACGACATGGTCACCGACGTGCCCGAGGCGTTCTGGGTGGCCGAGCTGGTGCGCGAGCAGCTGCTCGCCGTCACCCGCGACGAGGTGCCCCACTCGGTCGCCGCCCGCGTCACCGAGTGGGAGTGGCCCCGCATCCGCGTCGAGATCCTCGTCGAGCGGGACTCCCAGAAGGGCATCGTCATCGGGAAGAAGGGGAGCGTCCTCAAGCAGGTCGGCACCAACGTGCGCAAGCAGCTCCCGCCCGGCGCCTACCTCGAGCTCTTCGTCAAGGTCGACAAGGACTGGCAGCGCAAGTCCCGAGCCCTCGAGCGCCTCGGCTACTGACGCACGGGCCGCCGGCCCCGGTTGGGTCGCTCCCACGGAGCCGGGACGGGGATGAGCATCACCCCACCCCATCGGCACGGTTCGACGGGGACGTGAAGGGTCAGCCGGCGTCGGCGTCGATGGCCTTGAGGAAGGCTTCGACCTCGGCCCGGTCCTTGGTCCTCGGGAACGGGGGGAGGGCGTCGAGGAGGATCCAGCGGTAGCTCCTGGCCTTGGCCAGGCGGGAGTCGAGCACGGCGACGACGCCGCGGTCGGTCTGCGAGCGGATGAGGCGGCCGGCGCCCTGGGCGAGCATCGTCGCCGTCCGGGGCAGGTCGATGGTGCGGAACGCCTCGGCCTTGGCCTGCTCCCGGCGGGCCTGCAGCAGCGGCTCGTCGGGCCGGGGGAACGGGAGCTTGTCGATGGTGACGAGTGAGAGCGTGGGCCCCGGCACGTCGATGCCCTGCCAGAAGCCCATCGTGGCGAAGAGGCTGGCGGTCGGGTCCTCGGCGAAGGCGGCGACGAGGGCGGGCTTGGGCATGTCCCGTTGGCTGAGCAGCGGGCCGGGGAGATCGTCCTTCAGCGCCGCGACCGCTGCGTCCATGGCCCGGTAGCTGGTGAAGAGGCCGAGCGTGCGGCCACCCGCGGCGGTGATGAGGGCGCGCAGCTCCTGGTGGACCGCCGCCTCGTACCCGCCGTCGCGCGGGTCGGGGATGTGGGTGGCGCAGTACAGGAGCCCGTGGTCCTCGTAGTCGAACGGACTGCCGACGTCGATGGCCTTGTGGTCGTCGCCGGTGAGCCCGAGCCGCTCGGACATGCCCGGTGGAAGGGTCGCGCTGGTGAGCACGACCGGACCGGCGTCCCACAGGCTGGCTCGGAGCAGCTCGGAGACGTCGAGCGGTGCCACCCGCAGGCGCGGGTTGCTGTCGGGGCCCTCGACCCAGGCCACCGAACCCTCGGGGACGCTCCCCGCGAGCGACACGTCGGCCTGGAGGTGGCCGGTGAGCTGGACGGCTCGCTCCTTCCGGGTCTTCACGTCATCGGAGGAGCCGTCAGGGATCTTGCGCAGCGCGGTGGCGGTGCGGTCGAGCCGGGCGCGGATCGTGGCCAGGGCATCTTGGATGTCGGGGTGGGGCTCGCCCCTGAGGCGACGGCCGACGTGCTCGGAGAGCGCCGTGGTGAGGGTGGTGGCGCTCGACTCCACCTCGTCGACGGTCGTCGGGTCGTCGAGGATCGCCCGGACGGAGCGGGCCAGGTTCTGGAAGCGGCCCGCTGACAGCTCGAACCCGCAGGTGTCCGACACGATGTCCTCGAGCTGGTGGGCCTCGTCGACCACGACCAGGTCGTGGTCGGGGAGGATCGCCCCGTCGGTCGCGAGGTCCAGCCCGAGCAGGTGGAGGTTCACCACGGTCACGTCGGCCTCGCCGGCCTTGCGCCGGGCGGCCTCGGCGAAGCAGGCGTCGCCCGACGGGCACTTGCGGGCGCCGGGGCACTCCTGAGCCGACACGCTCACGGCGGCCCAGGCCTGAGGCGACGGCTCGGCCGAGAGCTCGGCCCGGTCGCCGGTGGGCGTGGTGGCCGCCCACAGCTTGAGCGCGCTCAGCTCCGAGGGCGAGGCCCGGTCGGCGAGGCCGTCGAGGGCGAGCTGGCCGGCGCCGGAGATCTCGGCGATGCGCTGGACGCACACGTAGTTGGAACGGCCCTTGAGCACGGCGAACTCGAACGGCCGGTCCAGGTGCTCCTGGAGGAACGGCAGGTCCTTGCCGGCGAGCTGGTCCTGGAGCGCCTTGGTGGCGGTGGCCACCACCGTCCGCTGGCCGGCGAGGATCGCCGGCACGAGGTACGCCCAGCTCTTGCCGGTGCCCGTCCCGGCCTGGACGAGCAGGTGCCGCTGCTTCGAGATCGCGTCGGCCACCTCGGTGGCCATGACCTCCTGCGGCGCTCGCCGCTCGCCGCCCGGAACCGCCTCCGCCAGCTTCGCCAGCGCGGCGACGGAGCGGTTCGAAGCAGCCACCGACCGAACCTACCCACCCCGCTCCGCCACCCGCGCCATCCGCGCCATCCGCCCCACGATCCCCTCCACCCGCGCCATCCACCCCACGATTCCCCCCTCCCA
>Ga0182747_1002112_pt1 | contig 14253 bp, 15 predicted proteins | sample eDN3rd30CBELigBY_FD_128526 | JGI IMG/M metagenome (GOLD analysis project Ga0182747, IMG submission 128526) | Enriched backyard soil microbial communities from Emeryville, California, USA - eDNA 3rd pass 30_C BE-Lig BY (version 2) (version 2) | ecosystem: Environmental > Terrestrial > Soil >...
AAAAAACAGACCCAAAAGGCTTGGGTCTGTTTATTGGCGGGTCATTATGATTTACGGACGTTTACTGCTTGTGGTCCACGTTGGCCACTTTCAATTTCAAACGTTACCTCTTGACCTTCGTCTAATGTTTTGTATCCTTCGCCTTGAATAGCAGAAAAGTGAACAAATACATCTTCTCCACCTTCACGCTCAATGAATCCAAAACCTTTTTCACTGTTAAACCATTTTACTTTACCTGATTCCATTCTTTGTAGCCTCCTAGCATGTAACTATTACATGTAAATTGCAAATTGATTGCATAATTATTTTTACCCATTTCCTTTTTACCTATACCATAACAATTTTAAAAATTTTAATTGGATATAAAATCTTTATAAAACCCATTTGTGGATTGCTTTTGCAACTCCGTCTTCCTCATTTGTGGTAGTTACCCAATCCGCAGCTTCTTTCACAAGATCTTGTGCATTTCCCATTGCAACTCCCATGCCAGCTGCCTTGATCATCGCCAAATCATTTAGACTATCACCTACGGCCATTACATTTTTCATATCCAATCCCAGCCTGTTACAAACAATCTCCAGACCCTTCGCTTTATTAATACCGGCCGAATTCACTTCAATATTTTTCAACGTAGAATTACTAAGTTCAAATTCACCTTTTGCCTGTAATTCTTTCATGATTATCTCTCTGGTTTCATCATCATCGATATTAAAGCCAAATTTCATCCATTCTAAAGTATGCAAGTCCTCCGGCATTTCATTATGCCAATTGCGTTCCGTGCTAATCGCCCAAAACTTAGTCTTATGTTGCAGCGATAACCTCCACATCCACTCAACAAGTTCAGACTTTACCAAGTTCCTCTCTACTAATTGACGTTGATCATCCCATATTTCACTACCATTAACGGTGACTAAATAAGAATCAAGCTCCAATGAATCAGCATGCTCTCTGCTCGTCAAAAGTGAACGGCCTGTACTAAGAACCACATAGATTCCTTTTTCCTTAGCAGCTTTGATGGCTTCACGATTTGCTTCCGATACCTGTCCTTTATTATTTAAAAGCGTACCATCCATATCGAGTGCAACTAGTTTGACTTCAATGTCATTATTAAAATTATCCATATGTATATCAAGCTCCCTTCCATACTTTTCCTATAATAAGATAACATCATTTCTAAAAACTAATCAAACATTAAGTTTACATAATATAGTTATAATAAATACTCTGACAAGTATCTTACAATTTTCTTATAATCCTTTAATAAGTAACCTATAGGCGCTCTATTGCATATAGTACCCATAAGCCAAGAATAGAAAGGTGTTTAATGATGCCATCGGTTGTTATCAATTTATATTATCTAAAAATAAACAGTATTTCGGGCAATGGCTCCATAACTATAGGGGAAGCATCTCATAACAGTCCCACAGCCAATAGTAAATTACAAGGAATTAATGCTTCATATGGAGATACTTCACCAACTGAGGCAATGATGGAAAACCTGTTAAATGATCCAGACGTTAATGATCAAACCTCTATTGGAACTACTGATTCTACTAATGTCAATACACCAATTCAACCTGTACCACCAATCTAAAATTATAGGAGTTATCTGATATGCCATATCAAATAAATATTTTAAATTTCAAGATAAATGGAGCCACCCAAAACGGGAATGTTGATATCGGTCCTACTGTGCATAACAGCCATACTGCAAATAGTAAATTTGTTGGAGCAAATTTCACTTTAGGTGATTTATCACCAGCTACTTCTTTAATGTACTCAGGCAATATAGATACAGATATTAGTGATCAGGATCAAATAGCTAACCCATCTATGCCTATAGCTAATCAAATTTAAAGGAGCAGCAATATGGATATAGAAAAAATGAGAAAATGGCTAGAGATTACTAACGAGTATAGAGAGAGCAATTTTTGGTCTAGCGTACTAAAGCAAAAACAACCAGATGAATTTTTTAGAGAAGTATCGCTAAATCCAAAATTTGACTTATACCAAAATGATTATTATAACTTTATTATTTTTGAAATACCTGGGGTAAATCCAGAAGATGTTTCGCTTAGCTTAATTTCAAATAATCATTTAAAAATTAATGGCAGAATAAAACCTGTTCTACCATTAGAAATGGAAATGAAGAGAGAACGCGAATATGGTGATTTTGAACGAGTAATTGACCTACCTGAACCAACACAGGCTCATTTAATACATTCACAAATTAATAATGGACTACTTCATTTATCTTACCCTCGAAATAAGAACTGACTAAAGTGTTTATCTCCTATATCATAAAGACTTATTGCAAAAGATTTCCCTTCTATGATTGTAGAAGGGTAAACTTGTTTTGTGATTAAATCATATGCACACTCCTTTTATTAGTATGAAATTACTTACGATTGTTCATGGTAATGGGATTATATGAAATAATTACTAATTATTTCAAGTTTTAAGAAAATAACAATAATAAAAAAACGCCTGTCAAAAACAAGCGTTTTAATGTGGTGCTATTAATGATGGTGATGGACGCCCATGGTTGGGTTAGTAATCAGCCACTCTTCTTTCGGGAATTGGAAATATTGAATCCAAATACTATTTAGGTTTGAGTCATTTTTATCAATAATGAAATCAATTTCTTTATCGCTTGTGACGACAACATCATTTTCTGTTGGTGTATCAAGCTTTAAATCATAATGGGCATGGTCACCATGAATACTTGTGACATGCACACGAAAAAGTTTTCCTTGTGCTTCTTCTTGTTCTAACATTTTTTTCAAAGCTTTTGCTGCATTACGATTCACTTTTACCTTCATTTTTGGCTCTCCTCATCTATGTATTCCTACGTATTATCCCACTTTTTTGCAAAAATAGACAATGATTAGTTTTGAACTAAAAATACTTAATTTACCAGGTAAAAATTTACATACATTCTTTTCCTCGATAGGAATTTTAAAACCTTAACAAATTTGTCACAAATTAATCGAAAAACGTGTATAAACATCACAGCATTATTGTTAATATAGGTTTTAGAAAAGACTAACGGACTAATTACTATTAAATAATAACTAATTTAAATTAGGCTTAATCAGTGCATGGAAGCAAAAAAAGAAGTAATTCAGTCTTGTTTGTGAAAGGTTTCACGATTATAATCGTAAAAGTGAACATTTGGAAGGGAGAAAAATTCATGTTTAAAAAAAGCTACTTAATTCCACTGTTAGCTTTAGTACCAACTATGCTTTTAAGCGGATGTACGAATATGGTCGTCTTTGATCCAAAAGGACCTGCCGCACGTGACATTCTAGATTTAATTAACTGGTCACTTATTTTTATGTTGCTAGTGGTTGTCGTTGTTTTTGGTTTATTTGGATATATTATCTGGAAATATCGGGCTAAGCCTGAAAATGCAGATTACGAACCACCTGAAGAACATGGCAGCACAAAATTAGAAATAATTTGGACTGTCATTCCTATTCTTATTGTTATTGCTTTAACGATTCCTACTGTTAATACAATCTATAAGTTAGAAAAAGTACCTGCTGGATATGAAAATAAAAAACCAATTACCATTAATGTGACTTCTGCCGATTGGAAGTGGATTTTTAGCTACCCTGAACAAGGGATTGAAACTGTGAACTACGTGAATATTCCTGCTGGCACGCCTGTGCAGTTTAAGTTAACTTCTGCAGGTACAATGCAGTCATTCTGGGTTCCTGCTTTAGGCGGTCAAAAGTATACCATGAACAAGATGGAGACAGAGCTGTACCTTACAGCTGACAAGCCTGGTGAATTTTTAGGAAGAAATACAAACTTTAATGGTAAGGGCTATGCTGAAATGGAATTTACGGTTGAAGCAAAATCCCCCCAAGCCTTTGAAAAATGGGTAAAAGAAGTTAAAGAAACTGCTCCTAAGTTAACAGAAAAGAAATACAATCAACTTCTTAAGCCTACACACTTAGGACGTGAAACATTTATTGGAACACATCTTGCCTGGGTAAACCATGCGGATATGAATTCTAAAACTTATACAAATCCTGAATTGTACGAAGTACATGGCGTAAAAGGAAAGATTTTCAAAGAAAAAGAAACAAATAGTCATTCTATGGACATGGAAGGTATGGAAAGCATGGACAAGAGTGAGAAATCAGATGGAGGTGAGCACAATGAACATTAATTGGCATGACTTTTTTATTGTTGGCAACCCATTAATACTAGGTTCCCAGATTGCTATTCTCTTAACAATGATCGGAATTGTGGCTGGAGTTACCTATTTAAAAAAATGGAAATGGCTCTGGAGAGAATGGTTAACAACCGTTGATCATAAACGAATTGGGATTATGTATATCCTCTCTGGTGTATTAATGTTTTTCCGTGGCGGTGTTGACGGCCTCTTAATGAAGGCTCAAACCTCACGTCCAGAAATGAAATTTTTAGATGCACAACATTACAATGAAATTTTCACTACACACGGTGTCATTATGATTTTGTTTGCAGCAATGCCATTATTAATTGGCTTAATGAACGTAGTAATCCCACTGCAAATCGGTGCTCGTGACGTCGCATTCCCACAACTTAACGCGTTAAGCTTCTGGCTGTTCTTTAGTGGTGCGATGCTGTTTAATATTTCGTTTGTTGTCGGTGGTTCTCCAGATGCTGGTTGGACTGCATACTTCCCTCTTGCAGGTAAAGAATTTACTCCTGGAATCGGGAATAACTATTATGCGATTGCCCTGCAAATTGCTGGGATTGGTACCCTGATGACGGGTATAAATTTTATTGTTACTATCTTAAAAATGAGAACAAAAGGCATGACACTGATGAGAATGCCAATGTTTACTTGGACTTCATTCATTGCTTCGGTGATTATTGTTGCTTCATTCCCAATTTTCACGGTTGCACTTGCATTAATGACGTTTGACCGGATCTTTGGAACCCATTTCTTCACCTTAGCGGGTGGCGGTATGGATATGATGTGGGCTAACCTTTTCTGGTTATGGGGTCACCCTGAGGTATATATCGTTGTCCTACCCGCATTTGGAATGTTTTCTGAAGTTATTTCAACATTTTCAAGAAAAATGCTTTTTGGTTATAAATCTATGGTTTTCTCGATTGTTGGTATTGCGTTTTTAAGTATGCTCGTTTGGGTCCACCACTTCTTTACAATGGGAGCTGGACCAGGAGTTAACTCCGTTTTCTCCATTACGACGATGATGATTGCTATTCCAACGGGTGTCAAAATGTTTAACTGGTTATTCACGATGAGAAAAGGTCGAATTGAGTTTTCCACTGCGATGCTTTGGGCACTTGCATTCATTCCATGCTTTATCATCGGTGGTGTAACTGGTGTTATGCTCGCAATGGGTGCGGCCGATTACCAATACCACAACACCCTATTCCTTGTCGCTCACTTTCACTATGTGTTAATTCCTGGTGTTGTGTTTGCGGTATTTGCTGGACTTTATTACTGGTGGCCAAAAATGTTCGGCCATATGCTCAATGAGAAAATTGGTAAAATACATTTTTGGTTCTTTACCATTGGATTTAACTTAACGTTTATGCCAATGTTCTTCCTAGGATTAGATGGTGCGGTGCGTCGTTCGTACACTTATTCTGCTGAATCTGGCTATGCACCATTATTCCTATTATCTACTATTGGTGCAGTTATCTTAGCAATCGGCTTTGGCGCACTTTGCTATAACATTTATTGGAGTGCACGCTATGCAGACCGTAATATTTCAAACGATCCATGGGATGCAAGAACGCTAGAGTGGGCAACTGCTTCACCGCCTCCATTCTATAATTTTGCGAAATTGCCTGAAGTGAAATCTGTTGATAGCTTCTGGTATATGAAAAAGAATAACGAAGGATTGACGTTGAAAGACGAAGAAATTGAAGAAATCCATATGCCAAGTAATTCCGGCTTACCAATCTATATGGGCGTAATCTTTGGCATTGCTGGTTTCTTCCTAGTCTTTGAATGGAAAATTGCGGCTCTTGTAGCCACTGTTGGAATACTTATTGGGTTAATCATTCGTTCATTCGATTACAACGATGGTTTCCATGTTCATGTTGACGAAATAAAGGAAACGGAAAAAGCATGGCGTAACGTCGATAAAGGGGGGAACAGCCATGTCAGCTAATGTAAACACTGCCTTACCACTCGAATATCAAACAGAACAGAACCGAATGAATATTCTCGGTTTCTGGATTTTCCTAGGAGCGGAGATTATTCTCTTTGGGACTCTCTTTGCCGTATTTTCTGTCCTTAGTGCGAGATATGCTGGAGGTCCAACTCCAAAGGACCTTTTTGAAATAAAAGATGTTATGGTCGAAACGATCCTTTTATTAACTAGTAGTTTTACTTGCGGTCTTGCCATTTATGAGATGCGCCGTCATAACCGGAATGGATTATTGTTATGGTTTATCATTACCCTTCTCCTTGGTGCTGGGTTCGTGTTCATGGAGATCACAGAATTTATCCATTATGTTCATGAAGGAGCTACCATGCAAACAAGTGCTTTCCTTTCCAGCTTCTTTGTATTACTTGGAACACACGGACTGCACGTGAGTATGGGTATTGGCTGGGCGACTATGGTTATTATCCAAATACTAAAACGAGGGTTAACACCTGTTACTGCTCGTAAAACTTTTATCATCGGTCTATATTGGCACTTTTTAGATGTTGTCTGGATTTTCATTTTCACATTTGTGTATTTAGCAAGGATGGTGGCATAAATGGCTAAAAATACAAAAGGATTTCCACTTACACATGTGTTAGGTTTTATTATGTCATTAGTACTAACCTTCGCAGCACTTGGTGTAGCACTGAAAACCAATCTTCCTTTTAAAACAATACTCTGGATTATTGGCTCTTTAGCTGTAATCCAGGCTGCCCTTCAGCTATATATGTTCATGCATATGAACGAAGGAGAAGACGGCAAATCCCAAATCATCAACGTCGCTTACGGATTCTTCATCGCCTTCGTAACCGTTGCTGGTTCAATCTGGGTTATGTCTTTCGGAATGTAATTAAGAAAAGCGTAAGCGCCCTGGTCAGCGGCGTATGGCCTGGAGCGCTCCAACTGAGATAAAGGAAACACGAAGAGCCGGAGGAGATTCGATGTTGACTTATCGTAGGGCGGAGAGCGAAGGACACTAGCCGTTAGGGCGCTGGAGCTGGACAATTCTCAAAGTTAAATTTTATACTTTCTTATCTAATATAAAAAGGTGTCAGGCACCGTGTGAATTCTTCACATGGTACCTGACACCCTTTTTTGTTCTTATTTGTTTATTCCACCATTACTTTTTCTCTTTCTTCTTACTAATTGGAAAATGATAAAAGCTATGTACAGCGGGATTGCCACATAGATGAAATACGGAAAGCGATGCTGCTCTTTTTTGAAGACGAGGTATATCGCATACCCTAGGAAAAGTGTGACGATAATTCCGTATTTGGGTAATGGGACATCTTTCAAGCTTGGAATTTTTATCGTGCTCACCATTAAATAACAGATGATAAAAAAGGCAATGGGCAAAATGAACTCTGGCATTTTACCTTGGAATAAGGTAAGCAGTGTTAGTAATCCTCCTCCAGCAGTGATGGGAACACCGGTAAAATAATGATTTGAAGATTTAACAGCATTAATATTAAACCGGGCTAATCGGTAGGCTCCGAATAAAGGAAATAATCCTGAAATGGCCATCCCTGCCACACCAAACTCTGAGAAATAGGAATAATAAGCCATCATTGCCGGTGCAACACCAAAAGTTACCACATCTGCTAACGAATCTAACTCTTTCCCCAACTCACTATCCACTCGTAACATTCGTGCAATCCTGCCATCCATACTGTCGAGCATCATCCCTATTAATATTAAAATGGCAGCATTTTTGTAATCCCCCTGGGCGGAATACATAATGGATAAATATCCGAAAAACAAATTAGAAATGGTAAATAAATTAGGAATACTGTTTCTGATAATATGTATCACTCCATACTAGATAGGAAATTTAGGCAATATTCTTTTCACGTCGTTGTCTTTTATTATAACGCTGAACCTGATAATACTGGAAAAATATAATAGCTGTTGTAATCCAAAAGGCGCTTGCAAAATATCCACCTATGATATCACTGGGATAATGGACACCTAAATAGATTCGACTGATGCCAATGGCTATAATCATCACCATGCTTACAAAGATTAGTGCCCATCTACCTAACGAACTTGTAATATGCCGCCATAATAAGAAGGTAATAATTCCATAGACCGTAAAAGCATTCATTGCATGACCGCTTGGGAAACTATAACCTTCAATTTCAATTAAGCGATGGAACTCAGGGCGTACGCGTTGAAAAAAATTCTTTAAAATTCCATTTAATATCGCTGAACCCACAATGGCCGCTACAAATAAGATTAATTCTAAGCGATGATGGAGCACTTTATAGAGAAAAAGTAAAAGAAAAAGGCTAAGAACAATGACAAAGGGAGCCGAACCAATAAACGTAAAGAATTTCATTACAGATGTAAGAAATGGTGTTTCCATTCCTTGAACAGCATCGATTATAGTACGATCAAAATGAATGATTTTTTGGTCACTTATTAATAAGGATATCAAACTAAAGCCAATAATGGAAACAACACTCAGGCTAAAGGCGATTATAAGATATGTTTTTAATTTCATCAATACAAACCTCTCTAGAAAATTGGATTTTTGATTATACTTTATAGGTTGCTCATTGTTTCAACTTCTACAACTTTTAACCTTACAATGGTATGTAAAAAAGACATAAGAAAGGCAAATTTGGTTGAGGCTGCCTTTCTTATGAGGGTGAAAAGTAATTATAGTGTCTTGGGTTCTTCTCGCACTGGTTCTACGCTTTTATCTTTTGAGAAAAACCAGCCGGCTGCGGCGATACCTACTAATACAACATAAAAGGTTACTTTCCAAACTGTTGAATGCGCAAAATCTTCACTTAAAATCGCTAACATAGGATGTGATAACGTGTAGACGGCAAGCTTCACTCCAACCCAGCCCACAATTGTAAAAGCAGCAATTTCTAAACCTGGTCTTTTTTCCAATAAATTCACAAACTGATTCGCTGCAAAGCGCATAATAATTAAACCAATTACCCCTCCAGCAAAGATTACTAAAAATTTACCACCATCCAGACCACCGATATTTGGAAGCGGTGTGTTTGGCAGGGCAACGGCCATTGCGACAGCAGCAAGGATCGAATCAACGGCAAACGCAATGTCGGCCACTTCAACTTTTAATACAGTCACCCAAAAGTTGCTCTTTTTTGCCCCTGCCCTCTCCTCTTTATCTTCCTCCTTCCCTTTAATGACCACCTTGCGGAAAATATGATTACCTGCCATGAACAGCAAATATAGAGCTCCAATGGCTTGAACTTGCCACACATCCACAAGAAACGAAATCACAAATAAGGAAGCAAAGCGGAACACAAAGGCACCTGCCAAACCGTAAAATAATGCCTTCTTACGTTTATCTTCAGGTAATTGTTTCACCATAATCGCGAGCACTAGCGCGTTATCTGCGGCTAAGAGACCTTCTAATGCCACCAAGATTATTAACACCCAGCCGTATTCCAGTAAAAGAGCTAAATCCATGAATATTTCCTCCTTAAAGTTGATTTTTTTCAAAAAATACTCCCTTACGCCATAAAAATAGGCCTTTACCGATTACAGTAAAGGCCTAAAAGAACACAAAAAGACCTTTACAGTAAAGTAAAGGTCTTGCTAACAACGTAAATGTTGCCAATAAAGCCGGAGTAATAAATACTCGGAATGACGACTCTATTGTAGCAGCTACTCCCCTTTAAAAAGGAAATATTTAATTACTAATAGTTTATTATAATGCAAGGAAAATGTCAATGTTTTAGAGTTTAATAGCTAAATATCACACAGCTTTACAGTTTACAATCCGTAAACTTCAGTGTATTTTTTTTCAAGATATTCAACAAGATATTCCGCGTTTAATTCTTCCCCAGTAACCTTTACAATCAATTCGTTCGGTCTATACAGCTTCCCGTATTGATGGATCTTTCCTTTTAACCATTCTTGGATAAGATCAAAACGTCCATTTTCAATATGTTTATAAAAATCTGGAAGGTCTTTTTGAATCGTACGGAGAATTTGAGCTGCATAGAGATTCCCTAATGAATAGGACGGAAAATAACCGATTCCCCCAAATGACCAATGAACATCCTGTAATACGCCAACCGTGTCCGAACTAGGTGTTACACCGAGATAATCTTGCATTTTTTGATTCCAGACTACAGGTAGATCCTTAGCTTCAACCTCTCCGCTAATTAAGGCTTTTTCAATTTCATACCGAAGCATGATATGCAAATTATAGGTTAATTCATCGGCTTCAACACGGATAAATGATGGCTGCACCGAATTTACAGCACGATAAAATTCGTCAACAGTAATATTTTCGAGCTGCTTTGGAAAATACTCTTGAAGTTTCGGGTAGAAATACTTCCAGAACTGCTTACTGCGGCCGACCATATTTTCCAAAAATCTTGATTGAGATTCATGGATCCCGAAGGATGCTCCACTTTGAAGAACTGATTCCTCAAACTGTGGATTGACGTGCTGCTCATAGATCCCATGTCCTGCCTCATGGATGGTACCAAATAATGCAGAACGGACATTTCCTTCTAGGTAACGAGTTGTTAATCGTACGTCACCTGTATTAACGGTTTGTGCAAAAGGATGGACCGTTTCATCCAATCTACCCGCTTCAAGGTCAAAGCCTATTATAGGCAAAATATAGCGGTTAAATTCTTTTTGCTTTTCAATGGAAAACGACTGTTCAAAAATTTCTGCCTGTGTCTGCTTTCCATTTTGTTGAATGCGTTCCAGTAGTTTAACACTAGTATCTCTTAATTTTGCGAACAGCGGATCGAGTTTTTTCACCGTTAAACCAGGTTCAAACTCATCCAAGAGAGCATCGTATGGATGGTCCTCATACCCATAGATATCCGCGAATTTTCGCTTATAATCAACTATTTTTTCTAAGTACGGAAGGAAGCGGGCAAAATCGTTATTTTCCCTTGCCTCTTCCCAAGCATCATTTGCTTGAGCCGTTAAGATGCTATATTCCTGAAATAGGTCGGCAGGAATGCTCTTTGATTTTTGGTAGTACTCTTTATATTCTCTAACTTTCGCTCTTGTCACTTCATCTAAAAATGCCAAGTTATCAGGAAGTGTTAGCTCCGCTAGCAGTTCTCCCATTTCCTCAGAAACAGAAAGCTTAAAAATTTCGGTCCGAAGGGTCCCCGTCGCCTTGGCAAACATACTTCTCCCTTTTTTTGGTGCCATGACTTTTTGATCCCAGTCTGCTAAACCAATGATACTTGAAAAATGAGTAATTTTTTCATCCAAAGCCTTAAATTGCCCTAATGCCCTAAGTACAACTGGATCAATGACTTTCTGTTCCATAAACTAGACCTCCTATCAATCTCTCGTTTCTAAAGATGTTTGTTTAAGAATCAACAACATCCCTTTTTGATTATAAAGTAAAATTAAAAATTTGGGCAAAAATTAGAATATTATTTATTGACAAAAAATTCACTATTCCAGAAACATGTCGTATTTTATTTACACTTCAGAATGAATTGGAATAATTATCATACTGCTATATACAAATGGGCAGTATATATATGTAATTTATATTGGTTATGTAAAAAGGATGTGCAGGAAATTGGAAAAGCAGAAAAAAAATAAGTCCCACTTCCCTATTCGTTTGAATATACTATTTTTCAGTGTTTTTTTCTTATTTTCCGTACTAATCCTCCGGCTTGGTTTTGTGCAAATTGTTTATGGAGAAAATTTCAAAAGAGATTTAGCCAGAAAAGAAGATATCACAATTAGTAGTCCTGTTCCAAGAGGACGAATCCTTGACCGAGATTACAGAATAATCGTTGATAATGTCCCTAAAAGTGCCATTTCCTACACCAATGAAGGATTTAGCCAAGAAGTTATGCTCGAAACAGCTGAAAAATTAGCAAAACTGATTTCGAAAAAAACAAACAAGGTGACAGAAAGGGATAAACGTGATTTCTGGATTATGACGAATCCAGAACGCGCGAATGCTAAAATCTCGAAAAAAGAAATGGACCTATATTATGCAAAGAAATTAACAGATAATGATATTTATAAATATAAATTAGAGCGCATCACACCTGATGAATTAAAGGAATTGACTAAAGAAAAACTTGAGGTTATTGCACTATTTAAAGAGTTTAACAGCGGCTACAAGTTTACAACCCAAATCATAAAAAATGAGAATGTTACTGCGCAAGAATTGGCCGTTGTTAGCGAGAATCTGCAATCACTTCCTGGTGTGGATACAACCACGGACTGGGAAAGATGCTATGCTTTCAATGGAACCTTAAAATCTGTGTTAGGAAAAGTTACTAAATCTGATGAAGGATTGCCTGCAGAGCAATTGGAGTATTTTTTAGCAAGAGATTACAGTCGAAATGACAGAGTGGGAAAAAGTCAACTTGAGTGGCAATATGAAAATGTTTTACATGGATACAAATCAAAAATAAAAAATGTAACCGATAAAACAGGAAATGTGATTGAAAACCACCCCGTATCAAATGGTAAGAAAGGAAAAGACCTTGTCTTAAGTATTGATATGGATTTGCAAAGGAAGATTGATCGCATCATTGAAGAAGAACTTTGGGCGGCGAAAAGATATCCGGGAACCTATCTAACTGACCGAGCATACGTGGTTTTAATGAACCCAAAAACTGGCGAAGTTTTAGCCATGTCTGGCAAAAAAATAGTTAGAAATAATCAAACAGGCAGAGTGGAAATGGAAGATGACGCTCTCGGTACATTTACTACCACCTATAACGTTGGTTCTACTGTCAAAGGAGCTACTATTTTGACTGGCTATAAAACAGGGGCTATTGCTCCAGGTACAGTGTTTGATGATGCTGGTTTAAAAATCCGGGCCACTCCTTTAAAAAAATCCTATGCCTACTTAGGAAGATTAAATGAAATTAATGCCCTAAAATTATCTTCCAACGTTTACATGTTCCATACAGCAATACGAATTGGAAAAGGACATTATGAGTACGATCAACCTTTAAATATAAGTTCAGAGGCTTTCGATTCCATTCGAGACTCATTTGCTTCGTTCGGTCTCGGAACCAGAACCGGGATTGATTTACCGAATGAGCAATCTGGATTTAAGGGTCAGAGTTATCTCCCGGGATATTTGCTAGACCTTGTGATTGGACAATATGATACCTATTCAGCCATGCAGTTAGCACAATATGTTTCCACCATCGCAAATGGCGGTTACCGAATGCAGCCTCATGTCGCCAAACAAATGCTCGAACCAAAGGAGGGAACACGAGAACTTGGTCATGTTGTAAAAGAAATCACCCCCACGGTCCTAAATACAATTGATATGAAATCAGATTGGCTGTATCGCGTCAAATTAGGTTTTAAAAAGGTTATGCAAGAAAGGGGCGGAACAGCTTATAAGTTTTTCGGCAATGCCCCCTACTCTCCTGCTGGTAAAACAGGAACAGCAGAAGCGTTTTACGACGGTCCTGAACGGTACCGATTTGGGAAAGAACCACCCCCAGTGATGAACCTTAGCTTGGTAAGTTATGCTCCTAGTTCGAATCCAGAAATTGCAATGGCAGTAATTGTACCATGGGCTTACCAAGGCAAAAAAGACAATCGGGCGAATCTGAAAATTGGACGCCGTGTTTTAGACACTTATTTTCAGATGAAAAAAGATAATCATTCTTAGGGTGCCAATGAATGGCATCCTTTTTTTGTTCCATTTATCCACTTACATATTTTTCCTTAGAACTGATTTCACTGCCCTTTCAATTTCTGCATAACCGGTGCAGCGACAGATATTTGACTCCAGCCATTCCTTAATCATGTTATCATCTGCATCTGGATGCTGCTTGATTAACGAATGACAGTTCATAATAAATCCCGGAGTGCAGTAGCCGCATTGGAAGGCAAAATTATCGACAAATGCCTGCTGAATGGGTATATTTTCTAACCCCTCAATCGTTGTTATCTTCTTACCTTCCGCTTCAACAGCTAACATTAGACATGATTTCATCGGCCATCCATCAATATTGACTGTACAAGCACCGCAATCCCCGTTCAAACACCCAGGCTTTGCGCCTGTAAGTCCAAGTTTACCTCGAATTGCAAATAAAAGTGTGTCGGCAGA
>Ga0182747_1002113_pt1 | contig 14252 bp, 10 predicted proteins | sample eDN3rd30CBELigBY_FD_128526 | JGI IMG/M metagenome (GOLD analysis project Ga0182747, IMG submission 128526) | Enriched backyard soil microbial communities from Emeryville, California, USA - eDNA 3rd pass 30_C BE-Lig BY (version 2) (version 2) | ecosystem: Environmental > Terrestrial > Soil >...
CTGCTGTTCGTCAAGTTCGACGGCGCGCAGGCGAAGTACATGCGCGGCGACGAAGTGTTTCTCGAAGGCGAGGACTTCCATCCGTTCCGCCTGCAATGGCTGAACGATCGCGAATACCTGTACACCGCGGACGGCAAGATCAAGCGCCGCAGCGTCGATGGCGGCGCGGCGCAGATCGTGCCGTTCACTGCGGAGCTGCAGGTGCGGCGGGCGGACGACTATCGCAAGAAGGTGCAGGAGTTGCTGTCGTCCTCGGCCAAGCCGGTGCATGGTGTGCAGCGTGCCGTGCTCTCACCCGATGGCAAGCGGATTGCGTTCACGGCGCTGGGCGGACTGTGGACGATGAACATCGGTGCCACTCCGCGGCGTCTCACGGATGATGGCCCCTATGCAGTCGTGGATCCGGCGTGGTCGCCGGATGGCAAGCGCATTGCCTATGCCACCGATCGCGGCGGCAGCCTCGACATCTGGACGATGGAGTTGTCCTCGGGACGCAAGACGCGCGTAACGCATGCGCCGGGCGCGGAAATGCGCCCAGTGTGGTCGCCTGACGGCAAGCAGCTCGCCTATGTCGACGCCTATGGCGCGTACACGGAAAAGTTGCACGTACTGGATCTGGCGAGCGGCGCCGATCGCCTCATCGAGGCCGCCGGTTCCAGTCCCGGCTATCCCGTGTGGATGCCGGACGGCAAGTCGTTGCTGGTCTCCACCTATCTGTCGCAGTCGCAGACGCAGTCGTATCTGATCGGCGGCTTCAACCAGGCGGCCATCGTGCCCATCGACGGCGGCAAGGCGCGTGAGCTGACGCTGGTCAAGGACCGCTCGATCGGCAACCGTTCCGGCGACGGTCCGGTCATTTCTCCGGACGGCAAGCATTTCGTCTATCAGCTGGATTCGGCACTGTGGCTGCAGTCCGCAGAAGAACACGACGGCGCCTTCTCCCCGCCGCGCAAGCTCGCTGACCTGATCACCACCGGTCAGAGCTGGTCGGCCGATTCGCGGCTGCTGCTGGTCAATGCCGGCAGCATCATGCACCTCTTCGACATGAAGACCGGCCGCTCGCGCGAAGTGCCGTTGCCGCTCACCTGGCACTCCAAGCGAGCCGAAGGTGTCGTGACCATCCGCGCCGGCCTGCTGGTCGATGGCGTTGCCAAGGCGGCGCGGACCGATGTCGATATCGTGGTGGCGGACGGACGCATCCGCTCGATCGCGCCGCACGGCGACAAGCGGCCCGAAGGCCGCTACATCGATGCCTCGAACCTCACCGTCATGCCCGGCCTGATCGACACGCACTCGCACCTGATCAAGGAGTTCGGCGCCACCTACGGGCGGCTGAATCTCGCCTACGGCATCACCACCGTGCGCAGCCCCGGCAACGTTCCGGGCGACGTGCTGGAAGAGAAGGAAGCACTGGCCTCCGGCCAGCGGCCCGGCCCGAACATGTTCGTCACCGGCTACATCCTCGACGGCGATCAGACCATCTGGGAAATGGGCACGGCCATCGGCCTCGACGACGTCGATCGCCAGATCCAGCTGGCCAGCGACCTGGGCTACGACGTGATCAAGTCGTACATGCACACCAGCGAGCCGTTGCGCCAGAAGATCGTGACGGCCGCGCATCGCGCCGGCATTCCGGTCACGTCGCACGACATCTACCCGGCGGCGTTCATGGGCCTGGACAGCTCCGAGCACTTCTTCGTCGCCGGCTCCAGCCGCGGTTACTCCTCCAAGGTGAGCAATCTGCAGCGGGTGTACGACGACGTGGTGCAGATCCTCAGCAAGTCCGGCATCACCAACGCACCGACGCTGTCGCTGTTCACGCCGTCGGCCGACATGGTCGATCACGATCCCACGATCGCCAAGGCGCGCTGGGCGCTGCAGCCTTCCTGGGTGCGCAACGGGCCGCAGTACAGCTCCGGCGACATTCCCGGCGGCGCCGAGATGCTGGCCAACGTGCGCAAGTCGATTGCGAAGCTCCACGCCGCCGGTGTGCGCTTCGTCATCGGCACCGACACGCCGTTCAAGCCGACCGGCATGTGCACCCACAACGAGCTGGTGCAGATGGTGAAGGCCGGCATCTCGCCCTACGACACGCTGCGCGCCGCGACCATCGTTCCGGCCGAAGCGCTCGGTGTCGCGCAAGACATCGGCACCGTCGAGGCCGGCAAGATCGCCGATCTGGTCTTCGTCGAAGGCAACCCGCTGGTCGACATCCGCGATGCCTCGAAGGTGCGCAAGGTGATGAAGGCCGGGCAGCTCTACGACATCGAGGAGCTCACGCGCTTCCCGGTGGCAGCGGACGCGGCGACTCATGAATGAGCGAACGAACTCGAGGAATTCCGTGCACGAGAGCAAGAAGAGGGTCGCGGTGCGACGCCAGGTGACGACATTGGCCCTGGCCTTGGCCGGTGTGTTGGCAATGACGGCCAACACCACCCAAGCGGCCGACACCACCACGATCGCGGGCCAGGAAGTCGCACTGATCGGCAATGCCGGCAGCCTGATCCTGCCTTCGGCGATCTATGGCACGCACGGCACGGTGCTGGAGCAGGTCGATGAGGTCACGGCCAAGATCGAGGCCATGCTCAAAGCCGGCAAGCTTCAGGTCGGCGACCTGATGCGGCACACCATCTTCCTCAAGGTGGGCGCGCAGGAACCATCGCGCATCTTCACCAAGCTGATCGGCAACCTGCGGCGCATGGGGCCGGAGCTCACCAACAATCCCACCGCCGGCACCATCGTGCTGGTGCCGTCGTTTCCCGATCCGGCCACCCAGATCATGGTCGAGTTCGTCGGCGGCCGTGCGCCCAACGGCATGACGCGCGTGCCCATCATGTTCGGCCCACGCATGAGCGTCGAATCCATCGGCAACGAGCAGTTCGTGGCCTCGTTCGGCCTGGAGGGGCTGGACTTCTACGGTGCGGCGACCCAGGGTGAACTCGACACGCTGCAGACGCTCGACGGCGAGATCGACAAGATGGTGGCCATCCTCGCGGCCAACATGTCGCACGCGGGCCTGGGCATCGCCAACGTGGTTTCGTACAACCTGTACGTCACCAAGGGCACCGATCCGGTGCAGGCGGCGGCCAAGCTGCAGCATTACCTGCGCAAGCGGGTGCCGAACCTGGACCAGACACCGAGCTCCGGCACGGTCATCGTCCTGGATGGCGCCACGATCCCGAGTCTGAAAGTGCAGCTGAACGTCATCGCCTCGCGCAACAAGCCGGCGACGTTGTCGCGCGTGCCGCAGGGTGATCTTGCGCAATCGGTTACCGCAGACGGTGTGGTCTTCATCAGCGGCATCGGCGGAAATGAAAAGAGCGGCGCCAAGGCGGACGCTGCACGCCAGGCGGAAGATGTCGCGCGCGGTATCGATGCTGCGCTCGATAAGGCGGGTGGACTCAAGCTGTCGGACGTTGCGAGGTTCGACATCTACGTGAAGCAGGGCGATGACACCGCAGCCGCGCTGGCCCGCTTCTACAAAGCCGCGCGCAAGCTCGATCCTGCTTTCGACAGCAGCAAAGCCGCGGCTGTGGTCGCCGTGGTCGAAGGCTTCCCCGACGCCGCAACCAGATTCCTGGCCAGTGCCGTGGCCGCGCGCAAGTGACAGGCGCTGCGAACGCACTGCAACCGAACCATCCATGAAAGCAATCCACCACGGAGATTCCACAATGACAATGACGCGCTGGAGCGCCCTTGCAGCGGCGGTCGGCCTGGCGATCGCCGGCAGTTCCATGGCGGCTGCGCCCCAGAAGCACGCGCCGCGAGGCGAGGCGACCGTCGTTACGGCCTCCGAGGTGGCGGCCGTCGTGTCGACCCTCGGCAATCAGCGCAACATCGACAAGGTGGTGCGCACCGTGGACACCAAGGGTCCGGCCGGCAACATCAGCATCGGCGCCGTGGCCTACAACGACGGTCCGCAGCACTGGGATGGCGTCGCCAACGAGCACAGCTCGATCACCGAGGTGTTCCACGTCACCCAGGGCAGCGCCACCTTCGTGTTCGGCGGCGACCTGCAGAATCCCAAGGAGTTCGACCACGCTGCCGAAGGCGTGAGGAAGGTGTTCGGACCGGGCCAGGGCGGCAAGGCGCTGCGCTACCAGGTGGTCACGGCCAAGGTCGGCGACAACGTCGTGCTGCCGCCGAACACTCCGCACAACATCGTCGAGGTCAGCGATGACTTCCGGATGGTGGTCATCCGCATCGATCCGGACAAGGTGTTGCAGGTCGAGCAGCAGCAAGCCGCCGCCAGCAAGGCCGCATCGCCGGTCGGTCCGTGGCTGGGCACCTGGAAGCGCAATTCGGCCAAGTCTTCGTCGCCCGGCAATGGCACCGCCATCTTCAAGATGTGGCAGGAGGGCGACGGCTTCCGCTACACGCTGGACATGACGCCGCCTTCGGGCAAGGCGACGCAGATGGAGGCGTTCGGCCGGTTCGACGGTCAGCGCTACCCCGAGCGTGGCAATCCGTCCGCGGACTTCAACGTGTTCGAGCGCGTCGACGACCATACCTACGCGCTGGTCGACATCAAGGACGGCGAGGAGAAGATCCGCTTCAACATCACCATTTCACCGGACGGCAAGACGCGGACTTCGGTCGCCAAGAGCCGCAACGCCAAGGGTGAGGAAGTGACCAGCATCGGCGTGTGGGATCGCGTCGAGTAAGAGTTCGAGCGAGAAGGTCGGGCCGGCGCACTTCGCGCCGGCCGACCTCAGAAGCAGCGAGTGATCGGGCAGGATGTCGGCGCGTGCATCGTGTAGTCGGGGAGAGTGGAGGTTGTCATGAAAGTTCGTAATTTACTGAGGCTCGCAGCGGCGCTGCTGTGTCTGAGCGCACCGGCGTTCGCGCACCATTCGCAGGCGATGTTCGACGAGACCCGGATGGTCACGCTGAGCGGTGTCGTCACCAAGTTTTCCTGGATCAATCCGCACGTGCAGATCTATTTCAACGTCACCGAGAAGGGCAAGAGCCAGGTGTGGCAGATCGAGGCCAACTCGGCGCTGACCATGGCGCGCTCCGGCTGGAAGCGCGATCAGTTCAAGGTCGGCGACAAGGTGACCGTGTCGTTCCACCCGATGCGCAACGGCACCCCCTTCGGCTACCTGCGCAAGATCGTCGGTCCGGACGGCAAGGCGCTGGAAATGGCCGGAGGCACGGGCGGACCGCCGCCGAGCGCCGCCAAGAAGCCTTCGCCGTGAGGAAGCAGTCATGAAAACGACCGTGCGCAGCATTGCCATTGCGTTGATAGCCGCCACTGCCGCGGCGTGTGGACAGAGCTCGCCGACCTCGCAGGCAGCACCCGACGCCACGCCAGCGGATTCACCGCCGGACATTTCGGGCACCTGGGGTGCGCGTTTCGTGCAGTCGCTATCCGACAATCCGCCGATGCTTCCGGAGACGGAGAAGCTGTTCAACGAGCTCAAGCCCGAGGAAGACCCGCTGGCCATCTGCAAGCCGCCGGGCATTCCGCGCCTGATGAACCTGGCGTTCCCGTTCGAGATCGTGCAGACGCCCAAGGTGGTGTACCTGCTGATGGAGTACGGCCAGCACGTGCGCCGCGTGTACATCGACGGTCAGCATCCGGAGAACCCGGATCCGACCTGGCTGGGTCACTCCATCGGCCATTGGGAGGGCCGCTCGCTGGTGATCGATACGGTGGGCTTCAACGACCAGTCGTGGCTGGACATGCGCGGCCATCCGCACAGCGAGGCGTTGCACCTGATCGAGCGCTACACGCTGTCCGAGGATGGCCAGAGCCTGCAGTACGACGTCACCATCGACGACCCGGAGATGTACGCCAAGCCGTGGCAGTCGGTGAGCAAGACCCACCGGCGCAGCAATCAGCCGATCCTGGAATACATCTGCGAGACGGGTTGAGGAAAACGGCGCACCCGGCGCGCTTCACCGCGGCCGGGTACGCCAGGAATCAGTTGTTGAACGATTGCGAGCAAGGCGGCGTGCCGCGATCCGGCACCCGGCCCCAGGCTCGCCTTGAGACTTTTAAGAGAACGAAGTGACCACGAATACCGCCCCGATTGGAAACTGGATTGCCGGCCGCCTGTTGGTGAACGATGCAGCGCGCCGCAAACCCGTCTATGAACCGAGCACCGGCACGACGACCAGGTCGGTGCATCTGAGCAGCGTCGATGAGGTGACTGCCGCGGTCGATGCGGCACAGGCCGCTTTCGCTTCCTGGTCCCGCATGTCCGCGCTGCGGCGTTCGCGGATTCTCAATCGCGCCGGCGTGCTGCTCGATCAGCGCAAACTGGAGCTGGCGCGGATCATCTCCAGCGAGCACGGCAAGACCGTTCCCGACGCCGCCGGCGAAGTGCAGCGCGGCCTGGAAGTGATCGAGTTCGCCTGCGGCGCGCCGCACCTGCTGAAAGGCGAGTTCAGCGAGAACGTCGGTGGCGGCGTCGATTGCTACAGCGTGCGTCAGCCACTGGGCGTGGTCGCCGGCATCACGCCGTTCAATTTTCCGGCGATGGTGCCGTTGTGGATGTTTCCGATCTCGCTGGCCTGCGGCAACACGTTCGTGCTCAAGCCGTCCGAGCGCGATCCTTCCGCTTCGCTGTGGATGGCGCAGCTGCTGAAGGAAGCGGGCTTGCCCGACGGCGTGTTCAACGTGGTGCAGGGCGACAAGGTCGCGGTCGATGCGTTGCTGAACGATTCGCGCGTCGCTGCGGTCAGCTTCGTCGGCTCGACGCCGATCGCGCGCTATGTGCAGGAGCAGGCCGTTCGCAACGGCAAGCGCGTGCAGGCGCTCGGCGGTGCGAAGAATCACATGGTCATCATGCCCGATGCCGATCTGGATGGCGCGTGTGAGGCGCTGGTCGGTGCGGCGTACGGATCGGCCGGCGAGCGCTGCATGGCGATCTCGGTCGCCGTTGCGGTCGGCGATGCGACGGCCGATGCACTGATCGAACGGCTGGTGCGCCGGCTCGGCAAACTGAAAGTCGGCGCGTCCGATGCGGACGGTGTGGAGATGGGGCCGCTGGTCACCAGCGAGCACCTGAACAATGTCTGCGGCTACATCGATCACGGCGAGTCCGAAGGCGCCAGGCTGGTGCTCGACGGCCGCGGCCTGGTCGTGCCGGGCTTCGAGAAGGGCTTCTTCCTCGGTCCGACGCTGTTCGACCACGTGAAGCCGTCGATGCGCATCTACCAGAACGAAATCTTCGGACCGGTGCTGTGCGTGCTGCGTGTGCCGAACTTCGCGGCCGCGGTCGAGCTGATCAACAGCCATCCGTTTGCGAACGGGACCACGGTCTTCACCCGCAGCGGTGAGGCTGCGCGCGAGTTCGCGCACGAGATCCAGGTCGGCATGGTGGGCGTGAACATACCGATTCCGGTGCCGATGGCGTTCTACAGCTTCGGCGGCTGGCGCCAGTCGCTGTTCGGCGATCACAACGCGTACGGCATGGAAGGCATCCGCTTCAATACGCGGGTGAAGACGGTGACGCAGCGCTGGCCGAAGTCAGACGCAGTCCACGCCGGCTTCGTCATGCCGACGTCCGGTTGAGAAAGACTGGTTACCCGTCACTTCCGCGCAAGGGGAGTCCATCTGGCTGATCTGGATGGATTGCCGCCTGCGCGGGAATGACGAAGCCAAGGAGCAAGTCAGCCTGCCTGCATGGACGAGGCAGGCTCCGCAGATGAGCGGTGAGTAAACCGTGCCCGCGGCTACTCGCCCAGCTCGATCCACGTCGGCGCGTGATCGCTGGCCTTCTCCCAACCACGCACGTCCCGATCCACGCCGGCTCGCTGCAGGCGTTTGGCTGCAGGCGCATTGAGCAGGAGGTGATCGATGCGCAGGCCGGCATCGCGTACGTAGGCATTCCGGAAATAATCCCAGTACGTGTAGATCTGCAGATCCGGATGCAGGTGCCGTAGCGCGTCGGTCCATCCCTGGCTGACCAGATTGCCGAAGGCCTCGCGCGTTTCGACTCGAAACAGCGCGTCATCGACCCAGCGTTCGGGCTTGTACACGTCCTTCTCGGTGGGGATGACGTTGTAGTCGCCCGCCAGCACGACCGGCGTATCGCTCGTGGCCAGCTCCGCAGCATGAGTCCTCAGACGCTCCAGCCAGCGCAGCTTGTAATCGAACTTCGGGCCCGGGGCCGGATTGCCGTTGGGCAGGTAGAGGCAGCCGATCAGGACACCGCGCACGGTCGCCTCGATGTAGCGGCTGTGGGTGTCCTCGGAATCGCCGGGCAGCGCGCGACGGATTTCCGCCGGCTGGCCGTCGCGAGCCAGGATCGCCACGCCGTTGTAGCTCTTCTGCCCCTGCCAGATCGCGCTGTAACCTGCGTCCCGCAGGGCGCTTTCGGGAAATTTCTCCTGCGGCGCCTTCAATTCCTGCAGGCAGACCACGTCCGGTGTCGTTTCCTGCAACCAGCGCAGCACGTTGGGGAGCCGGGCGTTGATGCTGTTGACGTTGTAAGTGACGATGCGCATGGGGACGCATTGTAACGGCTGTCGCCGACGGCAGCCGCAATCACTGTACGGCGCGGCTAGAATGGCGGCTTCGTCCGTTGCAATCGTGATTGAGCACCCATGATGGAAAGCCTGTCTCTATGGATGCGTGAATGGCTGAACGTGCTGCTGCCGGTCGGCGAACTGCTGCTGATCATCGTCGGCGCGTGGCTGCTGCGCCGGCTGGTGCGATCGCTGATCGAGCGCCTGGGCGCTCGGGCGGTGTTGCCGATGGAGCTGGTGGTCGGGATGCGCCGGGTCGCGTCCTTCCTGATCACGGTGGCGGCGCTGCTGCTGGTGTTGCAACAGCTGGGGGTGTCGCCCACGGTGCTGTGGACGGCGCTCACCGGCTTCGTGGCGGTGGCGGCCGTGGCCTTCTTCGCCGCCTGGAGCGTGCTGTCGAACATTTTCTGCGCGTTCCTGATCTTCGCCACTCGACCGTTCCGCCTGTACGACCAGATCGAACTGCTGGAGAACGGTGAGAAACCCGGCTTGCGCGGCCAGGTCGTCGACATCAACCTGATCTACACCACGTTGAAGGAGATCGTGCCCGAAGGCGAGACTCCGCCGGTGCTGCAGATCCCGAACAGCCTGTTCTTCCAGCGCACGGTGCGTCGCTGGCGGGTGTGACCGGGGCCGCTTGGGACGTCCGAATTACCCCGCGCAAGTGGGGCTGACCCTAAGTCGAGCGCTCGCGTTTCAGCTTCCGCCACAGCGTGGTGCGGCTGATTCCCAAACGTTTGCTGGCTTCGACCTGTGAGCCGTTGCATTCCGCCAGCACGCGGCGGATGAGCTGGGCTTCCGTCTCTTCGCGCTGTGCCGAGATGGAAGCGTCCCGCCGCGCAGCCCGGCCTTCCTGGAAGATTTCCGGAACCAGATCGCGCAGTTGTGCCTCGGCGGATGCGGCATCCGTTGCAGGCTCCAGCATGGCGATGCGTTCGATGAGATTCTCCAGCTCGCGCACGTTGCCGGGCCAGTCGTAATTCCACGCCGCCTGCAGCAGCTTGCGGATACGAGGATCGTCGGTCATGCCGATGCCGGCACGGGTCGCGATCTTGTGCGTCAGGTGTGCCGCAAGCTCCGGCAGATCCTGCCGCCGCTGGTGCAAACCGGGCAGCTCGACCCGCAGGATGTTCAGTCGGTAGTACAGATCGCGGCGGAAATCGCCGCTGGCAATGCGTTCGGTGAGGTCGCGATGCGTCGCTGCAATCACGCGAACGTCGACACGTGTGGGTTCGATGGCGCCGACGCGCAGGATCTCCCGTTCCTGCAGCACACGCAGCAGGCGTGTTTGCAGGGACACCGGCATTTCGCCGATTTCGTCGAGAAAGATCGTCCCCGTGTGCGCAGCTTCGAACAGACCCAGCTTGCCGCCGCGGCGGGCGCCGGTGAATGCGCCTTCTTCGTAGCCGAACAGCTCGCTCTCGAGCAGCGATTCCGGAAACGCCGCGCAGTTGACCGCTATGAAAGGCTGATTCGAGCGCCGGCTGGCTGCGTGAATTCCCTGCGCCAGCATTTCCTTGCCCGTGCCGCTCTCGCCGAAGACCAGTACGGTGGCGTCGCTGCGAGCGTACTGTGCCGCGAGCAGCCGGGCTTGCGCGATGCCGGGGCTGGTGCCGACGATGTCCGACAAGCGATAGCGCACGCCCATCGTTGGTTTGTGCCGGCGCGCGCGCAGATCACGATCGACGCGTTGAATGGACTCCGGGTCCTGGCAGGTAAGTACGGCACCGGTCTGCGCGCCCTGTTCGGTGATCGGCAATCGGCTGGTCAGCACCGCTCGCGCGCCCAGCTTCTGTAGCTCGTCGATTTCAGCGCGCGGTTCGTGCAAGGTGCGCACGAGCGACAGCTCAGGCGCCACCTCGCTCAGCTTGCGGCCGATCAGGTCGCTCGCCCGTCGTTCCAGCAACCGCTCCATCGCGGGATTCAGCGTTTCGATGCGCTCGCTCATGTCGACAGCCACCACGCCGTCACGCAGCTGGCCCAGGATCGTGTTCAGACGCTCGCGTTTCGCCGCTTCCATGCGTGAGAGTCGCGCGATCTCGACTGCATCGTCGAGTGCTTCGCGCACGGCTTCTTCGGAGTAGAGAAACACGCCGGACATGCCGGCTTCTTCGGCCAGGTCGGTCACCAGGCCGGGAGCGACCACGACTTCGATGCCCTTGGCTCGCAGGCTCCGTACGCAATTCTTCGCGTCGTCGGTTGTCCGATAGCTGTGCTGCTCGATGCCGAGGCCGAACAGCGCGTTGAACTGCTGGACTTCGAGCGGAACGGCGCCGTGTGTCACGAGTGCGATGCGAGATGAGATGGCGCGAGCCCGACCGAGCGCACTCATGACATCGAAGCCGCCGACGCGCACGAGTACCACCGGCACATCGAGGTGTTGCCGCAGATAGGCACCGTTCGAGCCGGCCGCCACCAGCACATCGACGGGCTGCGAGCGGCTCAGCTCGCGAACGCTGGCCACTGCCGGCTCGAAGCCGCTGTCGAGCACTTCGACCCGGGCGGTCAGGGCGTAGCTCGGCGCCAGGCTATGCAGAAGGTCCTTGATCCGGTGCAGGCCCACCGCAACGATGCGCGGCGGTGTGGCGATGCGGGTCATCGGGGTGCTCATGGCGGGCTCCTGTTTCAATGTGTTCCATGGTGGAACTATATTGTTCCGCGCTTGAAACGGCTATCGGTTCAAGGATGAAACAGGTCCTGCGGGCCTCGTGAGATCAAGGGCTTACGTTCGCCTCCGGCGCCGGCGGCATGGCACGGGACTTGCTCTCCGCTGGGCACACTCATCTATGTAAGAGGCGGCGATGGCGACAGCTGGAACCAATTTTCGCTCGGCCCTGGCGGCCGAGAAGCCGCTGCAGATCGTGGGCGCGATCAATGCGAACCACGCGCTGCTGGCGAAACGGGCCGGGTACCGGGCGATCTACCTGTCGGGCGGCGGCGTGGCAGCCGGCTCGCTGGGCATGCCTGACCTGGGCATCAACACGCTCGATGACGTTCTGACCGACATCCGGCGCATCACCGACGTGTGCGACGTGCCGCTGCTGGTGGACATCGACACCGGCTTCGGTCCGAGCGCCTTCAATATCGCACGCACCATCAAGAGCCTGATCAAGTTCGGCGCGGCCGGTTGCCACATCGAAGACCAGGTCGGCGCGAAGCGCTGCGGCCATCGCCCGGGCAAGGAGCTGGTGTCCACCGACGAGATGGTGGATCGCGTCAAGGCCGCGGCCGATGCCAAAACCGATCCGGATTTCTACCTGATCGCGCGCACCGACGCGATCGCCGTGCACGGCATCGATGCCGCGATCGAACGTTCGATCGCCTGCGTCGAGGCGGGTGCCGATGCGATTTTCGCCGAGGCGGCGCTCGACCTGCCGACCTATCGGCGCTTCATCGAGGCCGTGAAGGTGCCGGTGCTGGCCAACATGACCGAGTTCGGCAAGACTCCGCTGTTCGCTTTGTCCGAGCTCAAGGACGTCGGCGTCGCCATGGCGCTGTATCCTCTGAGCGCGTTCCGCGCCATGAACAAGGCGGCGGAAAACGTGTACCAGGCGATTCGTCGCGACGGCCACCAGCGCAACGTGGTCGATACGATGCAGACGCGCGAAGAACTTTACGAGCGCATCGGCTATCACGCGTACGAACAACACCTCGACGCGCTGTTCGCGTCCCGCAAGTAAGGGCGCGATCCGCGTTCCGCAACTACAGGAAGACTTCCATGACCGACGCTCCCGTCTCCGGATTCAAACCCAAGAAGTCAGTGGCGCTCTCCGGCACCGTTGCGGGCAACACCGCGCTGTGCACGGTGGGCCGCAGCGGCAACGATCTGCACTATCGCGGCTACGACATTCTCGATGTCGCCGCGCAGTGCGAGTTCGAAGAGATTGCGCACCTGCTGGTGCACGGCAAGCTCCCCAACGCGGCTGAGCTGAAGGCCTACAAGACCAAGCTGAAGTCGCTGCGTGGCCTGCCGGCCGCCGTCAAGACGGCGCTCGAGCAGCTGCCGCCTTCGGCGCATCCGATGGACGTCATGCGCACTGGCGTTTCCGTGCTCGGCTGCGTGCTGCCGGAGAAGGAGGATCACAACAACGCTGGCGCGCGCGACATCGCCGATCGCCTGATGGCTTCGCTCGGCTCGATGCTGCTGTACTGGTATCACTTCGCCTTCAACGGCAAGGTGATCGAGGTGGACGAGTCCGACGAAGACTCGATCGGCGGCCACTTCCTGCACCTGCTGCACCAGGAAAAGCCCAAGGACTCCTGGGTCAAGGCCATGCACACCTCGCTGGTGCTGTACGCCGAGCACGAGTTCAACGCCTCGACCTTCACCGGGCGCGTCATCGCCGGCACCGGCTCCGACATGTACTCGTCGATCTGCGGCGCCATTGGCGCGCTGCGCGGTCCGAAGCACGGCGGCGCCAACGAAGTCGCGTTCGAGATCCAGAAGCGTTACGAAACGCCTGACGAAGCGGAAGCCGACATCAAGGCTCGCGTCGAGCGCAAGGAGGTCGTCATCGGCTTTGGACATCCGGTCTACACGATCTCCGATCCGCGCAACAAGGTGATCAAGCAGGTTGCGCACGATCTGTCGAAGGAAGCCGGCAACACCAAGATGTTCGACATCGCCGAGCGCCTGGAGACGGTGATGTGGGACATCAAGAAGATGTTCCCGAACCTCGACTGGTTCAGCGCCGTGAGCTACCACGTGATGGGCGTGCCCACCGCGATGTTCACGCCGTTGTTCGTGATCGCGCGTACCTCCGGCTGGAGCGCGCACATCGTCGAGCAGCGCATCGACGGCAAGATCATCCGCCCCAGTGCCAACTACACTGGTCCGGAGAATCTCAAGTTCGTGCCGCTCAAGGATCGCAAGTAGCACGTTTCGTCTGCCTCGGCCGACGAGGCAGGGCGGGATGGACGCATCATTCGGTGCGTCCATCCGTATTTGGATCGATCTCCACGGTGGTTCTCAGCCTCAAGCCATGAATACAGCCAATCGCAAGCCTCTGCCGGGCACTCAGCTCGACTATTTCGATACGCGCGCCGCGGTCGATGCCATTCAGCCCGGTGCCTACGACAAGTTGCCGTACACCTCGCGCGTGCATGCCGAAAACCTGGTGCGCCGCTGCGATCCGACTGCGCTGGAGGCTTCGCTGCGTCAGCTCATCGAGCGCAAGCGGGATCTGGATTTTCCGTGGTTTCCGGCGCGCGTGGTGTGTCATGACATTCTCGGTCAGACGGCGCTGGTGGACCTGGCGGGTCTGCGCGATGCGATCGCCGACAAGGGCGGCGATCCGTCGCAGATCAACCCAGTCGTGCCGACGCAGCTGATCGTCGATCACTCGCTGGCGGTGGAGTACGGCGGCTATGACAGGGATGCGTTCGCCAAGAACCGCGCCATCGAGGATCGTCGCAACGACGACCGTTTCCATTTCATCGACTGGACCAAGAAGGCGTTCAAGAACGTCGACGTGATCCCGCCGGGCAACGGCATCATGCACCAGATCAACCTGGAGCGGATGTCGCCAGTGATCCACGCGCGCGACGGCGTTGCGTTCCCGGATACGCTGGTCGGTACCGATAGCCACACGCCGCACGTCGATGCGCTCGGTGTGATCGCCATCGGCGTCGGCGGTCTCGAAGCCGAGAGCGTGATGCTGGGCCGTGCTTCGTGGATGCGCCTGCCGGATATCGTCGGCGTGGAGCTCACCGGCAAGCCGGCTCCGGGCATCACGGCGACCGACGTCGTGCTGGCGCTCACCGAATTCCTCCGC
>Ga0182747_1002117_pt1 | contig 14226 bp, 9 predicted proteins | sample eDN3rd30CBELigBY_FD_128526 | JGI IMG/M metagenome (GOLD analysis project Ga0182747, IMG submission 128526) | Enriched backyard soil microbial communities from Emeryville, California, USA - eDNA 3rd pass 30_C BE-Lig BY (version 2) (version 2) | ecosystem: Environmental > Terrestrial > Soil >...
GAGGGCTTCGAGCTTTCCGCCATCGGCACCGGCCATCTGCGACCGGCTGCCGCTCTGGCGGAGGGCGTCGATTGCCGCCAGCGCGAGGTCAATCCGCTGGTCGAGCTGCGCGTGCCCTTCAGGCTGACCCGCGCCGCCATCGACGACGTGGCGCGCGGCTCGAACGACAGCGACTGGCAGCCGCTGAAGGACGCCGCCCGCCAGATCGCCCTGGCCGAGGATCGGCTGGTGTTCCAGGGCTATGCCGATGCCGGCATCAAGGGCATCCTGCCCGAAAGCAGCAATGCCGCCGTCGCCTTGCCGAAAGACGTTGCGGACTATCCCGAGGCGGTCGCGCAGGCCGTCAGCGCCTTGCGGCTGGCGGGCGTCAACGGTCCCTATGCGCTGGTCCTCGGCACGGCGGCCTTCACCGAAGCGGCCGGGGGTGCCGAGGACGGCTATCCGGTGCTGAAGCATCTGGAAAAGCTGGTCGATGCGCCCGTGATCTGGAGCCAGGCGCTGGAGGGCGGCGCGGTCGTGACCACGCGCGGCGGCGATTTCGATCTCTGGCTGGGTCAGGATATCTCGATCGGCTATCTCGCCCATGACGCGGACAGCGTGACGCTGTATCTGCAGGAAAGCCTGACCTTCCAGATGCAGACCTCGGAAGCGGTCGTCCGGCTGGACGCCTGACCGCGATGCCGGCGCGCGCGCAGCCCAATCTGCGGGACATCCTTTTCACGCTCAAGGGCTCGATCATTCCGGTGATCCTCGGGCGTCTGGGGGCGATCGGGGTGGTCTGCATCGTGGCGATCCTTGCGGCGCGGATGCATCCCGGCATCTTCGCCCGGATCAGCGCCATTCCGTTTACGCTGATCGGCATCGCGCTCTCGGTTTTCATGAGCTTTCGCAACAGCACCTGCTATGCCCGCTGGTGGGAGGGGCGCGAGCTTTGGGGGCAGGTGATCATCGCCTGCCGGGGCCTCGCCCGGGCCAGCGCCGGGCTGGAGCCCGAGACCCGCAGGCTGTTGCTGCGCGCGCTTTGCGCCTTTGCCGCGGGCCTCGCCGCCCGGTTGCGCCATCAGGACGAGCGCGCGGCGATCGCACATTGGCTGCCCGCCGAGGATGTGGCCAGCCGACCCAATCCGACCGACCGCGTCCTGCAACTCGCCGGGCGGGAGCTGATCGCCGCAACCGGTGCCGGGCGCCTGGGCGAGATCCGCTGGACCGTGCTCGAGGGCTATCTTGCCCAGCTTTCCGCGGCGCAGGCGGCCTGCGAACGGATCGCCTCGACCCCGGTGCCCTTTGCCTATTCCCTGCTTCTGCATCGGACGGCGCTGGTCTTCTGCGTGCTGCTGCCCTTTGCGCTGGCCGGATCGCTGGGTTGGTGGACGCTGCTGCCGGTGCTGCTGGTCGCCTATACCTTCTTCGGCCTCGACGCGCTGAGCCATCAGCTGGAAGATCCGTTCGGAGGATCGCCGAATGCCATTCCGCTGGACCTTCTGCGCGGAACCATTGAACGCGAAATGACTGCGGCGATGGACGACGACCGACGGACCTGAAGATCTGGCGCGGGTCACGATGCCGGTGGTCCTGCGATCAGCGGGCAGCATCTTCCGCCCGCTTCGCCTCTTTTGCGTATCACCCACCCCCGCCGTTGCAATGCCGAGGGTGGATGACGTTTTCCGTATCGGGTCCAGACTCCAGCAGCCTGTCAAGGCCGTGGAAGCTGCGGTCAGTTCGCCGCCTTCTCGACAAAGGCGTTGGTATAGGTACGATCCAGATCCACCTTGGCGTCCTTGATCTCGGGCGAGTTGAAGCTCATCACTTCCAGCACGACCTTGGCGCCGTCCGGGTCCACCTTGCCATCGGTCGAGATCATCTCGAGGCTGCTCTTCAGCGATTCCGCATAGATCGCCTTGTCCGCGCCGGTGATGTTCGCGGGCATCTGGCTGGCGATTTCCTCGGGGCTGGTCTCGTGGATATAATGCAGCGTATCAACGATCGCGGCAGCCATGGCCTCGACTTCCTTCGGATGGGCGTCGATCCATTCGCGCCGGGTGTAGAGCGCCGCGCCGATGTAATCCGCTCCGAAGAACTTGCGCGTGTCCTCTTCCTTGCGGGTATCCACCAGCATCTTCAGGTCGGGATGCAGCTTCTGCAATTGCGAGATTGCCGGGTCCAGCGTGACCACCGCGTCGATCTGGCCCTGCTCTACCGCCGCGACCGAGGTGGCGCCGACGCCCACGCCGACGACCGAGGCCGCTTTCGGGTCAAGCGACTGCTTGGACAGCATGTATTTCAGGAAGAAATCGGTCGAGGAACCTGGCGCGGTCACGCCCACGGTCTTGCCGTCCAGATCGGCAATGCTGTTGATATCGCCGTTGTTCTTGGGCGCCACGACCAGCGCGATGCCGGGCAGCTTGCCCTGCACGACGAAGGCCTGCATGTCCTGATGCTTGGCCGCCATGCTGAGCGTATGTTCGTAATAGCCCGAGACCACATCGGCACTGCCACCCACGACGGCCTTCAGCGCGGCCGAGCCGCCCTTGAAATCGACCAGTTCGACATCGACGCCATGCTTGTCGAAATTGCCGAGTTGTTCGGCCAGCACCACCGGCAGATAGCAGATGCAGCCGGAGCCGCCGATGGCGATCTTGATCGTCTCGGCGCTGGCGGGGGCCGCTGCGCCCAAAGCAAGCACGGCGACCAGAGCCCTATTGAGTTTCATTTGCGTTCCTCCCTTTCCGGATGGATTAATTGTGGTGATCGTTGTCCGGCCGCCAGACCAGCAGGCGGCGTTCGGCCAGCGTGACGCCCCAGTCGATCAGCAGGACGAAGGCAGAGAGCACGAACATCCCGGCAAAGACGCCGGCAATGTCGAACATGCCTTCGGCCTGCGCGATCAGATAGCCCAGCCCGGCCGAAGCGCCCAGATACTCGCCGACCACGGCGCCCACGACGGCAAAGCCGATCGAGATATGCAGCGACGAGAACACCCAGCTCAGCGCCGAGGGCAGATAGACGTGGCGCAGCAATTGCCGCTCGGACATGCCGAGCATGCGGGCGTTCTGCAACACGGTGCGGTTCACCTCCTTCACGCCCTGATAGACGTTGAAGAAGACGATGAAGAAGACCAGCGTGAAGCCGAGCGCGACCTTGGACCAGATGCCCAGCCCGAACCACAGCGTGAAGATCGGCGCCAGCACGACGCGGGGCAGCGCGTTCGCGGCCTTGATATAGGGGTCGAAGACCGCGGCCAGCCCCGGCCTGCGCGCCAGCCAGAAGCCAAGGATCAGCGCCGCCACCGTGCCGATGATAAAGGCCAGCGCGGCTTCAAGCAGGGTGATCCACAGGTGATACCAGATCTCGCCCGAGCGGAACCACGCCATGATCTGCTGCAGCACGTCGCCGGGGGTCGAGAAGAAGAAGCGCATCCGCGACATCTCGCCGATGAGCGAGGTATTGGTCAGCACCCACCAGAACAGCAGGGCCAGGGCCGCGACGAGGATCTGCAGCGGCAACAGAAGCGACCGTTTCATCGGGCGTTCTCCTTTTCAGCATAGCCATAGGCCTTCAGCACCTGCTCCTTCAGCATCTGCCAGATTTCGCGGTGCAGCTGCTGGAATTCGGGCGTCAGCTTGATCTCGGATACGTCGCGCGGACGCTCGAGCGGGATCGGAAAATCACCGATCAGGCGGGCATCGGGACCGGTGGACATGATGACGACGCGGTCCGAAAGCGAGATCGCTTCCTCGAGATCGTGGGTCACGAACATCACTGCCTTGCGTTCCTCCTGCCAGAGGTCCAGCAGCAGATCGCCCATGATCAGCCGGGTCTGCGCGTCGAGCGGGCCGAAAGGCTCGTCCATCAGCAGGATGTCGGGATCGCGGATCAAGACCTGCGCCATGGCGACGCGCTTGCGCTGGCCACCCGACAGCATATGCGGGTAGCGATCGCCAAAGCCGCGCAGGCCCACGCGCACCAGCCATTCATCGGCACGGGCCAGCGCCTCGCGCCGCGGGGTGCCGGCGATTTCAAGCGGAATGGCCACGTTGTCCCGCGAGGTCTTCCAGGGCATCAGGGCATCCGCCTGGAACAGGTAGCCCGCCTTGCGGTTCAGCCCTTCCAGCGGCTCGCCCTCGATTTCGACGGTGCCCGCCGAGGGTTTCAGCAGCCCGGCCGCCGCATTCAGCAGCGTCGATTTTCCCGAGCCGGTCGGCCCGACAATGGCGACGAATTCACCTCGGGCGACCTGCAGATCGGCATTGGCCACGGCGCGAAAGGCAGGCTTTCCGCCGACCGTGAACGTGATGTCCACAGCCTTAAGATTGACGGCTGGCGCCATCCGGTCATCTCCTGTTGCTGATGATAGTGCGGTTCGCTCCTCCGCGGCGGTTCTAGCCCGCGGTGGAAGTCAACTACAAGGGTAATGACCGTTTGACAGCCAAGTCCGGTCCACTAACATCCGCACGCAGATGATGTCGGAAATTCGCTACTCACTGTCGCTACCCCAAGCCGATTAACAGAGTCCGATGGAGAGCATCCATGTCTGGCAATGACCCTGACAGCCCCAGCAGAGATTTCGCAGTCGAGGCCGACACGACCTCCGGCTACTGGTCGAACCGACCCGAAAACACCTTGCCGCCGCCCGACATGATGGGCGCCTATATGCGCAACCGCCCGGTGCCGGTTCCGCCCCGTGACGGGGGCAAGGCCTGGATCATCGGCAGTGGCATCGCGGGCCTTGCCGCCGCTTTCTACATGATCCGTGACGGAGGCATGGCGGGCGAGGACATCACCATACTCGACGCATTGGAGATCGAGGGCGGCTCACTGGACGGCGCGGGCAATCCCGCAGATGGCTACATCATCCGCGGCGGCCGCGAGATGAACTGGAACTATGACAACCTGTGGGACATGTTCCAGGACGTCCAGGCGCTGGAACTGCCCGAAGGCTACAGCGTCCTCGACGAGTATCGCCTCGTCAACGACAACGATCCGAACTTCTCCAAGGCCCGCCTCATGCACAATCGCGGAGAGATCCGTGATTTCTCGACGCTCGGCCTGTCACGCTCGCAGCAATGGGAACTCATCCGGCTGCTGTTGAAGCGCAAGGAGGATCTCGACGACATCACCATCGAGCAATATTTCAGCCCCGGTTTCCTCGAAACCAATTTCTGGTTTTTCTGGCGCTCGATGTTTGCTTTCGAGAACTGGCAAAGCCTTCTGGAAATGAAGCTCTACATGCACCGGTTCCTCGATGCGATCGACGGGCTGGCCGACATGTCGGCGCTCGTCTTTCCGAAATACAATCAGTACGACAGTTTCGTCCGGCCCCTCGTTGACCACCTGCGCGCGAAAGGGGTGAAGATCCAGTTCGACACGCGGGCCTATGATCTCGACCTTCAGACCGGCGGGACCGGTCAGGGCGAGACGCGCACGGTTACCGCCATCCGCTGCAAGGTCGCCGGCAAGGACGCGACGATTGCGGTGAAGCCCAAGGATGTGGTTCTTGCTCTGACCGGATCGATGACCGAGGGCACGGCCTATGGCGACATGGACAACGCCCCGGTGCTTGAGCGTGACAAGTCCGACCCGGGCGAGGGCAGCGACTGGGCGCTTTGGACGAATATGGCGAAGAAATCCCCGATTTTCGGCAAGCCCGAGAAGTTCTATGGCAATGTCGATCGCTCGATGTGGGAATCGGTGACACTGACCTGCAAGCCCTCGCCCCTTGTCGATCGTCTGAAGGAGCTGTCCGTCAACGACCCTTATTCGGGCAAGACCGTGACGGGCGGGATCATCACCTTCACGGATTCGAATTGGGTGCTGAGCTTTACCTGCAATCGCCAGCCGCATTTCCCCGAGCAGCCAAAGGATGTGCTGGTGCTGTGGGTATATGCGCTGCTGATGGACAAGGAGGGCAATTACGTCAAGAAGCCGATGCCTGCCTGCACCGGCAAGGAAATTCTGGCCGAGCTTTGCTATCATCTGGGCATCGAGGACAAGCTTGATGCGGTGGTGGCGAATACCAAGGCGCGGCTGGCCTTGATGCCCTATATCACTTCGATGTTCATGCCCCGCGCGGCGGGCGACCGCCCGCATGTCGTGCCGAAAGGCTGCACGAACCTCGCCCTTCTGGGTCAGTTCGTCGAGACCTCGAACGACATCATCTTTACCATGGACAGTTCGATCAGGACGGCGCGCATCGGCGTCTACACGCTGCTGGGGCTGCGCAAGAAGGTGCCGGATATCAGCCCGACCCAATATGATATCCGCACATTGCTGAAAGCGGCCCGCGCCATCAACAATGGAGAGCCCTTCATTGGCGAGCGCCTGTTGCACCGGCTGCTCGACAAGACCTATTTCTCGCATATCCTGCCGCCGCTGCCAGAGAAAGCGGTCGACACGTCGATGCGCGAGAAGGCAGAGGTCGAATTGCAGGCCGTGCTGGGTGCCGGAAGCCAGGCGTTCGGCACTGTCGCCGGCTGGATCGAACAGTTCAGATCGAACCTGCGCGACAGGAACCGGTAATTCGGCCCTGTCCGGCAAAGCCCATATTGCCCCGGGTCGGCGAGAACCGGGGCAATCTGCTATGGCAAGCGTCGCGACTTCATTCTCATGCCCTTCAATCGCGAAGGCCGAGATCATAAATATCGAGGCAGCTCCCGACAGCGTTTCACAGGATGAGGTCGCATCGAAGTGCCCAGATTTGCTTTCAACCCGTCAATCGCCCTGACTTCCGCGACCGTCATCGGACTGCTGACCGCCCTGGCCGGCAAATGGCTGATGGGCGGTGATGCGGGATTGCAGGCGATTGGTCTCGGCTCGGCGCTTGTCTATCTGGCCGGAGGCGTTCCCGTCGGCTGGCGCGCGCTGAAGGCGCTATGGACCGAGCATATCCTCGACATCGACCTGCTGATGATCGTCGCCGCGATTGCGGCGGCGGCTGTCGGGGCTGCCGTCGAAGGTGCGGTCCTGCTGACGCTTTTCAGCCTCTCGACGACCTTGGAAGAACGCGCCATGGGACGGGCTCGGCGCGCGATCGAGGCGCTGATGGCGCTGCGCCCGGAAACCGCTTTCCGAAAATCCAGCGATGGCACGGTGAGTGAAGTGCCGGCCGCCTCGCTTGGCGTCGGCGATGTCGTGATCCTTCGCCCCGGCGCACGGGTTCCCGCCGATGGCGTCATCACCAATGGCCGGGGCGCATTGGACGAGTCGACGATTACGGGCGAGTCCATGCCGGTCGCAAAAGAACCCGGCGGCAAGGTATTCGAGGCGACGGTCAATCTCGACGGCGTGCTCGAGGTGCAGGTGACCCGAACGCTGGAACAAAGCACCGTCGCCCGGATGATCGCGCTGGTCACCGAGGCTCAGGCCGCCAAGGCCCCGTCGGAGCGGTTCAGCTCCTGGTTCGGCCAGCGCTATACGGTTGCGGTTCTCGTGGGGGCGGTCATTGCCCTTGGCATATTCTACCTGCTCGGCCAGAACTGGGAGACCGCGCTTTATCGCGCAGCGACATTGCTGGTCGCCGCAAGCCCCTGCGCGATCGTCATTTCGGTGCCCGCCGCCATCCTGTCGGCGCTGTCCGCCGCTGCCCGCGGTGGCGTGCTGTTCAAGGGCGGCGCGGCTCTCGAGACGCTGGCCGCCGTCGACACATTCGCCTTCGACAAGACCGGGACGTTGACGACGGGACGCGCGGAGGTGACGGGGATCGTCGCGCTTGATGGAGACGAGACCGCCTTCCTGACCACCCTCGCAAGTGTCGAAGCGCATTCGGAACACCATATTGCCGAAGCGATGCGGCGCGAAGCCGCGCGGCGCGGGTTGGTGCTGCGCGACGTGTCTGACGTGAAAGCGATCCCGAGCGCCGGCATCTCCGGGCGCGATGCCATTGGCCCGGTTTGGGCCGGAAACCGGCGCATGGCGGAACTGATGGGTGCCTCGCCCGATCAGGACGGTCTTGGGGCGCTGCAGGATACGGCCGAAACGGTGGTCTATCTGGGGCGCGGGGCGCAGATCCTCGGGGCGGTCAGTATCGCCGACAAGCTGCGTGATACTTCGGTGGCCGCTCTTGCGGCGCTGCGCGCGAGCGGCGTCAAGACCATCGCCATGATGACAGGCGACCGGCGGCCTGTCGCGCTGCGCATCGGTGCCTCTCTGGGATTGAAACCGGACGAAATCCACTCGGAGCTGTTGCCGGAGGACAAGGTCCGCCTTGTCGGCGAAATGAGCGGCGGGGGGACGGTTGCCTTCGTCGGCGATGGGGTGAACGACGCCGCGGCGCTTGCGCGTGCCGATGTCGGTATCGCGATGGGGGCGGCGGGTTCCGAAGTCGCCCTTCAGGCCGCCGATGTCGCATTGCTTTCGGAGGACATGGAACGGCTCGCAGCGGCGCACCGCCTTTCCAGATCCACCGCGACGATCATCCGGCAGAACCTCGTCTTTGCGATCGGGGCAATGCTGGTGCTGGTCGCCGGAGCGGTTTTCTTCGAGCTGCCCTTGCCGCTTGCGGTATTGGGGCACGAAGGCGGCACCGTCCTTGTCGTTCTCAACGGCCTGAGGCTTCTGAACGATCCGATCCGCGATATGCGGCAATCTGCGGGGCGGCGGGTTATCGCGCAAGGATATGATGCCGGAGGTCGCGCGGTCGCCAGCCAGGAATGAACCTCGCGATAGAGGTCGGCGATCGGCCGACCCGAGGGACGCGGCGCTTCAAGGCCCACTATCTTTGCACATTGTTGGCGTGGGGGCGTTCACCCCGACGCTTAGGAACCGCCCCTCCCTTACGCGAGCTAACTCACGCGCCGGATCATTCCGGGGCCTCCGCGTCATAGGCCAGCCCGGCATCCCCAAAGGCGGACCAGCCGCCGTCGACCGAAAGCACCGCGCCGGTGACGTAGCTCGCCGCCGGCGAGCAAAGGAAATAGATCGTCTCGGCGATCTCTGCCGGTTCGGCGAGCCGTCCCATCGGGGTGCGCGACGCAAGGCGGTTGAAATCGACGAACCCTTGGTCCCTGAGCTTCGTCACCAAAGCGGTCGCGGTGAAGCCCGGTGCCACCGCATTCACCCGGATGCCACGGGCCGCGAACTCGCAAGCCATCGACTTCGTCATCTGCGAGATCCCGGCCTTGGCCGCGCCATAGGCGTTTCGCTTGGGCAGGCCCACCACGCCAGCGATGGACGAGATGTTGACGATGGCGCCGCCGCCCGATTTGAGCATCAGCGGGATGGTTTCGCGCGACACCAGGAATGTCCCGCGCAGGTGGACTTCGAGAACCCGCGTGAACTCGGCCGTTTCCTGTTCGAGGGTCGGCTTGTGCGCGCTGCCGACGCCCGCATTGTTCACCACGGCATCCAGCCGTCCGAAACGCTCCTCGAGCGCGGCGATGGCCGCCTTGACCGAGGCCTCATCTGATACGTCGCATCCCAGGGCCAGATCAGCAGCGCCCTCATCGACGCGCGCCTGCGCTTTCCCCGGATCGATGTCGGCGATGGCGACCGCAAAGCCCGCCTGCTTGAAGCGCAGCGCCGTCGCCAGTCCCACCCCGTCGGCGCCGCCGGTGATCAGCGCCACGCCTGTTGCGTCTTTATCCAAAACTTTCCTCCCTCGGTTCTGTCACGGCGTTTGATCGCCCGTTCAGCCCGGTGGTCCTCATGTCCTTCCGCGGGCTCATGCGTTCTTGAAACAGAGCCTCGTGACGAGCGCAATGTCCCCGCATGAGTTTCCGGGGCCGAGATTTTTCACTCGCCCAAACAGCCATATACACCGATGCTGCCGCGAGCGATTTCGCAACAGACGGGGAGGGGCCATGGCACGGGCGCGCGAATGGGGACTGGTGGCGGGTATGATGCCGCCGGGTGCGAGGAATGCGATCACCGACGTGCCGGGGGTCGGTGTAGGGCACCGGACTCTCTGCCGGGAAGGGATCAATACCGGCGTTACCGCGATCCTGCCTCAGCCGGGGAACCTGTTCCGCGACAAGCTGACCGCCGCGGTCGAGATCATCAACGGCTTCGGCAAAAGCGCCGGGCTGGTGCAACTGGCGGAACTCGGCACGCTCGAGACCCCGATCCTGCTGACCAATACCTTCGGCGTCGGCACCTGCATCAATGCGCTGGTCCGCCGCGCCATTGCCGAGAACCCCGCGATCGGGCGCGAGACCTCGACCGTGAACGCGGTGGTCTGCGAATGCAATGACGGGCCGCTCTCGGATATTCAGGTGCTTGCCGTGACCGAGGCGGATGCGCTGGCGGCGCTGGATGCCGCCGGGGCGGAGGTTGCCGAGGGTTCGGTCGGGGCGGGCACGGGCATGTCCTGCTTCGGCTTCAAGGGCGGGATCGGCACGGCCTCGCGCCGGATAGGGATCGCGGGGCGGGACTGCCATCTGGGGGCGCTGGTGCTGGCGAATTTCGGGCGCGCCGGGGATCTGGTTCTGCCCGATGGGCGCCGCCCCGACCCGCGCCACCCGCCGCGACCCGAGCAGGGTTCGATCATCGTGATCCTCGCCACCGATGCCCCGGTGGACCAGCGCCAGCTGCAGCGGGTCTGCCGCCGGGCCGGGGCAGGGATCGCGCGGGTGGGGGCATTCTGGGGGCATGGCAGCGGCGATATCGTGCTGGGCTTCACCACCGCGAACCGCGTGCCGCATATGCCACAAGGCGACACGATCCCGCTGGAGCGCCTGTCCGATACGCGCATCGACGATCTGTTCCGCGCCGCCTGCGAAAGCACCGAAGAAGCGATCCTGAACGCGCTTTGCGCCGCCACCGCCGTTCCCGGTCGCGGCGGTCCCGTCCCACCCTTGCTGACGGACTGGTTGCGGGCGGCTTCTGGTGCGCAGCGTTGACGGGTCTCGCAGCTTTGCAAAGGGCTTGCCCGACAATAGCTTGACAGCTTGATGCGGAAACTGGAGCATTTTGTCTAAACAACCGATCCGGCCACCGGACCGACACAGGGATGAAAGCTTTACCATGACTTTTGCGATCGTTGCCGATCTCGTGCTTCGGGGTGGGAAAATCTGGCCGGGTTACGGGATGCCGCTGGCGGAATCGCTGGCAATTGCGGGCAACCGGATTCTGGCGCTGGGGAGTGATGCCGAGATCGCGCCGCTGATCGGGCCGCGAACGAAGGTCGTCGACCTCGCCGGGCGCTTTGCGATGCCGGGGCTGATCGACGCGCATCTTCACCTGATCTCGACCGGGCTTCTGCGCGGGCAGGTTGACGCCACCGCCGATGCTGCACCGACGCGGGAGGCTCTGTTCCGCGCGCTGCAAGCCCGCGCCGCCGAGACGCCCAAGGGCGACTGGATCCGCGCGCGGGGTTTTGACCAGACGCGCTATCCCGACGGGTTGATGCCGACCGCGCAGGAGCTTGATGCGGCGCTGCCCGATCACCCGGTTTCGGTGACGCGCGCCTGCGGGCATGTCACGGTGGTGAACTCGGCGGCCCTTGCGCGGGCAGGCATCACGGCCGGGACGCCCGACCCGGATGGCGGCCTTATCGGGCGCGAGGATGGGCAGTTGACCGGGATGCTGGCGGAAAACGCGCAGAACCTCGTCTATAACGTGCAGCCGACGCCATCGCTTGACGAAATCATCGACGCGATCGAGGCGGGGGGCCAGCACCTCGCGCAATTCGGCATCACCTCCTGCATGGATGCGGCGACGGGCCAGATCGACGGCATGACCGAGATCCGGGCCTATCACCTCGCCTTGCGCGATGGCCGCCTGCCGGTCCGGGTCTGGGCGACGCTGCTGGGCGATCCGGGCTCCTCCATCGTCGAGCCCTGCCATGAGGTCGGCCTTGTCACCGGGGTCGGCAATGACATGTTCCGCATCGGCGGCGTGAAGATCTTCACCGACGGCTCGGCGGGCGGGCGCACCGCATGGATGCGCCAGCCCTATCGCGGGCAGACCAACAATTACGGCGTCCAGATGTTGCCGGACGACCAGCTTTTCGAACTGGTCGATCGCTATACGGCGATGGGCTATACCATGGTCTGCCATGGCATCGGCGATGCCGCCATCGACCAGCTTATCCGGGCCTATGAGCGTGTGCGGGCCGCTGATCCCGATCACCAGCACCGCCACCGGATCGAGCATTGCGGCTATGCCGATGCCGGGATGAACCAGCGCATGAAGGCCGCAGGCATCCTGCCCGCGCCGCAGCAGGCCTTCATCTATGATTTCGGCGACGCCTATGTCTCGGTTCTGGGACCGGAGCGGGGCCTGCGCTCCTATCCCATCGCGACCTGGGACCGGCTGGGGCTGAAGCCATCGACCGGCAGCGACTCGCCCGTCTGCTCGCCCAACCCCTTCCCCGACATCTACGCGATGCTGACGCGCAAGACCCACAAGGGGACGGTGATGGATGCCTCCGAGATCCTGACGCCCGAGGAAGCCCTGCGCGCCTATACCGAACATGGTGCGTATTCGCAGGGCGCGGAGGCGGTCAAGGGCCGGCTGGAGCCGGGGATGCTGGCGGATGTCGCGGTGTTCGATCACGACCTGCTGGCCGCCGACCCCGAGACGATCCTGCATCATACCCGTTGCGAGATGACCATTCTGGATGGACGCATCGTCCACGACAGAAGCTGAGGCCGGGCGCGGGGAGGTGTCTGGCCAGAAACCAACGAACGGGGGCGGAATTGCCCCAACAGGGAGAGAGAGACCATGCTGACCAGACTTAGCCTGATGGCGGCGCTTGCGCTTGGAACGGCGACGGCCGCGCTCGCGCAGGATGCGACCCCGAGGGATGGCGGAACCTTCGTCTTCACCGCGCCCTACGGCAATTCCATCACCTCGCTCGACATTACGGCGACGCCGCATACACAGGACGAGATCGTCGCCAAGGCACTGAACCGCTCGCTTTACAAATGGAACCCAGAGAGCGGCAAGCCCGAGCTTGATCTGGCGGAGTCGGTCGAGAAATCGGCGGATGGCAAGACCTATACCTACAAGCTGCGCGACGCGAGCTTCCACAATGGCGACAAGCTGGACGCCGATGACGTGGTCTGGTCCTACAACCGCCTCGCCGATCCGAAGAAGGCCCTGCCGGGCGCCGAGCAGATGTTGCAGATCGAAGGCGTGGCCGAGTTTCAGGCGGGCACCGCCGACCATATCGCGGGCGTGAAGAAGATCGACGACAAGACGGTCGAGATCACCGTCACCAATCTGGCCGATCCCGGCTGGAACCTGATGTCGAACTATGCCCCGATCTATTCCAAGGACTATCCCGAAGATCAGCTTGCCTCGAAGCCGAACGGCCTCGGCCCGTTCAAGCTGGCGAATTACGTTCCGGGTTCCAAGGTCGAGCTGGTCAAGTTCGACGACTATTACGAGGAGGGCAAGCCGCATCTCGCCAAGCTCGACATCATGCTGATGGGCGAGGCCGCGGCCCGCGACGTCGCCTTCCGCAATGGCGAGATCGACGCGAACGTCCTCGGCCCCGTCCAGTATGAGGCCTATACGCAGGATCCGGCGTTGAAGGACAATATCCTCGAGGTGGCCGAGGTCTATACCCGCAATATCGGCTTCAACCCCAAGGTCGAGGCTTTCAAGGACAAGCGTGTGCGTCAGGCGATCAACCACGCGATCAACAGTGAGCTGATCATCCAGAAGCTGCTGAAAAACAAGGCGTATCCGGCGGTTTCATGGCTTCCTACCTCCTCCCCGGCCTTTGACAAGGACGCCAAGCCCTATGCCTACGACCCCGAGAAGGCCAAGGCGCTCCTGAAGGAAGCGGGCTATGAGACCGGGCTGAAGTTTGCGGTCACCGCGACCGACAATGAAAGCTGGGGCCTGCCCATCGTCGAGGCGATCATCCCGATGCTGGCGAAGGTGGGGGTCGAGGTCACGACCGACCCGGTCGACGGCTCGGTCCTGTCCGACAAGATCCTGTCGGATAATTTCGAGGCCTATATCTGGTCGAACTCCTCGGGGCCGGATCCGCTGAAATACCTGACCTGCTTCAAGTCGACGACCTCGCAATCGGCCTGCAACTACGTCAAGTTCGCTAATCCCGAATACGACAAGCTGCTCGAGGCCGCCGGGCAGGAGACCGATCCGGCCAAGCAGAACGACCTGCTGCGGCAGGCCAACAACCTGTTCCAGGAAGAAGCGCCGGTCTGGTTCTTCAACTACAACAAGGCCGTGATGGCCTATCAGCCCTGGGTCCACGGGCTGAAGCCGAATGCGATGGAGCTGGCGATTCAGGATTACGAGGACATCTGGGTCGACGAA
>Ga0182747_1002118_pt1 | contig 14221 bp, 12 predicted proteins | sample eDN3rd30CBELigBY_FD_128526 | JGI IMG/M metagenome (GOLD analysis project Ga0182747, IMG submission 128526) | Enriched backyard soil microbial communities from Emeryville, California, USA - eDNA 3rd pass 30_C BE-Lig BY (version 2) (version 2) | ecosystem: Environmental > Terrestrial > Soil >...
CGGCCGGCTCCCGCGCACGGCTTCGACTTCGACATCGCTGCGAACGATTCGAGTGCGCAGATCGAAACCTGTGCGCGCTGCCATTCGCAGCGCGCCTCGATCTGGAGCGACTATCGTCACGGCAAGCCATTGATGGATACACACCTGCCCGCGCTGCTCGATGCACCCTGGTATTTCGCCGACGGGCAGATCGAGGGCGATGTCTACGAGTACGGCTCGCTCCTGCAATCGAAGATGCATGCCAAAGGATTGCGTTGCAGCGACTGTCACGAGCCGCATTCGCTGCGGACTCGCGGCGAAGACAATGCGCTATGCACGAGTTGCCACAATGACGCCGCGCCCGCGGCGCGAGCGGGTATTGATACGTCGGGGCTGAAGCACAAGAACTACGATTCGCCCCAGCACCATTTCCACAAGCAGGGTTGGGCTGGTTCGCAGTGCATCGACTGTCACGCACCACCGCGCGCCTCCATGACGATCGATCTGCGTCACGATCACAGTTTCAGGATTCCGCGGCCGGACCTGTCCGCCGGACTCGGTACGCCGAACGCCTGCAACGTCTGCCATGACAAGCGGTCGTCGCAATGGGCAGCTGACGCCGTAGCCAAGTGGTACGGGCCCGATCGCCGGCATGAACACACCTACGGTGAAACACTGTGGGCCGGGCGAACGCGGCAGCCGGGTGCTGCAGCGGCTCTCGCACAGTTGGCCCAGTCGCCGCAGGCGCCGGTCATCGTTCGTGCCACTGCACTGGAGCTGCTCCGCAACTATCCGGGTCAGCAGGCACTGGACGTGTTCCGGTCGCAGCTGTTCACGTCGAACCCGTTGATGCGCTTCGCGGCGGTGCGTGGATTGGAAGTCCTGCCGGTCGGGCAGCGTGCGGCGCTGATTGCGCCGCTTCTTTCCGATCCGGTGCGCGCGGTTCGGCTCGATGCGGTTCAATCGCTGGCGACACTTCCGGCGGACTCGATGGGTGCCTGGCAACGGTTGATGACGGCCGGCGTCAAGGAACTCGAGTCCGCGCAGCAGGATGCGGAACGGTCATCCAGCGACCGACCGGGAACCGCTGAGCCGGATCCGAGCTCGCAGCCGATCGTCATCGAATAGCTGCGCAGTACTGCGCAGAAGCCGACCTGTTATCTTTGACGCAAGCGCCGTTCCCGGGTTGCGACGGCATGTCGATGACCGACGCTGCTCCCGGTCGGCGAGCAGCGTCGCCATCCACATTGGCACACACATAGGAGACCTGCATGAGCCAGTCTGCCGACGCTGCGGGCGTCGACGAACGCGAATGTGTGCATTCGCGGTTGATAGGCGCATCCGCGCAGCGCGTGTTCGAGGCGATTGCCGATCCGGTTCGACTGGCGCGCTGGTGGGGGCCGAAGGGTTTCAGCAGCACCTTCGAGGAGTTCGAGTTCCGGCCCGGCGGTCGCTGGCGCCTGGTCATGCATGGTCCGGATGGCACGGACTATCCCAACGAAAGCCGGTTCCTGCAGATCGTGCCGTCGCAGCGTATCGTGCTGGAGCATTTCTCCGGACATCATTTCATCCTGACCATCACGCTCACGGCCCAGGGCGACGAGACGAGGGTCGGCTGGCAGCAGGTGTTCGACACGGCGGAGCATCGTGCAAGCATTGCGCAGTTCGTGCTGGAGGCGAACGAACAGAACCTGGACAGGCTTGCGGCCGAGGTCCTCACGCAACGCTGAGGGTTCGGCGGGAGATCTCATTTCCCGTTGCCCGCCAGCCGGCGGATCTCGTCATCCGACCATCCGCCACCCAACGCGCGATACAGGTCCACGTACGACTGCAATTGCGACAGCTTGGCGCGCGCCAGGTCGATCTGCGCCGAGAACAACTGGCGCTCGGCATCGAGCACTTCGATGTAGCTGATGACGCCGGCGCGATAACGCATGCGCTGCAAGCGCAGCGCCTCGGCCGCAGCGTTGGTGCGGATGTTGTTCTGGTCGATCAGTTCGCGCACCTGCTCGGTTGCAACCAGCGAGTCGGCCACTTCACGCAATGCTTGTAGAACGCCGGAGCGGTAGGCGAGCGCCGCCTGACGTTGAACGGCACGCGCGGCCGCGACGTTGGCGCTGCCGCGGCCGGACTGGAAGAGCGGCATGTCGGCACTCGGGCCGATCGAGAACACGTCCTGCGAGGGATCGTCGCCATCGACCAGGCGGGCGAGCTCGGGACTGACCACGCCTAGGAAGGAAGTGAGTCCGATGGTGAGATACGGGAAACGGCTGGCTTGCGCCACGCCGATCTGCGCCGTCGCCGCATGCAGGCTGTTCTCCAATGCACGCACGTCCGGGCGGCGTTCGAGCAGCTGCGCCGGCAGGCCCACCGGAATGTCCGGCGGCACGAGGACGAAAGCCGGCTGTGCGTTGCGCTTGATCTCGTTCGGCGGATTGCCGAGCAGGAACTGCAGAAAATTCTCGACCTGTGCCCGCTGTTGCAGGGCGAGAGGCAGCTGCGCGCGAGTGCTTGCGAGCTGACCGATCGCCTGTTGCTCCTCTGCGCCGGAGGCGACGCCATTGCGCATCAGGGATTGCACCAGTGACAGCGAGGCTTCCTGGGTCTGGATGGTTTCGCGAATGATGCCGACTTCGGCGTCGAGCTCGCGCAGTTGAAACCACGTCGTCGCGACCGAAGCGACCAACGAGCTCATGACCGCCCGCGCGTTGTCTTCCGATGCGAACAGCTGCGCGCGAGCTGCCTCGTTGGAGCGGCGGATCCGGCCGAACAGGTCCAGCTCCCAGTTCAACGACAGGCCGGCCGAGTAGCTGGCGTCCTCGTCGCTCTGCGGATTCGGACTGGTCGATGCAACGCCTCGGATCTGCGGCCCGAAAGCGCTGCGCTCGATTCGCTGGCGCGCACGGAATTCCTCGACCCGCGCAACTGCGTTGGCGAGATCGAGATTGCCGGCCAGCGCCTGGCGGATGACCTCGGTCAGTTCCGGATCGCCGAACAGCTCCGCCCAGGCGGCGTCGGCGATGGACTTCTCGGTCTGCGTAGCCGCGACCGCCCGATACGCTGCTGGCGGCGTTACCGCATCCGGACGCTTGTAGTTCGGCCCGATGGCGCACGCGCAGCAGAGCAGGGCGGCGCACGTCGGAGTGAGAACCTTATTTACGCGTGCTGCGCGCATCACGGCGTCGCTCCCGACGGCTCCACCTTCGGCCCGTTCGTGGGGCCGCCGTCGTGGTTGCGCCTGAGGCGCTCGGCCATGCTCTGCACCAGTACATAGAACGCCGGCACGGTCAGGGTCGTGAGCAGCGTTGCGGCGATCATGCCGCCGAACACGGCGATGCCGACCGAGTGCTTGGACGAAGCGCCGGCGCTCGAGGCGATGACCAGCGGCACCACGCCCAGGATGAAAGCGAACGAGGTCATCAGGATGGGCCGCAGCCGCAGGCGCGCAGCGTCGATGGCGGCTTCGACGAGAGGCTTGCCGGCCTCGTGGTTCAGCTTGGCGAACTCGACGATGAGGATGGCGTTCTTGGCCGACAGGCCGATCAGCGTGACCAGGCCGATCTGGCCGTAGACGTTGAAATCGATGCTCCCCACTTTCAGTGCGATCAGCGCGCCCAGAAAGCCGAAAGGCGTCGCCAGCAGCACCGCGAATGGCACGCTCCAGCTTTCGTACAGCGCCGCCAGGAACAGGAACACGACCACGATGGACAACCCCATCACCAGCACCGCGGTGCTGCCAGCCTGTTTTTCCTGCAAGCTCTGCCCGGTCCACTCGATCGCATAGTCAGGTGGCAGTACGGCTGCCGCAGTCTCTTCCAGCGCTTTCAATGCATCGCGCGAGCTTGACCCCGGCGCCGGCGTGCCGCTCAGCGCGGCTGATCGATAAAGGTTGTAGCGCTGCAGAAAGCGCGCGCCGGTCGAGGGCTCCGCGGTGGTCACGGCATCCAGCGGCACCATGTCGCCTTGCGCATTGCGCACGAACAGCTTGGCGATGTCGCGCACTTCCTGGCGGAAATCGGTGTCCGCCTGGATGGTCACCTTGTAGTTGCGTCCGAACGCCGTGAACTCGTTGACCTGGTAGCCGCCCATGAACGTCTGCAGGGTTGCGAACACGTCCGAGATCGGTACGCCCAACTTCTTCACTTTCTCGCGGTCGACGTCGAGCCGATAGTTGGGCGTCACGGCGGAATACGTGGTGGTGACGCGGCTGATCTCGGGTCGCTGCTGTGCCGCCGCCACGAGCTGCTGTGCGACTTGCGCGAGCTCCTGCGGTGTCTGATTGCCGCGCGCCTCCAGCATCAGCGAGAAGCCGGATACGGCGCCGAAGCCCGGCAGCGCCGGCGGGTTGAACGCAACGACGACTGCCTCCGGGATATGGCGCGTGCTACCCATCAGTGCGCCGACCACGGAGAGTGCGTGTTCCGATTTTTCGGTGCGCTGTTCCCACGGCTTCAGCTTCACCACGATCAGCGCGCAATTCGACGCTGCCGTGCCGGAAATCATGTCGAAGCCGCTGACGCCCACCACCGAGTCGACGCCCGGCTGGGATTTCGCGATGGCCTCCACTTCGTCCATCACGCGCAAGGTCCGCTCCTGCGATGCGGCGTCCGGCAGGATGATCTGCATGAATACCGCGCCCTTGTCTTCGTCGGGGACGAAGCCGGTGGCGGTGATCTGCAGCATGCCGAAGATCGCGACGATGACGACCAGCAGTCCGCCGACGACGAGCGCCAGCCGGCGGGCGCCGAGGCTGACTGCGTGCCGGTAACGGTCGTTGAGTCGATCGAAGCCGCGGTTGAAACGATCGTAGAACGAGCGCAGCGGACTGCGATGCTGCGCTTCGCCTTCGGGCTGCGATCGCAGCAGCATCGCGCACAACGCCGGTGTGAGCGTCAGCGCCACCACCGCCGACAGCAGCGTGGAGACGGCGATCGTCAGCGCAAACTGCTTGTACAATTGCCCGGTCACGCCGGGAATGAATGCCATCGGCACGAACACCACTGCCAGTACCAGTGCGATGGCAATCACCGGGCTCTGCACTTCATCGAGTGCCTTGCGTGTTGCCTCCAGCGGACTGAGCTTGTGCGCGTGCATGTTCTGCTCGACCGCTTCGACCACCACGATGGCGTCGTCCACGACGATGCCGATGGCCAGTACCAGGCCGAACAGCGACAACGTGTTGATCGAGAATCCCAGCGCCTGGTACGCCGCAAACGTGGCGATCAGCGACACCGGCACTGCCAGCATGGTGATGAGCGTGGCGCGCCAGCTCTGCAGGAACACGAACACCACGATCAGCACCAGGATCAGCGCGTCGCGGAACGTGTGCTTCACTTCCTCGATGGAAGCGGCCACGAAGTCCGAGGCGTCATACATGATCCGGTAATCCAGGCCGCTCGGAAACGCCTGCTTGAGCGTCACCAGCTGCTCGCGCACCAGCCGCGCCGTCTCCATCGCGTTCGCGCCGGGTGCCAGAGAAATCGCCATGAGCACGGCGCCCTTGCCTTCGTAGCGCGCCAGGAAGTTGTAATCCTTGCCGCCCAACTCGACGCGGGCGACGTCGCTCACACGGACGAAGGAGCCGTCAGGCTTGGAGCCGACGATGATGTTGGCGAACTCGTCGGGATTCGTCAGGCGGCCGCGCACGCGCAGGGAGTATTGAAAGCTCTGGCCCGCATTGGCCGGCGGCTGCCCCACTTGTCCGGCCGGGGCCTGGATGTTCTGCTCCTGGATGGCGCGCGCCACGTCGGTTGCAGTCAGATGCAGACTGGCCATGCGATCCGGCCGCAGCCAGATGCGCATGCCGTACTCGGAGCCGAACACCTGCACGTCACCGATGCCCTTCACGCGCTTGATCGGATCGACCACGTAGACGTAGGCATAGTTGTTGACGAACAGCCGGTCGATCGAGTCGTTGGTCGCGTGCAGCATCAGGAACATCAATGTGTCGGGTGACTGCTTGCGCACCGTGACGCCGGCATTGATCACTTCCTGCGGCAGGGTCGATGTCGCCTGCGAGACGCGGTTCTGTACTTCCACCGCGGCGAGATCCGGATCGCGTTCCAGCGCAAAGGTCACGGTGATGGAGGAGGAGCCGTCGTCGCCACTGACGCCGCTGATGTACAGCATGTCGGTGACGCCGTTGATCTGCCGGTCCAGCGGCGCCGTCACCGCTTCCTCGACCACGTCCGAACTGGCGCCCAGGTAGGCGGTGCTGACCCGCACCGTGGGCAGGGCGATCTCCGGAAATTCGCCCACCGGCAGGTTGACCAGCGAGATCACGCCCACCAGCACCATCAGGATGGCCACGACGATCGCGAACACCGGGCGATCGATGAAGAATCGTGCCATGCGTCGGTCCCGCTACCCGGCTGGTGTTGCGGCCGCGTCGAGCTCGTCCGCGGTGATCACGGTCACCTTGAGCGGCGCGCCCGGGCGGGCTTTCTGGATTCCTTCGACCACCACCTTGTCGCCGGCCTTCAATCCCTCAGCGACGATCCAGCGGGTGCCGACGCGCGGGCCGAGCTTGACCGGCCGCACTTCCGCCTGGTCCTCGGCGCCGACGACCGTGACGAAGTAGCTGCCCAGTTGCTGCTGTACGGCGCGATCCGGGACGACGATGGCGTTGGGCCGGTCCTCGGTGGTGATGCGGATGCGCGCGAACAATCCTGGAAGCAGCCGATGGTCCGGGTTCGGAAACTCGGCGCGCAGCGCGAACGTGCCGGTGGTCGGGTCCAGCGCGCGCGCCACGAAGTTGATGTGACCGGGCAGCGGATAGATGGAGCCGTCGCTGAGCTGCAGACGCACGGTGCGGATCCTGTCGTTCTGCCCCGGCTCGCCGGTGCCGACGCGCCGCTGGTAGTCCAGCACCTCGGCTTCGCTGACATGGAAGTACACCCAGGCCGGATCGTCCCTGGACAAGGTGGCCAGCGGCGTGACACCGGCCGTGATGAGCCCACCTTCGAAGACCTGTGCGGCGCCGATGCGTCCGGTCAATGGAGCGCGCACGTTGGCAAACTCCACCGCCAGCTTGGCTTCGGTGATCGCGGCGCGGCTCGCTTCCACTTGTGCGCGCGCCTGCTTTGCCGTCGCCACCGCCGAATCGTAAACCTGGCGACTGATGGCGTTCTCTGCGAGCAGCGGCGCGTAGCGGTCGACGTCCTGCTGTGACCGGGCGAGATTCGCCTCGGCGGATGCGAGCTGTGCCTGCGCACTGGCCAGCTGTGCGCGATAGTCCCGGGCGTCGATGGAGAAGAGCAGTTGCCCTTCATGGACCAGCGCGCCATCGTCGAAGTGCTTCTTCACCAGAACGCCGGTGACGCGCGCCCGCAGGTCCACTTCCTGCGAGCCGCGCACCTCGCCGACCTTGTCTGAGTACAGTTCCGTCTGCTGCGGCTGAATCTCGATCGCTTTGACTTCGACGGCGCCGGGCGTCGGTTCGGTACTTTTGCTGCAGCCGGCCAGGGCATACAGACAGGCCACACTCAGAAGCGCAGCGACCGACAGTCCGGCGGGCCGGGTATGCATTCGGCGTATTGTCCAGTCTGCGCGGCCGATGGCGATAAGCAGATTCGACTATCGCGACCACGAAGTGCGGCGGGTAGCCGGCGGGATGCTGCGGCGAGTACCTGAAACATGGGGCCGCAGGGCGCTGCCCGGTCCGAATGATGCATGGCCCGACGTCGAATTTTCGCCGGGCTGTCGATTTCGTGGCGGCGGCCAGGATGTTCGAGAAGCATCCGCACTTCACTGTCTTCCCCGGGGATTCGGTGCAGATCATGGAATGCCTGCCGATTCACGGCTGATGCAGCGATCTCGGTGTGAGGCAGCTTTTCCACGTGCATCGCGGTGACTGCACGACGGGGCAAAGTCTGGTGCGGAAGATCGCCAGCGGCCATACTGTCGTTCGTCCTGCGATGCACGTGAGTGAAGTTGCCATGACCAGATTCGATGCGAAGCGCGGTCTTGTTTATCTCTGCCTGGCCGCCGCTGCGATGGTCGTCGGTGGCTGCACCAAGGAGCCGGCGCCGGTGGAGCAATCGCAACCGGCGGCGCAACCGCAGCCGGCAGAGCAGCCGCAGGCCGCGATGCCGCCCGTTCGGCCCCCGAACCCGGCCTCGGAGAATTGCATTGCCCAAGGCGGCAGGCTGTCGATCGACGTCAACGGGAGCGGTGCGCAGTACGGAGTCTGCCACTTCGAAGACAACTATCAGTGCGAAGAGTGGGCGCTGTTGCAGGGTCGCTGCCCCGCTGGCGGCATCCGGGTCACGGGATACGCAACAGCCGTACAACGTTTCTGCGCCATCACCGGCGGTATCTACGCCGAGTCTTCCGGCGAAGACGACATGGGCGGAGAAAGCAAATGCACGCTGCCCGGCGGCCAGGTCTGCGAAGCCAAAGCCTACTATCAGGGAACCTGCAGCCGCGACCGTCGCGACCTGTGATCCCCGGCGCCTGACGGCGCCAGCGCTACCCGCGCTCTGTGCTTTACGCTCTTTATGCGTATAGCCCTGCCGTCCCGGCCACCGGCATATTTGCCGGAAGTCCGACGGTATGCGGCACGCCGCAGCGGCATGAGCGATGCGTGCCCGGAGGAGGAATCATGCGCCTTGCGAGATCCATCGTGCTGTTGGCGACGACGTTCGCCATCGGATTGACCGCCTGCAGCACCGGCCCGGCCATTCGTACCGACGTCGATCCGGGTGCCAACCTCAACAGCTACAAGACCTTCGGTTTCTACGAGCGCGTTTCCACCGACCGCAACAGCTACACGACGCTGGTCAGTACGCGACTGAAGGAAGCCACCCGCCGTGAATTGGAGAAACGCGGCTACCAGTACGCGCCGGACCCGCAGCTGCTGGTGAATTTCAACGTCAATGTCGAGAACCGGCAGGACGTGCGCAGCACGCCGGCGGCGGGCTATTACGGTTATCGCACCGGCATGTATGGCGTATGGGGCGGCTATCCGCAGGACATCCAGACCGTCCATTACCAGCAGGGCACGCTCACCATCGACCTGGTGGACGCCGCCAGGAAGCAGCTGGTGTGGCAGGGCGTGGCGCAGGGCCGCATCCAGAAGAAAGCGGTGCAGAATCCGGGGCCGGCCATCGACAAGGCCGTGGCCGACATCTTCGCGAGATTCCCGATCCCCGCGTCGGATACTCCGGCGCAGTAGGCAAGGCCGGCAGCCTGATCGCAGCGGGTCGAAGCCGGCGGGCTGACGCCGATTCGTACTGCCGGCGCTGGCGACCCCAAGTGGGCAGCGAGCGCTACTTCTTCTTGCTGGATTTCTTTTTGCTGGATTTTTTCTTGCTCGACTTGCGTCGGCTGGTGCTCTTTTTCTTCGGCACCTTCGCACCTTCGCGCCGCGCCTCGGACAAGCCGATGGCGATGGCCTGCTTGCGGCTGGTGACCTTCTTGCCCGAACCGCCGCTGCGCAGCGTGCCGCGCTTGCGTTCGTGCATGGCCCGTTTGACCTTCGAAGATGCCTTCTTGCTGTAGCGGCTTGCCATATGAACTCCTGTCGGCGTACAGCCGGTCGGTAGTCAACCGCTAGATCAATGTCTCACGTGATCGCACGGTTCCCCGCAGGAACTTCGGCGCGTCGTGGAAATTGCAGCGCAGTCGCGCCATTCATGTCGTCGCGCCTGAAGTCGGCGACTCGTGATTGAGCTTCAGGCCGGCGATTCCGCTGGCTGCTGCGATCGGCCGGTGGCCAGCCAGGAGCCGAACAGGATCATGATCAGGCCGGCCAGCGAGCCGATGCCGAACGGCTCGTGCAGTACCAGTACGCCGAGGACGGCGGCGATGGCGGGGCTGACGTAAGCGACGATCGAGGCCCGTGCCGCGCCAGTTTCATGGATCAGGTAGAAGTAGAGCAGCAGCGCGACTGCGGTGCACATGATGCCGAGCGTGGCCACCGACGATAGCGCTAGTGCCGATGGCATGTGATCCGGCGCGGTCGCCAGCGCGACCGGAAACAGAACGACGGAAGCGACCACCAGGCTGGCCGCCAGCGCGCCGAGCTCATCGACATCCGCGAGATGCCGTTGCACCACCAGCGGGCCGATCGCGTAACCCACGGCCGATATCAACAACAGAGCGACACCGGCCGCCAGCATCGGGCCATGGCCGGGATCCAGGCCGAGCAGCGCCACCACGCCGGAGAATCCGATCGCCAGGCCGATGAGACGGCGCATGCCCAGCCGTTCGTGCACGCCGAACCAGGGCGCGATCACGATCACCATCAGCGGCACGGTGGCGATCAGGATGCCGGCCAGCGAAGAGCTGATCCATTGCTCGCCGAACGCGATCAGGAAGAATGGTACGACCAGTTCGGCAAAGGCGAAGGCGCACACTGCGCCCTTGTGTCTCAGCGCCGGGCGCAATACTCCGCGTCGGACTGCGATCGGAACCAGGATGGCCGCGGCCAGAGTGATGCGGGTCCAGGCCACGCAGGCGGGCGACAGTTCGCTCACCGCCAGCTTGATGAAGAAATAGGGAACGCCCCACACCACGCACAAGGCGGTGAATGTGATCCATGCGCGCCAGGTCACGTCGAGCTCCGTTGTGGATGCGGGTTCGCCGCAGTCTACACAATCGGTGCGCCGTGGCTTCTGCAACATTTTCACGCCGCGATGCTACGCTTTGCGCATCTTGCGTTGACTGGACGGGTGATATGTCCAAGGCCGATGTTTATGGTCTGCGCGTCGTTGCTCTGCTGGAGGCATTCAAGGGTGCCGTGGTGGTGATTGCGGGCGTCGGCTTGTTCTCGCTGCTTCATCACAATGCCCGGCAGGTGGCCGAGCGGCTGGTTCGCCACATGCACCTGGACCCGGCCAAACATTATCCGCAGGTGTTCATCGACGCGATCACCGAGCTCAATGACGTCAAACTCTGGTGGCTGGCCGCTGCCGCCGGCGCGTACGCCACCGTGAGGTTCGCCGAAGCCTGGGGGCTGTGGTACGACCGCGCCTGGGCGGAATGGCTGGCGGCTGTGAGCGGTGGAATCTACATTCCTTTCGAGCTCTATGAACTCGGCCGCGGTGTGAATGCCCTGCGATTGATTACCTTCGGCTGCAACGTGCTGGTGGTGGCCGTCATGGTCCACGCGTTGCGTCAGCGGCGCGTCGCCGTCGTCGCTTGAATCGCGATGATTTTCGGAACGAAGTGGCTGCATGCCGTATCGGCGCAGACGCCATTGATCCAGGCTTCACCCGCGCCGAACATGATGCCGCGCTGGCTGACCATCAGATCCTCGTAGCGCGTGCCGGTGATGGCCGCGGCAATGTCGGTCGTCACGATCCTGTCATAGAGACGGACGAATTCGACCGTATCCTTCACGAGCATCTTGCTGCCGTCGATCGTTACGTCGAGCGGGTACTGGACCAGCGCGGCGACTGCGGTGGCATCGTGGTCGGCTACCGCCTGCTGCAATTGCTTGACGGCGATTTCGTACGGCGCGTGCTCGCCGAGCACCCGGTCTATCGCGGTGTTCACGGCGCTCACGTCGCTGGTGGTGTCGGCCGTGGCCGACGTATCTGTCGATGGTTCCAGGACTGGAGTGACTTCTGGATCCTGCGTTGCCGTCGCTGCGCCGTGGGTGCTGCCATCCGGTTGCGGTGGGGCGGGTTTCTGACATGCGGTCAGCAACAGGGCCGCGATCAACGTCAGCATCGGTCGATACACGCCAGTCTCCTCTGCGATCCGCAAAGCCGCATTGTGCACGCGACGGCGATCGAAACGCAGTCACGGATGGTCGAACTGGGTCAGGCAGGGGGCCGCAAGCGTATTGGCGGCGTCGAGCAGCGACAGGCTGACGTGGAGCCGAATCGACCCGAGGCCGACAACTTCGCCGCCATACAGGTTCGACGAGAGGGTCGGCCGCACGCTGCTCGACCAGGATCGGCCGAGGGTAGACGGGCTGCTACGCCCGTGCTCTGATTCGAGCGTTGCGAGCGCGGCCGCGTTGGGCCTGTTTTGTTGAGCCGGAGTAAATTCAGCCTGGCCGATTCGCGCGGGCCTTCAGCTGTGAAGAAATCGGCAACAATGCGTATCGCCAATTGAAGTTGACATGGCTACGGTGCGCGACACTGACGCTAAGGGAACGGCAGACATATGGGACGTTTGGCTTATACGAACTTCGACGAGTTCGCCGATTCGATCTGTGGAGTCGCTGGCCGGTTCGTCCCCACTGCGCGTTCGGCAGCCGAATGGTGGATTCACGTGGTGCGGGTGCGGCAGCTCGAGCTGCAGCAGTTGCAGATCGGCGGTGCCACCGCGTTTGCCGGCGACGGTACGCCGGGCATGCTCACCTTCGGTCTGCCCATCAGTCATCCGCAGGCCATCCATATCGACGGCCACAGTCTCAGCGCCGACTCGTTCATCCTGCTGCAGCGTGAGCAGCCGTTCACCTATTCGGCCCGTCAGGTGGTTCGCTGGGCCGGGGTCACGGTGCCGCTGGATCACGTTTGCATGGATGATGAGTTGTGTGATGCGGCTCAGCACGGAGCGTTGACCCGCGGCGACGTGCGTGTACACACGCAACCTCGGCAGCTGCTGCGGCTGCGCTCGTTGGTGGCTCGCGTTTGCATCGATGACAGGAGCGTAAACGTGGCTGATGGAGCGGCGGCCGCGGCCGCCGAAGAAGATGTGCTTAGCGCCGCGTTCCGTGTCCTGGAGCTGAGCATGCGCGCCGACGATCGTCACGTCGGGCGCAAGCAGCTTCCGCGAGCACGCGTGATCGCCCGCTGCCTGGATCTCATGGAAGCCAGCGATGGGCAGCCACTGCTATTGGCCGATCTGTGTCGCGCAGCCCAGGTCAGCGAGCGGACGCTACGCAACGTATTCCGCGAGTACTTCGGCGTCGGCCCCATTCGCCTGCTGAAGGTCCGTCAGCTGCGCGAGATCCGTATCGCGTTGCTGACGGCCGATCCGGCACAAGAGACGGTTACGAAGATCGCGGCGCGCTTCGGCGTATGGGATCTCAGTCTGTTTGCACGCAACTACAAGTCGCTGTACGGAGAAACGCCTTCGGACACGCTGCACCAGCGCTCGCGCAGCCGGCATCTGCCGGACGTCGAGCGTCACACGTACCATGACGGATTCACGCCGACCTGGATCGGCCACGCCTCGCGTCGTTTCGGATCCGTGACCGGCCAGCACCGCTACGCCGCCGAGGAAGCCAGCCTCTGAGCGCGAGCGTCAGAGACTGGCGCGCGCGAACAGGAGCGGCCCGGCGATGGTCATGTCGACGAGCCCCGGATTGCTCCGGTCGCGCGAGTCCACGTCGATCTCGAAAGAGCGATAGCCCAGCCCGAACACCAGGTAGGGATTCAGCCGCCAGGTGAGCGCCAGGCGCGCGTCCAGGATGGAGCCGTCCACGTCCTCGATGTTGGCCGTCAGGTATTGCAGCCGTCCCTCCACCGACCAGCGATCGGTGAAATCGTAGCGGCCTTCCAGCCCAACCAGCGGTAGCGGCGCGACGCCGCTTTCCGCTTCGCGGACAACGCGGCTGCGCACGACTGCGTTGGCCTCGACGCTCGCGATCTGGATGCCGAACGTGCCGGTGAGTTCGGCGCGCTCGCGCACGATGAAGCGATAGCCGTAGGTGAGGCCGAACAGCTTCAGGTTGAGTTCGCTGTCGACCCGTTCGCCGGGCTGGTACACCTGGTCGTCGAAGAAGATTTCCCGATCGATGAAGTTGGATGCCGAGCGTCGCGTGCTCAGGCTGCTGAAGCGCAACAGGTGATGTTTGCCGGGCAGCAGCGTGATCTCCGCCTGCGGCATGAGCTCGGAGTCATCCAGGCCCAGGTCATCCTCGGCATCGATCGGGGTGCCGCGCCCAGTCGGCGATTCGTCGACGCGCAGCCGGGTGTCGACGCTGGCGCCCAGCAGGCTCACTTCCACCCGCAAGCGGTCTTCGACGATGCGCGGCTTGGGCTCCGGCGACCAGGATGGCGTCTGGGCCTGCGCTGCGCCGCTCAGCGTGGCGAGGACGGCAATCTGAGCGGCGATCGAGATTCGCAGCGGCGGACTGATCACGAAGCGGCTCCCTGTAATCCCTGCGGGCCCGCACGATTATGCAGATTCGCTCAGGAGACCGCGACCCAGTGATCGTCCCAGCGCAGCGGCATGTCGCTGTCGAGCTCGAGCAAGTGAGAGTGCAGTGCGGTCTGGTCGAGCGCATAGGCGCTGCCGTCGCGTTGCGAAGCGACGATGGCGCCGTCGGCAAGTCGCGACA
>Ga0182747_1002121_pt1 | contig 14218 bp, 12 predicted proteins | sample eDN3rd30CBELigBY_FD_128526 | JGI IMG/M metagenome (GOLD analysis project Ga0182747, IMG submission 128526) | Enriched backyard soil microbial communities from Emeryville, California, USA - eDNA 3rd pass 30_C BE-Lig BY (version 2) (version 2) | ecosystem: Environmental > Terrestrial > Soil >...
GTCGTCGTCGCCGACGGCGATGGACTGGCGCAAGGCCTCGGTTTCGAGCAGCACGCGGTTTTCGGTGATGTCGCGGAAATCTTCCAGCGAGATGGGCGTGACGTGGAAGCCGCGCTGGCCGTGCGCGACGACGAGCGCATCGGACACGAGCAGGGCCAGGGCTTCGCGCAGCGTGCCGGCGCCCACGCCGTAATCGTCCTTCAGGTGTTCGACGCGAAGGCGCGAGCCGGGAGGCAATCTGCCCTGGATGATGTCGCGGCGCAGGCTGACGTAGGCCGCGCCCACCAGGGTGTTGGCGGAGGCGGAATGGGCGAGCGGGGGGAGGGTGGCGCCGTCTGACATAGGGAGTACTTTATCACTGCGCTTGAAAAATCTCGATAAAAATTATTGACGCCGAGATTTATGCTGCTTATCGTAGAAAAAAAGGCGTCGAGATGACGACCGGCATGCAGCCGGCGGCAGGCGCAACCAGGAGACAAGCAGTGATACGGCTACACGACGTCCGGCTGGCCCGGCTGCGCACCCGCAATCCGTCCGAAACGCCCGCCCGCCGCATCGTGCCGCGGTCGATGTCGTGGTCGATGCTGCGTCCGGCGGCGCGCCCGCTATTGCGTCATATGGCGGCCTGCGTGGCCGCGTTCACGGCGCTGGCCGCCAGCCCGTCGGCCAGCGCCCAGGACTGGCCCGCGCGGCCCGTGACCATCCTGGTCAATGGCGGGCCCGGCAGCCTGCCGGACCTCTTCGCCCGGCCGCTGGCCGAACGCCTGCATCACGCCTTGGGCCAGCCGGTGGTGGTCGAGAACAAGCCTGGCGCCGGCGGCATGCTGGCAATGCAGCAGCTCAAGTCCGCGCCGGCCGACGGTCATACCCTGGCGCTGGTCACGAATGCGCATCTGGTGTGGAACCCCTATATTTTTCCGGCGCTGACCTACGATCCGGCGCGCGACCTGCAGCCCGTCAGCCCGCTGGCGGTCATTCCCATGGCGCTGACGGTCAACGACAAGCTGCCCGCGCAGTCGCTGGACCAGTTGCTGGCGCTGGCGCGCCAGAAGCCCGGCCGGTTGAACTATGCGTCCTCGGGCAACGGCAGCCCGCCCCACGTGCTGTTCGAAATGCTGCGCGAGCAGGCCGGGGTCGACATCATGCACGTGCCGTTCAAGACCGGCACCGGCGCGCTGAACTCCGTGCTCGCGGGCGATACGGAAATCTACTTTGCGGGCACTGCGCTGGTGGAGCCCATGGTCAAGGAAGGACGCCTGCGCGTGCTGGCCATGAGCGAAACCGTGCCCGACGCGGCCTTCGGCAAGGCGCCCACGCTGGCGGCCAGCCATTTCCGCGGTTTTGAAGGCGCGGTGTGGCTGGGGGTGGCGGCGCGCGCCGGCACGCCGGAGGCCATCGTGCAACGGCTCAATGAAGAGATAGGCCGCGCGCAACAGGACGGCGCGCTCAAGCAGATGTACGCCAGCCACGGCTCCTTGCCGTACCATCTGGCGGCGCAGGCCTTCGCCCAGCGCGTCGCGGCGGAGCGGGATGCGTCCGGCCCCGTGTTGCGCAAGCTGGGCATCAAGCCCGATTGAATTCCCTCTTACCAACCCGGGCGCCTGTCCACACCTCGTTTCGGCGTGGACAGGCCCCACTATTCCGGGCTCCGCTTGCGGGGCCCGCAGCCGCTCATGAACCTGATCGAAGAGATTGTTGAAAACTCCCCGTCCATCCGCGAAATCCGCAGGGACATCCATGCGCATCCGGAACTGGCGTTCGAAGAGAACCGCACCTCCGACCTGGTGGCCAAGCTGCTGGAAAGCTGGGGCATTCCCGTGCATCGCGGATTCGGCAAGACCGGCCTGGTGGGCGTGATCAAGAACGGCGATTCGCCGCGCACGGTGGGGCTGCGCGCCGACATGGACGCGCTGCCCATGCAGGAGGTCAACCAGTTCAACCACGCCAGCAGGCATCCAGGCGTGATGCACGCCTGCGGCCACGACGGCCATACCGCCATGCTGCTGGGCGCGGCGCAGCACCTGGCCCGCCATCGGAATTTCGACGGCACCGTGTACCTGATCTTCCAGCCCGCCGAAGAGCGCGGCGGCGGCGCGCGCGAAATGATGCGCGACGGCCTGTTCGAGAAATTCCCGATGGAGGCGGTGTTCGGCATGCACAACATGCCGGGCATCCCGGTTGGCTGCTTCGCCTCGTCGCCGGGGCCGGTGCTGGCGTCCAACAGCGAATTCCACGTCACCATCCGCGGCAAGGGCGGCCACGCGGCCATGCCGCACCTGGCCATCGATCCCATTCCCGCGGCAGCCCAGATGATCGAGGCCTTCCAGACCATCATCAGCCGCAACAAGAAGCCGCTGGAGACGGCGGTGATCTCGGTGACTACGGTGCAGGCGGGCGGGGTCGTCAACGTCATTCCCGACACCTGCGAACTGCGCGGCACGGTGCGCGCCTACACCCGCGAAACCCTGGACCTGATCGAGCGCCGCATGGGAGAGGTCGCGCAGCATGTGGCCGGCATGTTCGGCGCGCAATGCGATTTCGTCTTCACGCGGCACTATCCGTCGACGATCAACCACGAGGCCGAGACGGCGTTCATGCGCGACGTGCTGGCCGAGGTCGCGGGCCGGGAACAGGTACTGGCGCAGACGCCCATCATGGCGGCCGAGGATTTCTCCTTCATGCTGGAAGCGGTGCCGGGCAGCTACTGCTTCATCGGCAACGGCGACGGCGACCACCGCGAATCGGGCCACGGCGCGGGCCCTTGCCTGGTCCACAACACCAGCTACGACTTCAACGACGAGCTGCTGCCCATCGGGTCCAGCGCGTTCGTGAGGCTGGCCGAAGACTGGCTGCGGCGGCCCGTCGCCTGAGCGGGGCCGGGCGCGGCGGGGCTCGCGGCGGCGCCATGCCGCGCGCCGCCGCGATCCCGCTTCGTTCCGGCCTCAGAACCTGCCGCGCAGGGTCAGCGTCGCGTTGCGGGGATCGCCGTAGAAGCTGCCCCATCCCGGCGCGCCGATGGTCTGGTAATAGGTCTTGTCGAACACGTTGTTCACGTTCAACGCCGCCGACCAGTGCTTGTTGATGTCGTAGCCGATGCGCGCATTCCAGACGGCATACGGCGCTTGCGACACCCGCACCGACCGCGTTTCCGTATAGCTGCCGGTCTGGTAGTTCACCCCGCCGCCCAGCGTCCACGCGGACCACTCTCCCGGCAGCCGGTAATCCGACCACAAGCGCAGAATGTGCTTGGGCGTGACGGTGCGGCCGAAGTTGGTGCTCGATACTTCGGTTGCGTCCAGGAATTTCAGCGTGTTGAAGGTGTAGCCGGCGAACAGTTGCCAGCCCGGGGCCACCTCGCCGCTGATTTCGGCGTCCACCCCCTGGCTGCGCACCTTGCCGCTGGACAGATAGCAGATATCGCCCACGGTGCACAGGCTGGACAGATCCTGCTGGGCCCGGTTCTTCTGGTCGATGCGGAAGAGGGCGATGGACGTGTTGACCCGGCCGCCCATCAGCTCGCCCTTGAGGCCCACTTCGTAGTTGTTGCCCACGATGGGATCCAGCAGCTTGCCGGAGGCGTCGAGCGCGTTCTGCGGCTCGAAGATCTGCGCGAAGCTGGCGTAGGCCGACCACTGGGGATTGAAGGCATAGATCAGGCCGCCGTAGGGCGTGACCACGCCGTTTTCCTTGTAGGGGTCGGTGTATTGCTCGCCGCCGTCGCGATAGCGGCCGGTGTTCTCGTACCAGCTCACGCGGGCGCCAGCGACCAGCGGCAGGGGATCGGCCAGGCTGAAGCGGCCGACGCCGTAAACGCCGGTCTGCTTCATCTTGATGATGGTTGCCGCGCCCCGGTAGGCGTTCTCGCGCAGCCAGTCGTCGCTGGGCTCCGGCACGTGATGGTCCGGGTTCCAGACGTTGACCGCGCGGTTCAGGCGCGCCGTCGCGAAATCGTTCTTGCTGGTCAGCTCATTGAAGCTGGCGCCGACCGTGACCGAGTGCTTGCGGCCCAACGCCTCGAAGGCGCCGTCCACGTCCAGGTTGAGCGCCTTGTTGTGCGTCGAGAAATCGAAGATGCCGGCATACATCGTCGGCCCGAGCCCCGTGGCCGGATTGACCGCGCCTTCGGTGAAGGCGTACTTCGAATCGTTGGACTCCTGCGTCGAGGTGGCGGTGAGCTTCGTCGACCAATCCTGGTTGAAGCGATGCGCCAGTTCGGCGAACACCGTCGTCTGCTTGCCGTTCCACCGGTTCCAGTCCTGCGCCAGCGAGGTCGAGCGCTTCAGCCCGATGTCGTCGCCGTTGACGTAGTGGGGCAGGCCGTGGAAGAACGGCGTCGAGCGCAATTCCTCGTAGCTCACGCCGCCGGTCAGGGTGGTGGCGGGGCTGAAATCGTAGCTGAGCACGCCGTACAGCACGCCGTTGCGGCTCTTGGCGACGTCGTAGAAATAGTCGCGGTCGTTGTAGCTGGCCACGGCGCGGCCCCGCAAGGATCCGGATTCGTTCAACAGCCCGCTGGCGTCGATGTCGGCCCGATAGTTGTTCCACGAGCCGCCGCTGGCCATCAGTTGCACCTGGCTTTCGGCGAGCGGGCGCTTGCGCACCAGGTTGACCGCCGCGCTGGGCGAGCCTGCGCCTTGCAGCAGCCCGGTCGCGCCGCGGATGATCTCCACGCGGTCCAGGATCACGGTGCTGCTGGTGAAGCTGTTGGCCTGCGGATAGTAGAACGCGCGGTTGACGCCGTCGAACTGATAGCTGTCGACCCGGAAGCCCCGCGAGAACACGTAGTTGCCGCCCATGGGGCTCTTGTAGAGCGTCATGCCGGTGCTGTTGGCCAGCACGTCGTCCAGCGTGTTGGCATTCTGGTCGTCCATGCGCTGGCGCGTCACCACCGTGACCGACTGCGGGATTTCCTTCAGGCTCTGCTGGCCCTTGCCGATGGTCACGAACCCCCTGGTATAGCTGCCGCTGCCTTCGGTGACGGCGCTTTCGGGCGCGCCCGTGACCGTCACCGGCGCCAGCGTCGACACGCCCGGCGCTTCCTGCGGGGCGCGGCGCAGGTGGTAGCCCTCGCCATTGGCGTTGGCCACCGCCTGCAGGCCCGTGCCCGCCAGCAGCAAGGCCAGCCCTTGCTCGGCCGTATAGCGGCCCGACAGCCCCTGCGTCATCACGCCGCGCGTCAAGGCCGGCGACGCCGCCACCGTCACCCTGGCCGAGACGCCGAACTGGCCGAGCGCCTCGTCGAGCGTGGTGGGCGCGATGGCGAACGCGATGCCGCCCGCGGCGGCGGGCTGGGCCCATGACGCCGCGGGCGCGGCCAGCGCCGGCAAGGCGGCCAGGGCGAGGTGAACGGCGAGGCGCAGGCGCGTCGGCCGCGCCCGTCGCGTCGGGAATGCGGCAAGAGTAGGGAAGGACTGGCGTGGTGCCATGACTGGGTTTCCTGGTTCGTCGATTGGATGAGCAGGCCTCGGGCGCCTCGGGGTCTGTCTCTATGTCTAACGAACCAGAATCGATAATCTTCGCGGCCGTTACAAATTGGGCCGCGAGCCGCTCGGGCGGCGCCGTCCGCATAGGCGCGGCGGCGCCCTCAGGCCGCGCCGACGCTGACCCAGTAGCGCGTGCGATACCGCAGCCTCAGGTCCAGGACGTTGGCAAGCACGTCCAGCGTTTTGTCGGTGTCGTCGATGCGGAAGGCGCCGGTCACCTCGCGAGCGGCCACCGCCGGATCGCAGCGCAGGATGCCGGCGCGGTACCGGCCCAAGCCCGCTCCCGGCTCGGGCCTGTTAACACTAAAAAGAGCCTCGCACAGGCCCTAGTCCGCGGTGTCAGGCTTCGCCCGCGGCGTCTCGCCCGACCGGCACCTCGCGATTCCGGGTGCGCAGGAACACCGCGCTCAGCAAGGCCGCCAAGGCGGCGATCGCCGCCCCGGCCAGGAACGTCACTTGATAGCCGCCATTGAGCGCCTGGACCGGGCTCGCGCCCGCCGCCGTCAGCCCCGCGCTGCGCATCGCCGCCAGGCTGGCCAGCACCGCCAGTCCGAGCGAGCCGCCCATCATGAAGGCCGTGTTCACCACGCCCGAGGCCAGGCCCGACTGGCTGGGCTCCACGTCGCTCATCGCCGCGAGCAGCATGGGGTTGAAGGCCACGCCCGCGCCCAGCCCCAGCAATAGCATGCCGGGCAGCACGTCCGCGGTGAAGGCGCCGTCCACCGGCGCCCGCGCGAACAGCGCCAGCCCCAGCGCCGCCATCGCCAGGCCGACCGCCAGCGGCGCGCGGATGCCGAAGCGCATCACCAGCTTGGCCGACAGCCCCAGCGAGAACGCCGCCATGATGAGGTTGGCGGGCAGGAAAGCCAGCCCGACCTCCATGGGGCTGTAGCCCAGCACCAGCTGCATGTACAGCGCCGACACGAAGAACCACGCGAACATGGCCGCGGCCCACAGCACGCCGACCACGTTCGCGGTGGCCACGTTGCGCAGCCGGAACAGCGACAGCGGCATCAGCGGGGCGGCCACCCGCGCCTCGATGGCCAGGAACAGCGCCATCAGCGCGGCGGCCGTGCCCAGCAGGACCAGCGATTGAACGGAAGTCCATCCCGCCTCGTTGCCGTTGACCACGGCATACACCGCCAGCATGAGCGACGCCGTGACCGAGAGGGCGCCGGCCACGTCCAGCGGCGTATCGCCGGCGGCGGGCGCGGCGGGCGGGATCAGGCGCAGGCACAGCGCGTAGACGAGCAGGCCGATGGGCAGGTTCACCAGGAAGATCCAGTGCCACGACAGCGCGCTGGTCAGCAGGCCGCCCAGCAGCACGCCGATGCTGCCGCCGCCCGCGCACACGAAGCCGTACACGCCCATGGCGCGCGCCCGCTCGCCGGTCTCGGTGAAGAGATTCATGATGAGCGACAGCGACACCGCCGACACCACCGCGCCGCCCAGTCCCTGGGCCGCGCGCGCGCCGATCAGCAGGGCCTGGCTCTGGGCCAGCCCGCAGGCGAGCGAGGCGATCGTGAAGAGCGTCAGCCCCGCCAGGAACATGCGGCGATGGCCGAACAGGTCGCCCAGCCGCCCGCCCAGCAGCAGGAAGCCGCCGAAGGTCAGCATATAGGCGTTGACGACCCACACCAGCGAGGTCTCGGTGAAATGCAGATCCTGGCGGATCGAGGGAAGGGCGACGTTCACGATCGTGGTGTCGAGCACGATCATCAGCACGCCCAGGCAGAGCACCAGCAGCGCCCACCATCGTTGCTTGCCGTGGATTCCATGCGTCATCGGATAAGGGTTCCTTGGAGTGTAGGGGTCGGGATCAGTGCGACAGGCGTCCGCCGCTGACCATCCAGCGGGTGCCGTATCGGTCGATCAGCGCGCCATAGGCTTCGGCCCAGAAGGTTTTCTGCAGCGGCATGGTAATGCTGCCGCCGTCGGCCAGCATGTCGAAGACGCGCTGCGCGTCCGACACGGTGGGATAGGCGAGCGAGAGCGCCACGCCCTGCTTGCCGGGGTAGGGATGGCCGGCGGTGGCGTCGCTGCCCATCAGCGTCTGCTCGTCCAGCCCCAGGCGCGCGTGCATGATGCGCCCGGACTCCTCGGCGGACAGGGCGGGCATGGCGGCGTCGGGCGGGGCGTCCGCATAGCGGACCAGCGCCTCCAGCCGCCCGCCCAGCACGCGTTCGTAGAAGCGCATGGCCTCGGCGCAGTTGCCGTCAAAGCTGAGATAGGCGGATAGTTGGGGCATGATGTCTCCGGAAAAGTTGGGCGCAAGCGGTGCCAGGACGGCCGCCGCCGCTCTATGATGGAAGCCCGACCCAAGATACCGAAGGAGCCCGGCCATGCACAAAGGAAGTTGCCACTGCGGACGAATCGCATTCGAAGTCGACGGCGATGTGTCCCAGGTCCTGGAATGCAATTGCTCGCATTGCAGCCGCAAGGGCTACCTGCTGTGGTTCGTGCCGCGCGCGAACCTGCGCATCACCTCGTCCACGGACAGCCTGTCGACCTACAAATTCAACAAGCACGTGATCGCGCATCACTTCTGCGCCCACTGCGGCTGCGCGCCGTTCGGCTTCGGCGCCAGCCCCACGGGCGAAGAGACGGCGGCGGTGAACGCCCGCTGCCTGGAAACGGTGGACCTGAACGCGCTGACCCGGATTCCCTACGACGGGCGCAACGCCTAGGGCCTGTCGGCGCCTGGCGCTATTCTCGCATCCGGGCGCCGTCCGGGAAACCTCTTATTGTTCGGGGCGCCGTCGCATCCCTATTATTTGTGCTCGATCAGCATTGATCCCGGCGCGGCGCGTTCCGCGCCCCTGCCGCACCCCGCAGCAATGATTGCTGCCTGAACATTCCGTCTGGCTATAACAGCCCCCGACTTGCACGCACTGCGTGGTCGGGGGCTTTTTCGTTTGTTTTCCGAAAAGGAGATCGCATGCAACCCTTGGATCCGCAGCCTGTGCCCACGACTTGCGTGGCCAGCGTGCAGATGGCCCCGGCGATAGGCGAAGTCGCCGCCAACGTGGCGCGTTCCATCGAACTGGCGGAAGAAGCCGCCGGGCAGGGCGCGCGCCTGGTGGTGCTGCCCGAGCTGGCCAACACCGGCTACATGTTCGCCAGCCGCGAGGAAGCGTACGCGCTGGCCGAGCCCGTGCCGGAGGGGCCGTCCTCGCGCGCCTGGATCGCGCTGGCCGAGCGCCTGGGCATCTATCTGGTGGCGGGCATCGCGGAACGCTGCGGGGACCGCCTCTACAACTCGGCGCTGATCGCCGGCCCGCAAGGCTATATCGGCACCTACCGCAAGCTGCACCTGTGGGGCGACGAGAACCTGTATTTCGAGGCGGGCGACCTGGGGCTGCCGGTCTTCCATACCGAGCTGGGCCGGCTGGGCGTGGCGATCTGCTACGACGGCTGGTTTCCCGAGGTCTACCGTCTGCTCGCGCTGGGCGGCGCGGACCTGGTCGCGGTGCCCACGAACTGGGTGCCCATGCCGGGCCAGACGGCCGACGGCCCCGCCATGGCGCACGCGTTGACGATCGCGGGCGCGCACAGCAACGGCCTGACGGTGGTGTGCGCCGACCGGGTCGGCGTGGAGCGCGGGCAGCCCTTCGTCGGGCGCAGCCTGATCGTGGGTTCGCAGGGCTGGACCGCGGCCGGGCCGGCCAGCGCCGACCGGGAGGAGGTCCTGGTCGCCGAGGTCGACCTGAAGGCCGCGCGCCGCGGGCGGCAGTTGAATGCATTCAATCACGTGCTGCGCGACCGGCGCTGCGATGTCTACGACGAGCGGCTGGGCGCGGCGGATGCGCCGGCGCAGCGTTGAATAACGGCGGATAGCCGACCCCCAAGGAGAAAACCATGAAATTCCCCTCCCGCAGTTTTCTTACCCGTTTGTCCTTAGCGGCGCTGCTGTCCGGCGCGGCCGGCGCGCAAGCCGCCGAGCCCTTGCGGATCGGCGTGCCGGTCGGCCTCTCGGGCGCCAACAGCGTGGTGGCGCCCGGCGTCGTCCAGGCCTCGCAGCTGGCCGCCGACGAGATCAACGCCGCCGGCGGCATCCTGGGCCGCCGGATCGAGCTGGAGATCGCCGACGACGCCTCCGGCGCGGTCGGCGCGCAGAAGGCCTACGACACGCTGGTGTTCCAGAAGAAGGTGGATGCCGTCATCGCCATGGAGACCAGCGCCGCGCGCAACGCGGCGCTGCCCATCATCGCGCGCGGCAAGGTGCCGTACCTCTACACCTCCTTCTACGAAGGGCGCTCGTGCAACCGCTGGATGCACGTGAACGGCTGGGTTCCGGAGCAGCAGGTTGCGCCGGTGGTGGACCACTTCATGAAAACCCGCCAGGCCAAGACCTTCTTCCTGATCGGCAGCGACTACGCCTTCGGCCGCGGCATGCTGAAGTTCACGCGGGAATACATCGAGAAGCAGGGCGGCAAGGTGGTGGGCGAGGAATACCTGCCCATCGACGGCTCGGACTGGACCGCCGTGGTGTCCAAGGTGCGCTCGGCGCAGCCCGACGCGCTGATCAGCTCGACGGCGGGCGGCAGCCCCAACGTCAGCCTGGCCAAGCAGATCCAGGCCGCCGGCCTGACCATGCCCTACGGCAACCTGGCCATCGACGAAGGCACGGCCAAGACCATGGGCGACACCGCGGCGGGCATGTACCTGTCGTCGTCCTACCTGACCAGCATCGATACGCCGCAGAACCGCAAGTTCCTGGACGGCCTGAAGGCGAAGTTCGCCGGCCAGGCCAAGACGGCCAACGAATTCTCGGCCGCCCAGTACGAAGGGTTCTTCCTGTACAAGGCCGCGGTCGAGAAGGCCGGCGGAACAACCGATCCCGCGAAGGTGGTGCAGGCCTTGAGCGAGGTGTCGGTGGACGGCCCGCGCGGCCCGGTCCGGATGGACCGCCAGCGGCACGCGGCGCTGACCATGCGCCTGGGCCAGGTGCAGCAGGACGGGTCCATCCGCATCCTGCAGACCTTCGACCAGGTGGACCCGGGCGCCCAGTGCCCCGACCTGAAGTAGCGCTTGCCCGCCGCCCGCCTGGCGGGCGGCAAAGGAGACCTCGATGGGATTGCTGCTGGACATCCTGAGCACCGCGGCCATGCTGTTCATCGTGACGGCCGGGCTGATGATCATCTTCGGCGTCATGAAGATCGTCAATTTCGCGCACGGCGCCATCATCACGCTGGGCAGCTACGCCAGCCTGGTCGTGACGCAACTGGGCCTGAGCCCGTGGCTGGCGCTGCCCCTGGCGCTCGCCGTCGGCGCGGCGGTGGGCGTGGGCGTGGAACGGCTGATCGTGCGGCCGCTGTACAAGCGGCCGCTGGACGCCATCCTGGCCACCTGGGGCCTGGGCATCGTGATCGGGCAACTGATCACCATGGCCTTCGGCCGCGAAGTGCAGTTCGCCGACGCGCCGGTCAAGGGCGCCGTGGCGTTCCTGGGAACCGACTACTCCGCCTACCGGCTGCTGCTCATCCCCGCGGCGCTGCTGGTGTACGGCGCCACGCTGCTGCTGCTCAACGGCACGCGCTTCGGCGTCAGGACGCGGGCGGTGATCATGAACGAGAACCTCGCGCGCGGCCTGGGCATCAACGCCGAGCGCATCCGCTTCGCCACCTTCGGCCTGGGCGCCGGCCTGGGCGCGCTGGCCGGCGCGCTGATCACGCCGCTGTCCAGCGTGGATCCGAACATGGGGCTGACCTGGCTGATCAGCGCCTTCATGCTCGTCATGGTGTCGGGGCATTCCATCACCGCGCTGCTGCTGACCTGCCTGGTCTACGGCGCGTGCCAGGTGCTGGTGAGCGTGCTGGTCAGCCCCATCCTGGGAGGCGTCACGATCGCCGTGCTGGCGGCGCTGACGCTGCGCCTGCGTCCGCAAGGATTCGCCCATGACTGATACCCTGCTCACCCAACCCGCGCCGCAAGCCGCCGCGGCGGCGCGCCGGGCCTCCCGCTCCGGCGATCTGCTGTGGCTGGCGGGCCTGTGCCTGGTCCTGACGGCCGCCGGACCCTGGCTGTTCGACACCTACCTGCTCAACGTGCTGATCAAGGCGCTGTTCTTCGCGGTGGCCGCCGTCACGGTGGACATATTGTGGGGCTACACCGGCTACCTCACCTTCGGGCAGTCGGCGTTCTTCGGCGTGGGCGCCTACGCGGCGGGCCTGGCGTTCACGCACTACGGCTTCTCGCCGGCCACGGCGGGGCTGGCCGCGCTGGCGGCGGTCGCGGTGGCGGCGGCGCTGGCCCTGGTCACCGGCTGGCTGTCGTTCTATCGCGGCGCTTCGCCGTTCTTCGCCACGGTGATTTCGCTGGTGCTGCCCATCGTGCTCACCCAGCTCGTGCTGTCGGGCGGCACCTGGACGGGCTCGTCCTCGGGGCTCACGGGCTACGAGACCTTCGACCTCTCGCTGGAAGCCTGGTACGTGATCGCGGCGGGCGGGCTGTCCGTCGTGGCGCTGCTGGGATGGGTCGCGGCGCGCAGCGACGGCGGCCGCATCCTGGTGGCGCTGCGCGACAACGAAGCGCGCTGCAGCTACCTGGGCCTGAACACCGCGCGCTGGCGCATCCTGCTGCTGGCGATCTGCGGAGTCGTCGCCAGTCTGGCGGGCTTCGGCTACGGGGCCTTCAGCGGCGTCGTCGCCCCGGAACTGACGGGATTCGTGTTCGGCACGGAGCTCATCATCTGGGTGGCGCTGGGCGGGCGCGGCACGATCTGGGGTCCGGTGCTCGGCGCCATCCTCATCAATGTGGCCGGCTCGTATCTCAGCGGCAACATGCCCTTCGTGTGGCAGCTGCTGCTGGGCATCACCTTCATCGTGGTGATCCTGCTGCTGCCGCGCGGCCTGCTGCCCCTGCTGCTGGCGCCCTGGCGGCGGCGCGAGGCCGCGGCGCCCGTGCCCGCGCTGACGGCCAGGGAAGGGCGGTCCGGCACGGCCGACGCCGGGGAGATGGCGCTGGAGCTGGAAGGCGTGGCCAAGCGCTTCGGCAGCCTGAAGGTGCTGGAAGGCATAGACCTGCGGGCCCGCGGCGGCGAACTGGTGGGCCTGATCGGGCCGAACGGCGCGGGCAAGACCACGCTGATGCGCTGCATCGCCGACGGCGCCGAGCGCTCGGAAGGGCGGGTCGAGCTGTGCGGCCACGCCGTGCGCCGCGACGACCCGGCGCGCTGCGTGCGCTACGGGCTGGGGCGCAAGTTCCAGAACGCCAACGTGTTCGACACCATGACGGTGGCGGAAAGCCTGCGCATCGCCACCACCCTGCGGGAGTGGCCCTCGTGGCGGCGCCGCGCGCCGTCCCTGGCGTTGCCGTCCTACGCGCTGGAGGTATTGCGCATGACCGGGCTGGACCAGCGGCTCGACAGCGTCGCCCGCGACCTGTCCCATGGCCAGCAGCAGGCCCTGGAACTGGCCATGGTGCTGGCGCTGGAGCCGCGCGTCATCCTGCTGGACGAACCCACTGCCGGCCTGAGCAAGGCCGAGCGCACCCAGATCGGCGTCGTGCTCTCGTCGCTCGCCCGCCGCCACGGCCTGTGCTGCCTGCTGGTGGAGCACGACCTGGATTTCGTGGCCGAGGTCGCGACGCGCATCGTCGTGCTGCACCAGGGGCGCATCGTCATGGACGGCAGCTTCCGCGAAGTGGCGGAATCCGAACTGGTGCGGACCATCTACGCGGGCGGCGCGCCGTCGGCGCAAGGAGCGGAACAATGAAAAGCGTCGCGCCGGCCTTGCGCCTGGAAGGCGTGTCCAGCGGCTACAAGGCCTCCATGGTGCTCAACGACGTGTCGCTGTCGCTTCCGCGGGGCGCCTGCGCGGCGCTGCTGGGCAAGAACGGCATGGGCAAGAGCACGTTGCTCAAGACCGTGATGGGTTACCTGCCCAAGCTGCGCGGCCGCGTCCGGGTGGGCGAGGTGGACGCCACGCGCCTGCGGCCGCACGAAGTGGCGCGCTGCGGCGTGGCCTACGCGGCCCAGGAACAGCCGCTGTTCCCGGATCTCAGCATCCGCGACAATCTGCGCCTGGGCCTGGCCCGCGACAGCCTGTTCGACGAGCGCTTCGAAGAGATCGCCGAACTGTTCCCCGTGTTCGCCTCCCGCCTGCGCCAGCACGCGGGCACCCTCTCGGGCGGCGAGCAGAAAATGCTGCTGGTGGCGCGCGGCCTCATGCAGCGGCCCGCCTTGCTCATGCTGGACGAGATCACCGAAGGGTTGCAGCCCTCGGTGATCGAGCGGCTGGCCGGCGCCCTCAACTGGGAGCGCGAGCGGCGCGGCACCAGCATGTTCATCGTGGAGCAGAACGTGGCCTTCGCCCTGAGGGTGGCCGACCGATACCTGGTGCTCAAGCAGGGCGCCATCGTCGATGAAGGAGATGCTGGCGCGCCGGGGGCGGCGGGCCATATCATTGACCACTTGAAGGTATGAGCGCACCCTCCAGGACCCCATCCATGGCTTCATCCGTCTCCCCGCCCAGCCACGCCGGCGCCTCCGCCCCGGGGTGGCGCATCGGCGTGTTGTATTCGCGCAGCGGCGTCAGCGGCACCACCGAATCCCAGCATTTCTTCGGCACGGTGCTGGCCGTGGAAGAAATCAACGCGCTGGGCGGGGTGCTGGGCCGCCCGCTGGAGCCCATCGCCTACGACCCCCGCAGCGACTGCGAGGAATACCGCCGCCTGGCCGCGCGCCTGCTGCTGGACGACGAGGTCAACGTGATCTTCGGCGGCTGCACCTCGCA
>Ga0182747_1002124_pt1 | contig 14203 bp, 12 predicted proteins | sample eDN3rd30CBELigBY_FD_128526 | JGI IMG/M metagenome (GOLD analysis project Ga0182747, IMG submission 128526) | Enriched backyard soil microbial communities from Emeryville, California, USA - eDNA 3rd pass 30_C BE-Lig BY (version 2) (version 2) | ecosystem: Environmental > Terrestrial > Soil >...
AATAGCCCATATAGACCGTTTTTAATTGTGTAAAGAACTCTAAGCCCACTCTTCCTGATTCACGGAAGGTAGAGGTACTTGATTTTTTCAAACCTCCAAATGGAGCATTCATTAAATTGCCAGTCGTGGTTCGGTTAACCTTAACTGTCCCCGCTTGGATATCTTTGGTAAATTGGTTAGCGATTTTAAGATTATTGGTCACAATCGAAGCGGATAAACCATATTCAACATCATTTGCAACAGCGATGGCTTCTTCATATGTATCTACTTCAATTACAGCCACCACTGGACCAAAGATTTCTTCTTTTGCAATCCGCGAATTCGCTTTTACATTCGTAAAAATTGCCGGCTGAACATAATATCCTTTTTCAAATTCTCCAGATAATAATTGCTCACCGCCATAGACCAATTCAGCGCCATCTTCTTTTCCGAATTCAATATACTTTAAGACATTTTTCAATTGCTTTTCGTTGGCAAGCGGTCCAATTTTCACACCAGCCTCAAAACCATTCCCGACTTTAAGTGCGCTTGTTTTTTCAACGAGCTTTTGAACAAATGCCTCTTTTACGTTTTTCAAGACGATAACACGACTTGTGCCTGTACAAGCTTGCCCTGTTAGTGAGAAGCCCCCGTTTACCGTCAATGTAGCGGCAAGATCGAGATCTGCATCCTCCATAACAATAAGCGGATTCTTCCCGCCCAATTCCATTTGCGTCCGGGTTGTAAAGCCTGCTTTTTGATGAATGTCTTCCCCTGCCGCAGTTGAACCTGTAAATGTGACAGCTCTAACTGCTGGATGAGTGACCAATAGATCGCCAACATCTGATGCTTTTCCCGTAACAAAGTTAATCACGCCTTTTGGAATGCCCGCCTTATCTAATGCCTCAACTAGACGAAAAGCGATCAATGGAGTATCTGAGGAAGGTTTAAAAACAACCGTATTCCCCGTGATTAAAGCAGGAGCGATTTTTCGGGCTGGAATAGAAAGCGGAAAGTTCCATGGAGTTATGACACTGACAACTCCGAGTGGTTCTCTTTCCGTTGAAACTTTCATGTTTGCATCATCATTTGGAAAGGTTTCCCCTGTAAAACTTTGCCCTTCTACTGCATAATATCGGAGGGTTTGCGCAGAACGTAATATCTCATTCTTAGCATCATCAACATGCTTGCCTTCTTCCCTTGTTAACTCTTCTGCCAAAGAGGCAACATTTTGCTCGAGAATACTGGCAGCTTTATTTAAGATCGCTGCTCGTTTGGAAGGTGCTGTTTGGTACCAGCTAGGAAAAGCATTCTTGGCCGCTTCAATCGCTAGTTGTACATCCTGTTCGTTTGATGCTTGGAATTCACCGACAAGATCTTCGGTATTTGCCGGATTCACACTAAAAAATGTTTTCTTGCTAACCGATTCCTGCCATTCTCCATTGATATAATTATTGAATGTCTCTACTTTTGTAGTAATCACTACTATCACCTTTTTTCATTTATTAAGTTCCCAGCAATTAATAGAAAACATAACTCTATAGAAATGGCCGTCACTTAAACCTTAAATTACAAGATTAATATGACGGCCGATAACAACTCTTCCAATTATCTATTTACTTTGTTTCAACAAGAGCGCCTAGATCTTTTTCAATATACTCTTTCCAAAGTCCATCCATGTACATACGGCGCATTTTAGCTCCTGTACGAACAACTTCTAAGCAACGTTGTTGTAATTCTGGTGTGTCAGCATGGTCAAGAACAATTTTGTAACCGCGTTCACCATGGATCTCATCTGAAACGATGTGTAAGTCGAAGAATTCGATTTCTTCATCAGTAAATCCGTATTTTTCACGTAAAGCAGGAGTTTGCTTCCGGTAAATATCAGGAACTTGTGATTCTAATCCAACAACAAGAGCCGCAGTTGCTACCACAAAATTCTCACGTGCTGCTACTGCAAAACACCAGCTTTGAAGACCTAAAGTAGTTGGAGCCATATTGTTAGGATCAATAATTCTTTCTGCAGTCGTACCGCAAGCTTCCGCGAAACGAATCAATAAGTCTGTGTGACGATCTGCTGCGATTTCTTCTTCATACATATTTTGTAGAGTGAAATCTTTTGCAGCTGCAAACTTTGGATCTTGTGGAGTATTGTGGTAAATATACGCTAAGTAATCAGCGAATGGTCCTACATAATGGTAGTGATTTTCAGCCCAACTAGCAAAGTGTTTTCTTTCAAGTTTGCCCTCTGCCCAAGCTACTGTAAATGCAGCCTTCTGGCTATGGTTACCTTTAATTGCTTCCTCTAATTGTCTGCGAAATTCATCTTTAGATAATAATTCTGTCAACTGAAACTCCTCCTCTAATTTTATGTAGGTACCAACCTAAGATTGGTATTTGATATTTTGTATACCAAGTTAGTTTAAAAATTAAAAGATTGTGGATATTTTCCCTTTCCAACACTCTCTTTTTTTGTAAAACTATTGATTTGGTATACCTTACGTTTATACTACCAAGATATTGTTTATTTGTAAATATAATTTTTAGAATTTTTTAAAGATTATTTTTCTTTTTTTAAAACTATGATTATTGGTGGACATTCACTTGCAAATCTAACAATTTATAAAGTTCTTTTGATAGATTATCTAATGCTTCTTCTACGATCTCCTGGCCAATCTCCCAGCTGGCTTTTGTGCCATCACCAATGCAGCCATTATTCGTCATTTCTTCATAATAATAAAATCCTTGAATCGCTTTACCAGGTCTGAGCTGCTTCCATCTTCCTTCTTCTTGAATATCACCTTTCTCAAGTTTTTCAAGGCGGACAAGTTCAGGGGCTAAATAAAGCGCTTCCGATACTTCACGCTCACAACTATGACCAAATAAGCTGGATGTGACATTTTCCTTAATTGCCTTTTTAGCAGAGGCAGTTGTTTTGGCATAATAGATTTCTACATCTAGTTCTTTTGATAACATCATTGATGCCACATTAAGCGTCGACTGGTTGCCCCCGTGAGAATTTAAAAATAAAAACTTTTCAATCCCGTGATGCTTCAAGGACGAAACCACATCCTTTAATACTGCGATTAATGTGGTCGGCTGCAAGGAGATGGTTCCCGGAAAATTCAAATGATGCTGAGAAACCCCCATATTAACAGTTGGTGTCACCAATGCATAAGGAAACATTTTTTGTCCTAATTTATTGGCCATCCTCTCTGCTAAAACAGCATCACAACTTTCAACCATATGTGGGCCGTGCTGTTCATGGGCACCAATTGGAATGATAGCAAATTGAACCGTCTTTAAAGCTGCTTCTACTTCTTTCCATGTCATACTGGTTAGATCATAACAATCCATGTGTATTCACCTACTTGTGTTTATTGTATTTTGTATACCATTTTTAATAATAAAATACATTCCCTATTAAGATTGGATCACTGATTGCTTCTTCGGAGGTTGAACTGAAATATTTTCTTGCGAAATTTCAATATCCTCTTTAATTGTTAATTGGCACGTTAACCGATACCCCTCATTGACCTTATCACCAAGCATTTTTTCTTCTTTCCAATTCGCTGGTGTCAGCCCTTCAGATCCATTCACTACGATACATGCACATTTTGTACAGCGTCCCATTCCGCAGCCATACTTTAGTTTAGGAAGTTGGCGGGTACCAGCCAAAACAACTAAATTGGCATTATCTTTAACCTCTTGTTCGATTGTCGTACCATCCACATGAAGGATTACTTTTGGCATATTGTTACCCCTTTCTGTTTTTTCTAAAAATTATGATACTTTTCTGAAGTATACAATCTTTTGGATAGAGAAGCAAACTAGAATTGAAAAAAAGATTAATTTTTTTAAAGTTAAGCTCTTATTCTAGCACTAAACTAGGAATTATTTAAATATTTAGAATATGTTCTTGAACAATTTAACTGCATACGTTAAAATACACATAAGAGTTTGGTATACAATATTCCTTGGAGGTGAGTAACGAAATATTCTTCATCAATAGGTGTCGATACTTATAGCAACAAAAAACCATACTTACCTGATTTATTTTTTTAAATAGGACAAATAAATTACTTTAAGGAGTGTTTTAGATGGGGAAATATATAGTACTAACAAATAAGGATACCTTCCAAACGGTTCTTGAAAACGATGGCTTAAAACCGGTTGAAACCTACCATTTCTATTTCTTTGATAGTTTAAAAGCGAAATACACAATTGCTGAAGTACTTGACGAAACGATTAAAATCCAATTATTCGAGAAATATGAAGGAAAGGAATATGTTAATCAGATTGCTGTCAAGTTTTTTGAGAAGTTTGATACACTTGAAGCTGCACGTGAGGAATTAAATGAGATCGTAAAAGCTTCTGGAAACAGTCAAGATTCTGTAAACTCCAAACTAGTTAAATCAACTGAGGTTGCGGTTTAAGATTTTTCATCCTTCTTAAATGATTGTTTCAAAATAGAAAAAATCCGGAGAGGCGCTGCTTTCTTTCCGGATTTTATACTTTTAAAAATAAAAAATAACCGCCACATGGTAGTAGCGGTTGAATGTGTGAGGTTAAAATTTAAGCGTTTTTCTTAGTGAAGCTAATTTTCTCTCAGCTTTTTCTACAGCACTTTTAGAACTAAATAGAAACTTAAACATGTATAAGCCCCCTATTAATGAGTTATTTGATACTGTAATTTTATAACGGGGAGAAACAGAAAACAAGTATTTTGTATACCAAATACCAAATTAATTATTAATTCTTGACCAAATTGTGACTTTTTCAAGTTTTATACATGTGTTTGGTATACAATTCTTGAAAGGATAGGGTGTTGATATGCTGAGATATCTGTTTTTTATCGTTATTTTAATGTATTTATTCTCTGTACTTTTACCAGGGCTTCATCTTGGTGTCCTTATTTCCTCGCTAAGTCTTTTGATTGTCCTTATTACCATATTTCAGGCGAAGCGATTTGTTCAAGTATTAGGCGGTACATTTTTACTATCTGGAGTAGTCTTACTATTGACGAGCGGAGCCTCTTGGCAGCAATACATACTCTCTTTCGGCCCGATGCTGGACTTACTAACCATGTTTACACTGATCCCGATATTAGGGATTCCAATTAAATTAGGCGGATATAGCGGCGGCATCCAAAGTATAATTACAAAAAGGGTAAAGACCTCTGGCCAACTGTATATGATCACGTCTGGCATTTCGTACTTTTTTAGTATTTTTATGAATTTGGCTACCTTGCCAATGACTTATTACTCGATAAGGCCTGCATTAGATGTGATTCCCGTTGAGAATAAAGAGAGGTTTATGAGCAGAGCGATTACACGCGGATTTGCGATGCCATTGCTTTGGGCACCTGTTACCCCGATTGTCGGGATTGTGATCACAATGACCGGCGTCAGCTGGGTATCAATTCTTCCATATGTAATTCCGTTAAGCATCGTGGGAGTGGGTGTGGATTGGTATATTGGTTCACGTAGAGCAAGTATAATGATCCATAATAAACAGGACCTATCCGTTCACGAAACCGCTGCTACCTTAGAAACAAGCAATCCAGCTAATCGTTCAAGGAGAGTCTTCCAAATACTACTGGCCATCGTTATATTTAATGTTGTTATTTCTTTAGTAGAATCAAAGTTCCCTTATCCATTTTTAATATTAGTATCATTAATGGTTATCCCATTTTCGTTCACTTGGGCCCTCTTCTTAAAAAAGGGTAAAGAGTTCGGTGCCCATTTGATTAATCATTTAAAAACGTTCTCTGTAAGCATGAAGGACCAATTCTTCATCTACTTATCAGCCGGTTTTTTCATCTCAACCATCAACATTTCACATGCAAATGTCTGGCTGGATGCCTGGGTCAATAAGTTTATTAATTTTGCAGGTGTGGAGATCTTTTTGATTTTACTGCCGTTAATCCCGCTGGCTCTAGCCTTTTTAGGCCTGCATCCTGCCGTTTCACTGGCATTAATGACCGAAGGGTTAAACCCAGCAGTTGTTGGTATTTCACCACATATCTTAACGGTGGCGATGTTAGCAGGTGCTGTCTCGGCTTTTCTAGTTGGTCCATATAATGCCACGTTAGGGCTTATGTCAAGTATCGTGAAGGAAAGCTCTTATAAGGTGTCAAACTGGAATCTTTCCTTCGCAAGTATTTATATTGGCTGTGTAATGTTGTATCTATTTGTTTTACAATTGTTTTTATCTTAATGGTTGTGTAACAAAAAAGGTGTCAATCGATGGATTGACACCTTTTTGCTAATTAATATTTACCTCGGCTGCATATGTTCGATCTTTTTCTTTTTGAAAACACTTTGCTGTTTCATCAACTGTGCTTGGATAATTACGATGGCTAAAAGGAATGCTCCCCGAATGACTGGCTGCCACCAAGAATCTAGTGTACCTTGGAGGTTAATAACATTCAATACCACGCCCAAAAGCATGACACCTACAAATGTTCCGAAAACACCACCTCGTCCACCGACAAGAAGAGTACCTCCAATAACCACTGCCGCAATTGCGTCTAACTCCCACGCATTTCCAGCGACAGGCTGCGCTGCACCACCAAGACGTCCGGCAAGAAGAATGCCTGTAAACCCTGCCAATGCCCCGTTCAATGCATACACCATGATTTTCATTCGGTCTACACGAATTCCCATTAGTCGTGTCGCGTCTTCATTCCCCCCGATCGCGTAAACGTTCCTGCCAAACTTGGTTTGATGGAGAATAAATGATGCAAGGGCTAAAGTAATAACAAAAATCCACACTGAGTTTGGAATGCCAATAAAAGCCCCATTACCCAAATCGATAAAAAATTGTTTGTGTTGCACAGCAACTGAAACTGTCTTTTCTTCGGTGAACACATAAATAAATCCTCTAACTCCAATCATCATCGCAAGTGTTACAATGAACGGTTCCATTTTTAACTTCGCAATAATCCACCCATTGATACAACCGAGGAAAGTGGTAATTAAAATGGGAACCAATAGCGCTGCCAAAATACCATATGAAGAAAGTGATGCTGCCATAACTCCGCCAAGTGCGAGTAATGAACCGACCGATAGATCAATTCCTTTCATTAATATAACAAATGTCATTCCGATGGCAACTAAGCCAATCATGCTATTTTGTTTTAAAATATTAATGATATTTACACTTGTAAGGAAGTTGTCGTATTTAATCGATGCAAAAATAATTAGTAAAATTAGTGCTATGAATGCACCTTGTTTCTGAATGAACATAACCGGGTTTCTAAACAGTTTATTATTAGTTTGATGACTGGCTGCTGATTTCAACGTTAAGCACCTCCCTTATTTGTTTGCTCTTTGAAGGTAAATAGCCCCTACAATAATGACCGCTTTAATAATCAATGAATAAGAGTAAGGAATGTTGTTCATATTGAACGTGGTCGAGATTATCCCCATGAGAATGGCACCAAAAACCGTACCCCAAATAAATGGTTTTCCTCCAGTCATTAAAGTACCACCTACAACAACAGCTGCAATGGCATCCAGTTCAATCAGCTCACCAATTCTAGTCGCATCTGCTGCCGCCATCCTCGCTGTTTCAATCATTCCAGCTAATGCAGCTAATACGGCTGCTGCAATATAGACAATCATTTTGATTTTTTTTACATTAATTCCAGCCAATTCGGCTGCTTGCTCATTGTCACCGATAGCTTCTATGTAACGTCCAAATGTCATATAGCGAATAATTATAAATGCTGTAATTGCCACCAGGAACATAAGAATAACAGGGACTGGTATCTCCATGATTTTCCCTTTTCCAATCCACTCGTAGGAAGGATTTGAAAAAGAAACTAGGTATCCATCTGTTAAAACTTGTGCAATTCCTCTACCTGCAATCATGATCGCCAAGGTCACAACGATTGGTTGTACACCTATATACGAAATAATCGCCCCATTAAATAAACCGATTAATGCACAAATAATGATCGTTCCTAGGATAATTACGAAAATATTATAGTCCAGTAAAAAAGTTGAAACAACGGCTCCGATAGCCATTACAGCCCCAACAGATAAATCTATTCCTCCCGTTGCAATAACCAGCGTCATCCCAATAGCAACTAGTGCCGTCGTAGACACATGAAGTAGGATATTCCACATTGTGGTTGCAGCTAAAAAGTTGTCAGTAAATATACTATTAAATAAGAAGAGAATCAAAATGACAATAGGTAACGAAAAAGATTTGACCATCTCTCCATTTAGTGGGTAGCGGAATTTCTTTTCTAAATGGGGATTGATTTGAGTTGTTTTTACATTAGATTCTTGCATATTGATCCTCCCCACCGTAGGATTCTGAACTATGACCATTCTCTACGATTACTTTCATGATATTATCCTGCGTCCGCTTCTCTCCAGTTAACTCACCAATTTTACGTCCTTCCCGAAGGACAATGATTCGGTCTGAATTATGAATCAACTCATCAAATTCAGATGAAATGAGTAATATACTTAATCCCTCTTTGGATAGTTCATCAATTAAAGAATGAATTTCTGATTTTGCACCAACATCAATGCCTCGAGTTGGTTCGTCCAAAATGAGTAAGCTTGGATTAAGTGCAAGCCAGCGCGCAAGCAATACTTTTTGTTGATTCCCGCCACTTAGATTTTTAATCTTTTGTTCTGCGTTCGGTGTTTTTATACCCATTCGCTTAATGAACTCATTAACAACCTTATCCTGCTTCTTTTTGGATACGAAACCAAACGTCGAAAAGTCTTTAAGATTTGCCAGTGTGATGTTCTCACGTATCGACATATTCGGAATGATGCCTTCTGTTTTACGATTCTCCGTACACATGGCTACACCTGATTTTATCGCATGCCCAGGGGATTGAAATTGAATTTCATTTTCCTGATATGTCAACTTTCCACCATCAGGAGAAGAGACCCCGGCAATCACCTTTGCCGTTTCAGTACGACCGGATCCAAGAAGACCTGCTAGGCCGAGAACTTCACCTTTACGCAATTCAAAGCTTACATCTGTTACACGTGTTCCTTGTTTCACATTTTTCAGACTGATAACAATTTTTTCATCCGATTTGTTAACAGCTTCTTTCATTTTCATTAATTGTGCTGCCTCTGTTTCACTCTTTCCTATCATGGAAGCGATCAATTGATTTTGTGAAAGTTCACTAATAGGCCAGGTTCCCACAAAAGATCCATCTCGTAGAATAGTAATCCGGTCACAAACCTTATAAATTTCGTCCAGTCTATGACTAACAAATATGATCGAAACATTTTCTTGTTTCAACTTTTGGATGACATTAAAAAGTACTTCCACCTCTTTATCATCTAAAGAAGATGTTGGCTCGTCCATGACTACTAGTTTTGCTTTCATTGAAATAGCTCTCGCGATAGATACCATTTGTTGAAGAGCAGTGCTATAAGTATTTACCGGTTTCTTAACATCAATGGAAATTCCCATATTGTTTAGAACTTCTGCAGCATCTTTATGAGCTTTTTTCCAGTCTATGGTTCCAATTCTAGTTTTGGGCTCTCTGCCCACAAATATATTTTCTGTAACACTGAGATATGGGATGAGACTAACCTCTTGATAAATAGTACTAATTCCTGCCAATTGTGCTTCAATTGGGGTTTTAAAGGTTACATTTTGTCCATCTAAGAGAATGCTTCCTTCGTTATGATGATAAACACCGGTTAATATTTTAATCAGTGTCGATTTACCTGCTCCATTTTCACCCATTAATGCGTGAACTTCACCTTTATTAATCTCTAACTCTACACCTTTTAATGCCTTCACACCTGGGAAGGTCTTAACAATGTTCTCCATTTTTAGTAACTGCTCTGTCCCCATAAGGCCTCCCCTTTCTTTTCGCAAGTATCTTTTTTAAGATACTTGCGAAATACAGGTTGCTGTTAATACGCGTCATTTACGAAATCTTTTGCATTGGTTTTGTCAAAAAAGCGGTCCTTAATAATAATTTCTTTTTCTACTTCTTTACCCTCTTCTAAGTTTTCGATTACATCAAACACACTTGGACCGAAGAATGGAGAGCTCTCAACCGTTGCACCCATTTTCCCATCAACGATTGCCTGCAAGGCATCTTTAGTTCCGTCTACTGAGACAATGATAATATCTTTTCCAGGGACTTTTCCGGCTGCTTTGATTGCATTGATTGCTCCGATAGCCATCTCATCATTATGTGCATAAACGGCATCAATCTTGTCTCCCTGAGATTGTAACAAGTTTTCCATTACCTTTTGTCCATTGGCTCGTGCAAAGTCACCTGTTTGGGAGGCAATAACCTTCATATCTGGCGCCTTTTCTTTAAGCTTATCCATGAATCCTTTTTGACGATCGATTGCTACGGAAGAACCAGAAGTTCCTGTAAGTTCTACTATATTTCCTTTTCCGCCCATTTCATTTATTAACCAATCAGCTGCCTTTTGTCCTTGTTCAATGAAATTTGATCCTAGGAAACTCACATAATCTTTTCCTGCTTCTCCAGCTACTTTCCTATCAACAAGAATAACAGGAATATGTGCTTTCTTAGCAGTAGCTAAGGCCGGGGAAAGTCCCTCAAATTCACGAGGTGCTAGAATAATATAATCGACTCCTTGGGCAACCATATCTTCCACATCTGATACCTGTTTCGCTGTATCACTTTGAGCATCCGAATAGACCATTTGGAATCCACGTTTCTTAGCTTCTTCTCGAATGCTTTTCGTTTCCGCGATTCTCCATGGATTATTATTTTCCATCTGAGACCAACCAACAACTACCTTTCCATCGTCTCCAGCAGAGTTTGTTGCACTTCCCCCAGTTTCAGACCCACTTGAGCATCCAGCCATAGCTAGCATAGCAGCTGAGAATAATGAGATTAATACTGATTTTTTCATATGATTTCCTCCAGCATTCAATTATTATTTTTTTCAAATATAGAACGATTTCATTTAGCCGTATTCAAGATGATAGAATCAACGGCTGAATGGCTGAATCACTGCTATCTGGTCTGAAATTTTTAGGCTTCGCCCATTTTAAGTCCTTCAATCGTGTGCTCTTGAACAATTACTTCTAGTTCGTCCACGATGCGGCACATCAAGTGACCCTTTAAATCCTCTGGCAATGTTTCATAAAATTTCTTCGTTATTTGCAGGTCATGCCGTTCATGATTGTTTGCTCCAGGAGCATCCACTCCTAAAACAAGGACTGGTCTTGATTTATTTGAGTTATTCGTTGTTCCTCGGTGAATGGTAAGTGCTGAACGGACTGAAATATCCCCCATTTTAGGCATTTTTTGTTCCGCTAGGGCCTCATATCGAGAATAAAGCTCTTTCTCAGGGAACATTTCACTTTCATACTCGCTGCCATCGTCCCACTGAGTTCCAGGAGCAATCTCAAATGGTCCCATATCTTCTTCCACATCCACCGTTGTTATATTAAATGCGAGAGAATTGAGCCTTCTTCCCTTAACTGTGTCTTCAGGAGCTGGGAAATCACGATGCCAAGGCTGATTCACAGCTCCTGGGTTTGGTACATCGAAGCCAATCTCGACAATTTTATACTCAGGCCCTAAAACCGTTTCACAGACAGCCTTGACCCAAGGGTGCGTCACCAAATCTACAAAACCGCTGATATCTTCCGGGTGGATTTCCACATAGTGGCGTTTCGGCCCACGGCCCACTGCGCCACCTGGTCTTTGGAGTGCATCCTTATATAGGACGTCAATGTCCTTTGCTAATTCCTCTACCCATTTGCGTTCAAAAGCTCCTTTTAAACCATGAATTCCTGGACCGTAAAGAGCACCCATAATCACTGCCGGTTCATAGGTTACTCTTAAAGTCTCTGAATTTTTAGTGATAGTCATAATTAATTCCTCCTAGAATTTTATTAAGTGATTTTTTTACATAAATTTAAAATTATAGTTTATATAACCCATTGAACTTTACACATTCAACGCTAACTATTTGGTTATATATCTGAATATTCTGAATTATTTATTTGTAAAAACCACCTTTCTTCATTCTCCATCTCTTTAATCTAGATTTAAAGCGTTTACATCAATTATAAAAAAAGAGAAAGTGAATTTTTCCTTATGTAGTTACATTCTTTTTGGAGCTTTTTTACCTTCATTAAAACAATATTTTTGTTTCAAACATAATTACTGTAATTAAATGATAATCTCTCACTATTAAAAGGTCAATATCTTTTATGAAATTTTTACAATTTTTGAAAAATAAGCATTTACACCCTAAAAACCCTACTAGGTTGGGACTTTCCAAAACAAAGAAAAAAGGTCTCCTTTATTACAAATAAATTGTAATAAAAGAGACCTTTTAATCCCAAATTAGGAATATATAATTCTCATCAAAATGTCTTGATTATAGTCACCAAAGCCTTTTCCAAATAAGTTAAGGCCTCCAATATTCACAGCGTCCGATTGAACACCAACTTTTAAGATAATAAATTTTTGATTATTAATTTCAATATCATTCAAGTTGACTGAAGAAACTTTGACATCATCTAAATAGCTGCCATTATTATCTATTTTCCAATTTTTCAACAGTCCATATTGGGTATGGTTATCACGCAGCCACAATGGGTTTAACTTTCCTCTGCGATCGCCAAAATCACCTGGACAAGTCCATGTGCATATCTCTTTTCCATTAACCCAGACTGTAATATCGGAAGGCCAATTGTGATCATAGTTCGGAGCCTCTGAACAAAGTTCCATAGAAAATTGAAGTGACTGAATATCAGCATTACCAGAAAGTGACACAGGAAAGCGGTATTCAAGAAAGCCCTGTCGTAACCATATTAATTGAGCTGAAATACGATCAGGGTGATAAAATAAGGATACATCATCCTCAGGCTGCACTAAACCATTATTATTGATTATTCCACATGTCGGTGTTATTTCGCAGTCAGAATAATGTCCGATTGGCATTTCCAACTCATAACAATTCTTTGGATCATTATAACCAATATTTAAATTAAGGGCCATATGAATATCATCAAAATTTCTTGAACATACTTTCATCTTTCCTCTTGTGGCTGACTGTATTTCAGTATTAATGAGACCTGCACCTTCTAGAACTTTTATATTAGACGCGATGGTTGAAACAGGAAGATCAAGCTTTTCAGCAATCTCAATAATATTCATTTTTTGAAAGTTTAGTAATTTTAGAATAGCAATTCGGATTTCCGATGCAATAGCATGGGCTACTTTAATAAGCCTATCAGACTCATCGATAGTTAACTCTAGCATTTTTTGACCTCCATACATACTTTTTAACTTTAATTTTTTACTACAGGATCTAGTTTCATGATAAAACGAACATGTTAGATGTTTTTTTGCAGCCCTCTTGCCAAATATGGCTCTCTTAAGAATCGTAGCATAGAGAACGGTGTCAATCAAATAGATTGACACCGTTCTCATTGAATAGAAATTTTTTCAGTCGGTACTTTCATGGACTATAGTTTTCTCCTCAAGAATTTCTTTGGCAATTTCCTTCGCAAAGTGGCCAAGACTTCCCTCACTATACGATCGGATCACTTCAGGTGCTAACGATGTTAATGCTCTCTTTAGGTATTCTGGTGGTAATCCTCTGCTCAGAAACTCCGTCTCGATTGCAATTGCTGACTTTATGGCAAAATACGTCGCTAATTTGTTTACTTCCGTTAAACAATTTTCACTATCGACCATTACCTTACCAAGATTCTGAAAAAGTTCCCCAACAGTTTGTGGTAACACTGATTCAGTAATAAATAAACCATTACCATGTTCCAATAAATCCTTAGAATGTCCCATATACTTGACCCCATGTACATGTAAGTCAGGAAAATGGTTTATTATTTGTTTTGTAGGAAGGTTCGTTGCCATATTTATGATAATAGGTTTATGTGCGGCCTGGCTTTCCATTTTTAACGAGGTGACAAATGGAATAACCTCGGTCGCAGGTAATGCTAGGACTAAGATATCGACACCCTTCAATTGACTATCTGTTAAAAGGTAGCCATTATGATATGCTTTCTGAAAATTTTCTGCTTTCGTTTGCACCGGATGGTAAACTCCAATTGGTATCCGTTTTTTATCCCAATGCGTCATCATGGCTGTCCCTAATTTACCAAGCCCTACTAAACCAATCCTTTGTTGTTGCATTTTCTATCCCCTCTCCCTCTCCATATATGTCGGCAAGCATATTAAGATAACGATTAATTAAACGAAAAA
>Ga0182747_1002125_pt1 | contig 14201 bp, 12 predicted proteins | sample eDN3rd30CBELigBY_FD_128526 | JGI IMG/M metagenome (GOLD analysis project Ga0182747, IMG submission 128526) | Enriched backyard soil microbial communities from Emeryville, California, USA - eDNA 3rd pass 30_C BE-Lig BY (version 2) (version 2) | ecosystem: Environmental > Terrestrial > Soil >...
GACAAGCCGGTTGCTATACCGCCAAAACGTACGGACGGTGTCATCAGGGTGGCAGGTCGTTCTATACTCATTTGAGGTATCGCAAATCAGCGATAAGGCAGGTGACAGGACACGTCGTGCGCGACAGTATCGTAGCGATTTCGAATTCCGACTTTCTCAATTGGTTGATTTGCCCCGGTTATGCCTGGATGGTTCGGCATCGTCCGGATCTGGCGCCACCTGAAGACGCCACCGCGCGTCGCAAACGCCTTGCCGGTGAGGCAGTGGAAGCCCTCGCCAGAACCGGATTCCCCGATGGTTGCCTGATCAGCGCTGACACACCCGAAGACGCGATCTCCCAGACGCAACAGGCGATTGCTGATGGGGCAACCACCATCCTGCACGGGGCATTCATGACCGACCGCGGTCTTCTGGTCGAGGCGGATGTGCTGGCGCGGGAAGGAACGGGCTGGCACCTGATTCAAATCCGGGGGTCGGCGGCTGATCCCGAGAAGCCGAACGGCCTGGTGAAGAAATATCTCCCCGAGATTACCTACCAAACACTTACATTGCGGGAAGCTGGCCTGGAGATTGGTCGAAGCTCTCTGTTGCATATCAACAAGCATTACCGGCGTCGTGGATCGGTACAACCGACAGACATCCTGGCGATGACCGATGTGACGGCATTTGTGGCCGGATCAAGCCAGGACGTTGCGGCAGCAATCGATGCTGCTGCGATGTGCCTGCACAATGTCGATGTGCCGGCGGCTTGCGATTGCGACCGCAAGACACGGGCTCATCGTTGCCCGATGTTCGAGCATTTCCATCCGGACATCCCTGATTCCGGCACGATTTACCATATTTCAGGAATCCACCTAAATACGCTGATACCTGCTCTCGATCGTGGGGTGATTGACCTCACAGACTGGCCGGATGACCTGCCGCTTTCCGCCAAACAACGGCGGCAGGTCGAGCAAGCGAGGAACGGAGAGGAAGTTATCCAGCCCGAGAGGCTGCAACGCCTGCTTCACTCCTTGCGATTTCCCCTGCAATTCCTGGATTACGAAACCTTCCAGCAACCGATTCCACTGTGGGAGGGTTTTACGCCCCAGCAGCAGGTGCCATTCCAGTACTCATTGCACATCGTGGATGAGGATGGGCGCGTCGACCATCGGGAGCATATGTGCACGAGACGAGGAGAAAATCCCGTGCCGGGTCTGGTGCGTAACCTCCAGGAAGATATAGGCAACAGTGGCAGCGTGATCGTCTGGAACAAGGCTTTCGAGGAAAGCCGAAATCGGGAGATGGCCCACCTCATGCCTGAGTTTGCGTCGTTCCTGACCGGGATCAATCGTCGCATGGTCGATCTGGCGGATGTCGTCAGCAAGGGTTGGTGGGTGCATCCGGCATTCGAGGGGCGGTGGAGCCTGAAAACGGTTCTCCCTGTAGCTGCGCCGGATCTCTGCTATGAGACGCTGGAAATTAGCGACGGAGGAACGGCATCCGAACTCTGGACCCGGTGCATGGTCGATGACATCGACACGGTCACCGATGCGGAACGGGCCGAGGTGATCGATGCCCTGCGGGCCTATTGCTCACTCGACACCCTGGCGATGATCAGGATATGGGAACATGTGCGGAGCCTCGTCGCTTCATGATCGCGACCATCTCTGCACATGCATGGCCCTTGCCGATGGGCGGTGACTCCAGGACATCGCAGGAATTCCATGCATGGCCGCCGCAAAATCGGTCATTCCCAAGCCCGGGATGGTCTAAAATCCGTTAGGGGCGTTCAGGGGATTTTTCACCGGTACTGACACTGACGAGTATCATCGCCACCAAACTGAAAGAGGTTCCGGCCCATACAACGTGACGATCATCCTCTTCCTCCTATCCTTTTCATCCCGATCTTAATGGCTGTACGAGGCTGGACCACCACCAGGAGAACTACCCTCACCCTATGACGCAGGCATCCTCCAATCACAAAACCCAATCCCTGCTCGATGAACTCGTCCGGGCCGCCCGCGAACGATCCGCACGAGGAAATGCAACCGCGGCCGACTGGCGATCCATCGCCGAAATCGATGAAGACCGGGCACGAAAAGAACTTTCACGCTATCTTGAGACGACAACCACTGGCATGCACGCCAATCCGTACGTGAAGCAACCACGCGCGATCGGTACGGTGACAGGGTTTGTTGCCGGTTGCCTCCTGATGGCCTTCATGTGGAACACCGGGGTGCCCTGGCTGCAGGATGCCTGGGCGGGGATCGATTACGGTCCCGGTTTCGCGACCGCGTTGACGTACGTGTCGACTATCTTTCTGCCACTGGGTGCCTGGCTGGGATCGCGTTGGGATCGGGCGCGTCGCCCAGCCCCGGATTCGACACGCGATATTCCGACGGTCGATGGTTCAGATGGCTCATTCGAGGAACTCCTGCAGCGGTTCACCCGCCTTCAGAGTCGGGGCCGGGCTCGCGTGTATTGAGACGAAATGCGAACGGTCCAGGATGGCCGATATGGATGCATCCGTCATTCACATGGCAATATTGAGAGGAGAGAGCCCGGGCAGGGTCCCCCTCCTCTGTAATGTGACAGTCTACCCGTCCCGAATTATGACTTCGCCAGCAGCTCATCCAGCCGCTGATACCCTTCAACCACTCCTTTTTCCATGCCGCTGTTGACCAGGCCATCCCGATTTTCAACAGACTGGGCAGCGGAATGCTGCACGATCCGGGTGCGACCCTCCCCGATATCCTCAAATGTCATCCATTCAAGATTGACAGAGCCGGGAAAGCCGAGGAATTCAAAGGTCTGGACGATGGAGTTGGGCGCATCCACCGCGTGGAATGAACCGCGAAACTCGTAGGATTCACCCCGTTCATCATAATGAATGTACTGGTAGGAACCACCGGTGACGGGATTCCAGGTGGGCGCTTCCATCGTGTAACCACGCGGTCCGAGCCACTGGACAACCAGTTCGGGATCTACGAATGCCTGGAATACACGATCACGCGGGGCATCAAACTCCCGGGTAATGGTGATATACGGCGTGTTCGGCTCGGCAATGATGGTTGTTTCGTTGGTGGAAGTCATCTTGTTCATTCTTCTTTCTCCCTGGACATACTGTCCAACAGGGCATCCAGTCGCTCAAACTGTTCTTCCTTGCGTTGCCTGAAGCGCTCCATCCAGAGTGCCGGGCTTTCGAGAGCGTCGGGATTGAGACGACACGGACGTCGTTGACCATCACGGCTCCGGGTGATCAGACCGGCGCCTTCCAGCACCTTCAGGTGTTTCGATACCGCCTGGAGGCTCATCGAATACGGGGCGGCCAACTCATTGACGGTTGACTCACCGCGGGCAAGCCGGGTGACAATATCCCGTCTCACCGGATCCGCGAGCGCGGCAAATACCATGGTCAACTGATGCTCGGTCACTCTCTCCAACCTCTCAATATTCAACCGATTGGTTGAATGAATGCATATTACAGAGAGAAGAGTCGATTGTCAACCCTACAGTTGAATACATGCCCCGGTATACGGAGGACCATTTCGGTGTTGCGTCCGATGATCGCGATCCGTTCGCCTCGCGGCGCTCGCGCTTTTCGGTCACGGGATGACGCAAAGATGTCTCGACGGTGCTCGGCATGACGGGATTTTTGAGCGCAAGTGGGAGATACGCACGAGGGACCATGGGATCGCGTATGTATCTCCCACTTGCGACTGACCACTCTTCCATCCGTAGGGTGAACATCCCTGTCAATCAACCTGCGGCGCTACACTTTAGTACTTGTACAGTCGCTGGGCGAGGGTTGGTTTCTCTGGGTATTTTCCTGCCCGTTCGACCTGCTTCAGCATGCGCAGACGGCTATGCCGGACGAAGGTGACACCGGCCCAGCGCAATGGTTCCGGTTCCCACTTCGTATCCGGGGTTTTGGTCATCGGCAGGGAAGCGAGCGGTGAATCCGTTTCGGTGATCAGGTCAGCCAAGACCCGGCCAGAAAGGTTGGTGGTTGCCACGCCTTCACCGGTGTAGCCATAGGCGCGAGCGATGCCGGACCTCCGGTCGTAAGCCATGGTCGGCATGCGATCACGCGGCATGCCAAACACACCACCCCAGGCATGGGTAAACTTCACGCCTTTCAGCATAGGGAACCAATCCAGCGCAGCCTCCCGGGCGTGAGCGAACACAGCCTCATTCCGATCAATGGCGTCCGTGATTTTCGAGTTGTATGGGTAAGTTCCGCGATAGGCGCCGAAGGCGATGCGACCGTCTGCAGTGTGGTTGAGATAGCCACCGTTAACGCCAAAACCGCCAAGCACATCGCGCTCATGCCAGTGGATCTGCTCCCAGAGCGCGTCCGACAGAGGTTCGGTGACGACCATGTGGGAGGTTACAGGGATGATGGTGCGACCGAGTTTTGGCAGGGCTGAGAGGTAGGCTTCTCCCGCCAGCACGACCGTTTTGGCGTGAACTGTGCCGCGTTCGGTGATGAGCGACGGACCAGGGGCGGCAGTGAATTCCGTGACCCGGGTTTGCTCGTAAATCGTGCCGCCAAGTCGCTCGACCGCGCGGGCGAGTCCACGAGCGAGCCGAGCGGGCTGAATGGCGGCGCCTTCCTTGTTCCAGAAACTCCCGACTGCACCCGAGACGTTGATGCGGTCACGGGTTTCCCGGGCGTCCAGCAACTTGTTATGATCCTCCAACCCAATTGCACGGAACTCATCGTACATCTGCTGGAGTTTCGGCAGGTCATAAGGAGCTCGCGCGACCTCCAGCTCGCCACCTTTTGCGTAATGGGCGTCGATCCCCTCTTCCCTGGTTACCCGACCTACTTCATCGACCGCCTTGTACATCTCCATGGAGACCAGGCGCGCGGCATCGTAGCCATAGTCTTCCAGAAGTGCCAATGGCGAGACCGGAAAACCTGAGAAACACCAGCCGCCATTGCGACCGGAAGCTCCGAAGCCGGCGATTTCGGCCTCAACAAGAGCGATCTTGAGCGAAGACTCCTTCGAAAGCAGGTAATAGGCCGTCCACAAACCACTGAATCCAGCACCGAGGATCGCGACATCGACATCAATCGAGCCGTCGAGAGGGGGACGCGGGGTCAGGTCATCCTCACAGGTTTCGAGCCAGAAGCTGTAACTTTGATAGTTCTTCATGCTGGATCCTTTTCATCAGTGCCTGCTATGTGGATCGAGCGCATCGCGCAATCCATCTCCAACAAAATTGATACTCATTACCGTCAGGAAGATCATCATACCGGGTGCGATGGCATAGACCGGCAGGGTCTGGAGAAAGGGCTTGGCGCCCTCCAGGAGGTTCCCCCAGCTCGAGGTTGGCGGCTGGACGCCGAATCCGAGATAGCTCAGGCCGGACTCCGTGATGATGGTGACCGCAATCAGCAGCGTGGCCTGCACGACAATCGGCCCCACAGCACCCGGCAGGACGTGGCGAAGCATGATGCGGCCATTCCCGGCACCGACTGATCTGGCGGCCTCGACGTAATCCTGCTCCCGTAAGGCGAGGAATGTCGCGCGAACAATCCGGGCGAGCCCCATCCATGAGAGCAGACCGATGATGATGGCAATCGGGATCATATTCCCCTGCAGGACACGGAGTTCCGTGGTGCGGATGAGCGTACCGAACACGATCAGGACAAACAGTTGGGGGAAGCAGAGGAAGGCATCGGTCAAGCGCATCAAGGCGGCATCCACAAGCCCCCCAAAGTAGCCGGCAACGGCACCTACCAGCGTTCCGATCAGCAAAGAGATACCGGTTGCGATGAGGCCCACCGCTATAGATATTCGTCCACCATGAAGAGTACGGGCCAGAATATCGCGTCCGGCCTCGTCGGTGCCAAACCAATGAGCCAGAGACGGCGCCGCCTTGCGTTCACTTGCCGACAGGGCGTTGGGATCCTGCGTCATGTAAGGTGCGAGAATCGCAGAAAGCGTAACGAGAACAAGGACCACGAGGCCCGCAGCGGCGAGCCGATGACGAAAAAAGCGGCGCGTATAGACACGGGCCATCGAGTGGGTATCTGACTGCTTGGCGGGGCCCGGGTTGCGAGCATCGTCGCCCAAACCGGACCCGGGTTCCAGTGCAGCAGCCTCTGTTGCATCCCTCATGACCAACTCCTATCTCAGTTTGATCCGGGGATCAAGTAGCCGGTAGGCGATATCGGCCAGCAGGTTGGCAAGGATAATCAGGAACGACGTAATCATGATGATCGCCATCAGGAGACCGTAATCCCGGCGTTCGGCAGCCTGGAAGAAGAGACGACCCATGCCCGGCCAGGAGAAGATGACCTCGGCGAATAGTGCGCCGGTGAACAGGAGCGGCAGGTCCAGCGCCATCAGGGTCACGAGGGGAATGGCGGCATTGCGAAATGCATGACGCAGGATCACGATGCGTTCGGTTAGCCCTTTGGCACGGCCAGTACGAATGTAATCGAGATGAATGGTCTCAAGCATGGAAGCGCGCAGAAACCGCGAATACCAGGCAATCCAGGTGGCGGCCAGCATGGTGACCGGCAAGATGAGATGCAGGACACGATCCTTGATCATATCCCACCCGGTCAGGGTCTGGCCAATCGTCTTGACGCCTCCAGATGGCAGAAGCGGTCCGCCGGTGAAGGGATTATCCAGCCGCATATAGAACACCAGGAGCAGGATGAGGCCGAGAAAGAAGGATGGGATGCTCTGGCCGACAAAGGTCATTGCCGTCACCAGGTGATCGAATTTCGAATATTGCTTGACGGCGGAGAGGATGCCAATCGGGATCGCGATCAACATCGTCACCACCCAGGCAACCCCCATCAGGTACAACGTGTTTGGCAGTCGATCGAGAATCTCGTCACTCACCGGGCGGGAGGAGGTGGTTGCCATGCCGAAATCACCTTGCACGACCTTGCCCAACCAACGACTGTACTGGATGTATAACGGGTCGTTCAGACCGAGGGATGCTTCTACCTGCGCCAGATCGGCGGCACTCATACCGGTCCCACGACGCATGTACATGGATGTTGGGCCTCCGGGAGAGAGTTCCAGCAATCCATAGACAACGATGCTGACGAACAGCAGGAGAGGTATCGCTCCCAGTGCCCGCCTGAGGATATAGCCGCCCATGAATGCCGCCTCCGCCGAACGGGGTGACCGAGGTGGTCACCCCGAACCAGGCTCGTGATTACTGGCTCGCTACGCTATTGCTCAAGCCACCAGTTCTCAACGTCCCAGGTTGACCACTCCCAGGTGCTGACCGCGAATCCATGCAACTTGTTGGAATAGGCGCTGCCTTCCGAAAATTGCAGGATAGGAAAGGTAATGATGTCCTCGCGGATCGCGGTGGCCACATTGCAGAAGTTTTCCCGGCGGACATCTATATCCGGCGAGGAATTGGCGGTGGAGATCCACTCGCCAACATCCTCCCGAACCCAGCGATGGAAGTTCTCACCACCGGGATTATCGGCACTGGGCACCTGATCGGGGGCATAGCGATTGGCAATCACGGCACCTGGCTCCGCAAAGAGACCGGCATCGTAAATCAGGATGTCGTAATCACCCAGCATCCGGGGCGAATTGTCCTCCCAGGTGCCGAAGATGACGGCAAACTCCTGATTCTCAATCTGCACGTCCATACCAATATTCCTGAGGTCTTCCTGAACCGCCAGTTCGATGAGGTCAAGCGTGTCAAAACCGGTATAGCCGTTCATGGTCAGGGCGAGTTTGGTGCCGTCCTCAACGGTTTCAACGCCATGTGCCTCTCGGATGCCGTCTCCATCCTCATCGCGCCAGCCCACCTCATCCAGCAAGGCCATCGCCGCGTCGGCATCGAAGACAAACGGCTCGACCTGGCAATCCATCCAGCCGACCTGCAGCGGGGAATCGAGTTCGAAGACGGTTCCTGTGATGAGTTCGTGATTGATCCGGTCACGATTGATGCCGTGCGTAATCGCCTGACGGGTGCGGAGATCACCGAGGATTGGGTGGGGCGGAGCTACACCGGGGTCTCCATCGAACGGTTGGGAGAGGTTGAACCGCATCTCGACCACCCAGACACCGGGCGCAATCCTTGGGGCTCCGACACCGGCAGCCTCGATCTGCTCATCGGCTTCCTGACCGGACCAAAGCATGATCTCCGCGCTTTCCTCGACCATCATGGCGGTGCGCACGGATTCATCGGGAACGACGAGGAAGATCAGGCTATCCAGATAGGGTTTGCCCTCCTCCCGGTAGTTCTCGTTGCGGGAAAGCTGGAGATATTCACCGGACGACCACTCATCGAGTTTGAACGGCCCGGTACCGATTGGCGCGCGGTTGAAGGCCCACTCCCGCATTTCAGTGACATCACCGGTGGCATGCCGGGGCAGGATCCAGGGGAATTGATCCAGATAGCCCGCGTTAAACTCTGAATACGTGACAACGACGGTAAGCGGATCGGGAGCCTGGACATCCGTGATCAACGCGAAATCGGAAGCCACCGTCGAGCCGTTGGCAGCATCGCGGGCGGCTTCCCAAGTGAAGACCACGTCGTCACTGGTGAGCGGTGTGCCGTCCGACCAGACGACCCCTTCCCTGAGTTTCCAGGTCACCGTAAGCAAATCTTCGGAGATACCGCCATTTTCGCTCGACGGGAGTTCCGCCGCGAGGATGGGCACAAACGTGCCGTCGGGGGCGTTTTCGGTGAGTCCTTCCTGAATGGCGGCAACGACCTGAATCGCGATTGAGGTTGAGCCCATGACCGGGTTGAGGGAGTTCGGGTCTTCATACAGGAGATAACGCAGGGTACCACCCAGCTGGGCGGGGCCCTGGGTGTCCTCGTAATACAGAGGGGCGTCGTCCGGAGTTGCATCCTGGGCGGCAACATGCAGACGCGAGGTGACCATACCGCTCGCTGCGACGCCCGTAGCAGCCGAGGAAATCAGAAATCGTCTACGATCCAGCCTGTTCGCTATCATCGGGATCTCTCCTTTTCAGCCTTGCGCTTTCCAACACGGTGCCCGCCATTTCACGGGTATCGAGGGATCAGGTATGAAGACGCCCTTGCGCCCTGTTTTTCAGAGTGGCCAAAGTTTATGTGTGATTTGGTTTCCGCGCAAGTTGCGTGGAGGTTTCTCCAGGGATCGGTGGTTGAGAGAGATTGGAGGTCCGCGCAAATCCCTCCCAAACACGTGCGGTGGCGTTCCCTTGTGCGCGGGGTCAAGATGGTCAGAATGCGCTGATTATTGACATTGTGGCCATCTTGCCCGATTTCGTTGCTCTGGCGGACTTTTTCAGGGCGCCACCCAGGCCGCCACTGGCGGGTGATATTTGACTACCTTGATGAGCATGCTCACACGCAGCAAGTGCGGATCTCCCCTACCTGTTATACGCATCCAGCAGCCAGAAGTGCGCCATGTCGAGGGAGGGCGTTGCGAGATCCGTGATGGGCATGGACTCGCATTCCTCTTGTGGGCAACAATCGGCTTCGCCGGGGGATGCCTCGGCTACGGCCTCTGCATGACGGACTCTTGGTGGCGGGGTCGTGACCGCGCAATTTCTCGTCTGTTATGCCGCTTCGCGGCATCGGGCCGACACCCTTCGGGGTACGGCCCCTACACCCATGCAAGTGTGTGGGGTGGTGGCCACACGAACTCGCGCCTGTTATGCCGCGAAGCAGCATGGGCAATGATGTGCATCGCCCGTACGAGGGAACACTCCTCCCGGTCATCAGCCGGATTCGCGAGAAGGGGATTCGTGAATAGTCCCGGCTAGTGGCCCGAACTCTGGTAGTTTCGGCTTTGCCAGCGCCAGATACGGAGGGCGATCAGGAAGAGCGTGCCCCCCACCAATGGAGCAATGGCCGCGAGTACTGGTGAGACATGCAGCGAATCCCGCCGATTCAGGATCAGGGTCGATGGCAGGAAGGCGACAAAGGCGACCGGCAGGGCGAAGGTCAACAGGTATTCCAGCAGTTTCGGGAAGATGGAGAAGGGATAGTTGCCGTACAGGTTGAAGACCTCGTTGACGGTGGTCCGGACGGATGTGGTCTGAAGAAACCGGAACGAGAGCGACCCGAGGGTAATCTGGACGGACCCTTCAACCAGCGCGCCGCCAACCACCGCGGCAAGCAGGAACAGAACGGCGGCCGGAGACCAGTCGACATCGACGCGCGAGCTGGCGACAGAAAGCAGCAGGGTACCGCCGAGAAGATCGCCGAAGCAATTGATCCGCAGTTTCCGGGTGAAGAGCTGCAACAGCGGCGAAAAAGGCCGGAGCAGATACCGGTCGTATTCACCGGTGAGCAGGACCCGGTCCGCCTCGAACATCTGGCTGAAACACGCGTAGAAGATGCCGTGGGAGGTGAGCCGCATGCCGTAGAGAAAGGTGATCTCCCCCAGCGACCAGCCACCAATCTCGTTGAAGCGCGCGACGATGATCCAGACGGTGACGAATCCGGTCATCTGGTAGAGCAATCCACCAAGAATGCTGGTGATCGCGTTGGCGCGGTACTGAAATTCGGAGCGGATGGAGGCAGAAGCCAGGGCGCCGAGAATGGCGATTCGTTCCATCTCAGCCTCCCTGGATCACGGTGTGGAGGAAGGCCTTGCTCCATACCCAACGGATGACCCCGATGAGCGCCACTGCCCAGAAGAGCTGGATCGCCAGTGCCGACCAGACGGCGCCCGTCGCCGGTGCACCGACGTAGATCGAAACCGGGATAAAAGCGATCGACTGGAACGGCAGGAGTTGGACGACGGCCCGCAGCGCATCCGGCATAAACCAAAACGGGACCAGGGCACCGGTGGCGAAGTTCCCAATAAGCCGATACATCATCTCAAAGCCGGTCATCTCCAGCGTCCAGAAGCTGACCAGCCCGATCACCATGTTGAGTTGCACCGCGATAATCCAGGCGAAGAGAAAACTGACGACATAGGCGAGACCAGCACCGAAGGAGGGCGGTGGCTGAAGTTCCCCGACGATCATCGCCACTGGAACGGAGACGACGACCATCGGGAGCGCGCCGATCATGTCCCCGGCGGCTCCGGCAATCAACTGGCTCGGATACCCCACCGGGCGACTGAGATCGAACCCGATCTGCCCTTCCCGGATGCGGGCCTGAATATCACCGGAGACTTCCGGCCGCAGGAAATACAACTGGAGATTGGCGATGGTCAGATAAACCAGCGTCTGCTGGAGCGCGATACCACCGACCTCGGTCTGGGCACCATAGGCGGCGCGCCAGACGATGGTGAGCAGGTAGATCGTGACCCCGGTGAGCACAATGCCCATGAAGACATTGAACCGGTACATATATTGCCAGCGGATGTTCGCCCGGGCGATCTCGATCCACGCCGGAATATTGGGACGGACCGTCATGAGCGCAGATCACCGTCTTTCCCCGGCACATCCAGCACCAGCGCTTCTCCATCCCGCAACGGTCTGTATGCCAGGTCCTCCTGTTCCAACAATGCGGCGGCGCGATCCGCAGCTTCCGATTCTGGATGATCGGATTGCCAATGGGGAACGATTCGAAATGGCACCAATCCGAGGGCCGAGAATGGCATTCCGGACTCGTATCCATCGGGAATGATGTTGGGGTCATCGATCAGGTCAACCCCGCGCAGGTCAGGCCCCGCGACGCAAGCGCCAGCAGAATACCCACCGTAGATGAGGCCGCGGTGAAGCTCGGGTATCAGCGCCTCACGGAATCCGGACGCATACATGGCCCGGGCAAGCACAAAAGCGTTACCACCAACAACCCAAACCAGATGGAGATCCGCCAGCCGCCGGGACAGCGCCACTCCATCATCGAAATACTCGCGAAGATCGATTTCTTCGGACGCATATCCCAGCCGCTCCAGATCGCCAGCTTCGCGGTCCCAATCGCGAGCCCGGGTATCACCATAGACATCCAATGCGTTCAGGACAATTCCCGCGCGACCGCCAGGCTGCTGTCGACGCAAAACGTCGGTATCATTCCCCAGGCGATAGGAGCTGAGGTAAATCATATCGAGGTCCTGCCCCGCATTTCACCCGCTTCGACGATCTCCCGCACGACGCCTTCGAGATCGGGTTCGACGATCGAGATATCCGAGACTGGATAGCGACCGATGACCGCCGTAATGAGATCGGCGACGGCAACCTGCTGCGGATCGAAGCGGATCGTCAATCGCGCTGGTTCCTGCGTGATGACGTCCGCACCCACGATATCCAGGGAGGTGCCAGCTTCGGTGATTTCGCTGGCCAGTGTGACTTCCAGCATCCGATACGGGGCGTAGCGACGCTTGAGCTCCGCTACGGGGCCATCGTAAAGAACTTTCCCCTTTTCAATGAAGATGATTCGCTTGCAGAGGCGCTCGACATCAGCGAGATCGTGGGTGGTAAGCATGATCGTGGTTCCGGCTTCCCGGTTCGTCTCCTCGACAAACTGACGCATCCGTTCCTTGGCAACCACATCAAGCCCAACCGTTGGTTCATCCAGATACAGCACGCGTGGTTCATACAGCATCGCCGCCGCGAGATCTCCACGCATGCGCTGACCGAGACTCAACTGGCGTACGGGTGTCTTCAGGAAGGGTGCAAGGCCAAGCAATTCCGTCAGGCGGTCACGATTCCGCTCGAAGCGGGCCGTCTCCATGCGGTAGAGCTTGCCAATCAGGCGAAGCGAATCTTCCAACGGCAAATCCCACCAGAGTTGCGTCCGCTGACCGAAGACGACACCGATCTGGATGGCATTCTCCTCGCGCTGTTCCCAGGGGATGAGGCCGGCGACACGGACTTCGCCGGAACTAGGCACAAGGATGCCGGAGAGCATCTTGATCGTGGTGGACTTCCCGGCGCCATTCGACCCAAGATAGCCGATCAGTTCTCCCTCCTCGATTGAGAAGGAAACGGCTTCCACGGCTACGGTCGTATCGTATTTTTGGGTAAACATGGTGCGGATACCACCAAACGGACCTTCGATACGATGCGGGCGGCGGAACTGCTTGGTGAGATTATTGACCTGAATGAGTGGCACGCGACGTCCTGTTAGCTAACGGCGATTCCTGATTCCGAGTAGCGGCATTTTATCTCACCGGGAGGAGAACGGGAACAGACATCGCTGACAGAAGCGGTCCATGCGCTTCACCGGGACGTCAAGGCTGCCAGAATGATTCCTATTGGCATTCTGGCAGCCTTACCCGTTTTCCCCGCCGTCATCGGGATTTCAAGGCTGCCACTGGCGGGTGATATCTGGCAGCCTTGCCAGGAAGCTGGTGGGCACGTTTGCAGGAGCTGACCATGCCTTCACTCTTTATACGCATCGAGGATGCCGAAATGCGCCATCTCCTGCCGGGTAGCGCGTTGCCAATGATCCAAAGATGCCTCGACGGCGCGCGGCATGACGGGGTTTTAAGGCGGAGGTGGGGGAGACGAACGGGGGTATTGGATTATCGGCACCGCAGGTGCCGATGGGCGATGACGGGCATCGCCCGTACGAGAGAGCGCGGATGGTCGCGGATCACCCTTCCCTTCGGCCAACTACCCCAGTGCATTGTCCGGCTTCCTTATCATTCCCTATACGCCTCCAGCAGGCAGACGTGCGCCACACCGGAATGCGTTCGCTCGTAACGGTGCTGGTTTGGGCATGCCGATGGCGTGCCTTCGGCTTCGCCGGGGGATGCTTCGGCTGCGGCCTCAACATGACGGTTTTGGGGCGGAGGTAGAGGACACGAGCGGGCTATTGGGTTATCGGCACCTGCGGTGCCGATGGGCGATGACCGTCCGCAGCCGCGGGCATTGCCCATCGGCGGGGAGCCCGGAGATTGAGCCATAACAGGTCATTAGGTGGAGTGGGGTTTCTCAAGGTGCATCAGGACGGTGTCAGCGATGGTGCCGAGGGTTTCCAGCTGATCTTCGGTCAACACATCGTAGACATGCCGCCGTACGGCGGCGTGATGGACCGCCAGAGCCTCGGCGGCAATTTCGCGTCCGGCTTCGGTGACCCGAATCACCAGCCCCCGGTTGTCTTCGGTACAGAGTTCCCGCGAGACCAGTCCGCGTTGCTCCATCCGGCGGAGCTGGTGGGATAGCCGGCTCTTTTCCCACCCCAGGCCGCAACGGAGCGCGAGGGCACGAACTGACTCCCCGCCCGATTGGGTCAGTGCGCAGAGAATGTCGAAATCGGCCTCAGACAATCCGGTCTCCCGGGCAAGCTCCCGGTTCAGATATTCAGCAAGCCGCACCCGCATCTGC